>JAABUV010005277.1_pt1 | contig 14835 bp, 17 predicted proteins | sample 5559971 | NCBI WGS metagenome assembly JAABUV01 (sample SAMN10711881, study PRJNA513362) | rock metagenome | isolation source: Antarctica rocks | place: Antarctica: Victoria Land, Knobhead nord | collected 2015-12-19
CGATCCCCAGCAGCAAGGGCAGATCGTTGATCTGCTCGTTCGTGATGGTCAAGGCTTCGCTCATGCATAAACGTTACCGCATCCTCGGTCCCACGTGAACTCGGTGTCGAAGTACGCGAATGGTAAGTTAAGAAGGGTAGCGATTGAGTGGCCCGTCAGGCGAGGCGCCTCTCCATACCGCCCGATCATGTCAACCGGGTTGTGTTTGCGGCCCAGGGCTCGTGAATTATCGGTTTGCCGGCTCCTCACAGCCGTGGTTCTCCGTTCATGCTGAACACGGCGTCTCTGGTGAGCCAGCCTCGCCGTAGCGTCACAGGAGCGCCAGAGTGGCGTCTCTTCGGATAATTCACGAGCCCTGGTTTGCGGCCCATCCAGACGGGGATAGTGGCACGCGGCGATGGCGGCGATAGCCCCACAAAGGCCCGCACGTTGAACCGGCTAGCGGACTTGATACCTGAGCTCATGCAACTCCTGGACACGTTGGCATGATCGGGGACACGGGCGGCCTGGCACGACTGCCCCGAGGCCCTGCGCTAGAGAGGGCTGGTAAAGGGCTAGCTGGCCCCGTCACTCCCGGTCCTTCTTCCTCCAAGGGGTCGGTCTTGCCCCTCTCCGTCCGGGGTGTATACTGCGTCCGGGGGGTTTGCCCCGCGCAAACATGGACTCATTACGGGTTGTGCGCATCTAGCCCCTGGCGGGGCCTAAGATGCGCACAACTGCCGGCGGCTGAGCAAGAGGAGATCGCCGCATCGCTGACCGCGGGGACGCGGAACTGTGGATCATGGCGAACCAACTGGCCCGCAGGAACCTCCGGGATGAGCAGCGGTCCTATCTCCGTGGCAAGTACTGGAAAGGCATAGAGGCCAAGGGCGGGCGGCCCAAAAACCACGCAAATGTTGCGCGGTTTCCGACCCTGCACGAGGTAGCTGTACAGCAGAACGTCGCGCCACGCACGGTCGTAAATGATACCCAATACTCCGTCGCTGTAGACACCGTTGAGCGCAACGTGCCCGGCGCCAGGGAGACAATCCTGGCTGGCGAAAGCGGCCTCCCCAAGGCGGAGGTCGTGAAGATGGCTCAGAAGCCGCGTGCGGGCTCAGTCAGCGCGGGGAGGCCGGTACGCCTCCATGAGGCCCTCGCGGCACCTCGGGCAGAAGCCGGGGTTAACCTGCGTCACCGCACACAGTGGGCAGGCCATACTCTCGGGGAACAGGGCCAGATGGTCGCGTTCCATGCGGCGGAGTTCGCTTGCGGCGCGGCGTATCCAGGCCACTCCACGGGGGGCTCCTTGGTCGTGGTCGCTGACGTCCACTAGCCGAGCAACCGCCGCCACCAAGGGCGCTGCTGCCGGCGCACGGCGCGCTCGAGCTGGGCGGCGCGCTCCTCAGCCTGACGTGCGCGCTCCCGTGCGGCGCCCAGTTCCTCAGCTTGGCGCTCAATGGTCGCGTCCTTAGCGGCCACCTCACGGGCGTGGGCCTCGACGAGAGGGGCGATCACAGCCTGGAGGGTCCCTTGGAGGGTATCGTGTAGGGTCCCTGGGAGGGTCACGAGCTGGGCGCTTTGGAGGGTAACAGCCTGTTGTGAGGGTAGTGGAGACTCCCCCATAGCGCGGCCGTGGGCCTCAATAGCAGCGCGTGAGAGCACATAGGCCTCCCCGTTGGGAGTCAGGACCCTCCCAAACTGGTAGACTCCCTGCTTCAGTCTGTTGCGCACCGTGTTAGGGTGGACGTCCAAGAGGCGTGCGGCCTCAGCGATCGTGATAGGGTCACTGATCGCCGGCCTGCCCCCCGTGTCCCCCTCGTCCATGCGCTACGCTCCGAGCTCGTCGCCGGCGGCATAGGGCATCTCCCACCCATAGATGCGATGCGCCCGCGCTGCCTCCTGGTACGCCTGCTCATACTCGGGCTCGTCGGGCTCCAGGGTGCGCCAGGCCGTGGCCACGATAGACGCCCCGTCGCCGAGCTGGCCGCGCACTTCGACGCGGACGCGTAGGGGCCGCCGCAGGGGGTTGTAGGGGGGCTGCTGCTGACTGGTCATGGCCTACTCCCTGGCTTTGGGGGCAGACCCCGCCCCAGTCGTTCTGCCAGGACCGTGACATCGGCGGGCCGGACCAGCAGGCCGTGCGGGCTCTGCCAGTTCGGCAGTAGGCCCTGCCGAAGCCAGGCCACGATGCGCCATGTCAGCACGCCCACGGCGGGGGCAACTTCAGACACAAGGCGCGCCTCTTCCGGGGCCTGAGGCTCAGGAGTCACGCACAGCGCCTGGACGGCGGCCAGGCTCACCCGGCGGCGCCCTTGACGAGAGGCCTGGGCAGTGAGCATTCCTCTGGTTATCCAGGAACGCACCGCTCCCGCCTGGAGCCCGACCGCCTGCGCGGCCTCCCGGACGGTCATCAGGTCCTCGGGACCCGGCTGGGGGCTGTTGTTCACGGGCATGGCGCTACGCTCCCGACTCGTCGCCAGGAGGCAACAGGCCCTGCTTCTGGGCGAGGGCACGCACATCCGCCTCACGGACCAGCAGCCCATGCTGACTCTGCCAACTGGGCAGCAGGCCCCGCCCCATCCAGGCCTGCATGCACCAGCTGGGCAGCCCCACGGCACGGGCAACCTTACGCGCTTGGCGCGCCTCTGGCGGCGTCTGCGGATCAGGGGGCGCGCGCAGCGCACGGACAGCGCTCATGCTGACCCAGCGCCCCCGCGGGGAAGGCAGGACAGTGAGCCACCCGCTCTTGATCCAGTTATTCACGGACGCGACCGAGAACCCCACGGCCTTGGCGGCCTCCTGCACAGTCACCAGGTCCTCGGGTGCGTCCTGGCCCACCGTCTGCCAGCCGTCTGCCTTACCTGTGCTCATGGCGCTACTCCCCCGACGCGTCTCCGGCGATCCCGCTGGGCTTTCTCCGTGGGCGGCCTCGGGCAGCGCCCTTGTTATGCAGGGTGCCCAGATAGGACAGCAGCGCCCCAGCAGTCGTGAGCACGTTGCGCGGCCCGTGGCGATCCACCCGGAGACGCCCCTCAAGTGCCGCCGTGCGTAGTGCGCTCACGCTTCGATAGCCCGCCAGATGGGCCGCTCGCGCCAGGGTGAGCGGCGTGCTGGGCGGCAGTTGCTCCAGGAAGCGCCGGCGCTCCTCTGGACTCATGGTCGGCTCATCAGTATTCATGGCCCCATTTTAACACAGACGCTATCATCCATTCACTTCAGCTAGCCACACACTGTTCATGCTTATTTTGCTCTGTAGACCTATTGAATATTGGACGATAACGTCTTATAATATAGGAGTGAGGAGCAAACAGCTCCCACACAGAAAAGCCGGTCCCCCCGCCCATGCGAAGATGAGGGAACCGGCCGACCTACAGGAGGTCTGGACCCATGGTAGCACAGCAAACGGCCACCGCGACACGGAAGCCCACCGCCCGCGCCTACAAGCCCCACGTGCGCATCCTGGACGCCGAGCGTGGCCTCTATACCGTCCAGTCGGAGCGCTACACGTATCTGCTCTACGCCGTGGACGTGGCGCAGGGCACGTGTGAGTGCGAGAGTGGCCAGCGCGCCTTCAAGGGTGTCAAGCGCCTGGGCGGCGTGTGCAAGCACCTCTACATCACGCGCCAGTACCACGCCCACCGCCTGGCCTACCTGGCCGCCAAGAGCGCCCGCCCCGCCACCGGAGAGGTGGCGGCGAGCCTGGCCCCGGTGCCCGCCTTCATCCCCGCCCCGCCAGCCTTCTCTGAATTGTTCGCCGCCTAGTGGAGCCGTCCGGAGGTTGGTGCAAGATTGCACCAACCTCCGGGCCAGGATGAAGGAGAGAGACACGACCATGATGTACAAGACACCCACCGCCGCCACCTTCCTGCCCGCGCCCCTCCTGGTGAGTGACGCGCCGTGGCCCGGTGACACCCGGCTGATCATGCATGTGCAGCCCGGTGCGCCCCTTGGGTTTGCTGATGTGCGCCTGGGCATGGGGCGCGGCACGAAGGGCAAGGGCCAGCGACCTGGCGACGATCCAGCCCTCATCATCGCGACCCTGCGCCGCCTCTCGGAGCATCTGGCCCAGTATGCCCAGGATTACGAGGCGGCCTGTCTTCAGGACACACAGGAGCCGGCGCTGTGCCCCTGTGGTGAACCCGCGACGACCACCGAGCTCTGCGCCACCTGCATCGCGTTCTGAGCCACAGTGGGGGCAAATCGCTAACCGTTAGCGATTTGCCCCCAGCAGGAGCACCCGCGCCTCAGTGATGCTCAAATCGGTATTCAATACCGATTTGCCGGCCACCCAGGCTACCCCCTTTGCAGAAGCGCATTCAATGCGCTTTTCACCACCTATGAGGAGTTCACCATGGCCACCAAGACAGCCACCACGCCAGCCACATCCGAGTACAGCACCCTCCGCCCACTGAAGGCCTCGGAGCTGCGCCGGATTGCCTACTCTCTGTGCGCTGCGATCGCTCAGGACGGCGATGCGCTCATCGCGATGAGTGAGCCAGTCGCTGCTATTTTCGACCGCCTGCGCAACGCCGCCGACTCCCTGGCCGCCGTTGCGGACCACGTGTGCAATGACCACCGCTACTGGGACGCTGACGAGCGGGACCCCAACGAGGAGACCCAGTCATGACCACGACGCCACGGAAGACCACAGCCGCGCAGCGCCACCACGAGGGCCTACGCCAGGCCCTGGACGTCCTTGTGACCCAGGAGCCCACGGCGGCCTACTACACGCTGCTCAGGCTGGAAGCAGCGGGCCAGCTTGACACCCAACTGGCGCTCCATGCCCGAGCCCTGACCAAGGCTGATGCCAGCACCACGGCCCACCTGGAGATGAGCCGCACGGACCTGGAGATCCTGCTGTGCTGCATGACCTACGCCTTTGAGCAACTGTTCGGGGGCCTGTTCGTCGCCGACGCCATTGAGGATGAGGGGGAGCTGGGCCGCCTGGGCGACTTCGCGCACGCCCTCGCCGTTGTCGCCGACCAGGCGGCTGGGGCCGCATTCCACTACACCCTTCCTGCACAGGCGCCACAGACGCCCGCCGCCTAGCACATGGACACTGCACGTGCCCCTGGGCGACAGACAGGTAGGAAAGCGCCCAGGGGCACGTGCGCCTCTATTGTACGAGGAGCGACCCATGGTAGCCATGACCACACGCACGCCGCAGGAGGAGGACCTGAGCGCCCTGCTGCGGCGCTATCGGGGACGACGGCAGCTGACCCAGGAGCAGCTAGCAGAACGGGCCGGCCTCTCTGTCGGCGCGATCAGCAGACTGGAGCGGGGCGTCCGGCGTGCGCCTCGGGTGCAGACCCTCTACCTGTTGGGTAGCGCGCTGCGCCTCTCTCGGGCGGAGCAGGCAGAGCTCGAGACAGCCCTGTTTCGCGATGCGCCCCGGCTGCGGCCCCAGGCCACGACACGTGTCCAGTAGCCACCCAAGAGAGGAGAGGGCAATGAACAAGGAACAGCGGGAAATCGTCTCCGTCACCGGGCGGCTCCTGTGGCTGGCCGCCCACCACCGCGGCGTGACCTGGGGACAGCACGATACCCATGAACACACGATGCTGGCGGCGCACACGCTGCTGATGGACATGCTGCACGAGGAGTTCTTGACCATCAGTGGCTCCCCGCGCAAGATGAAGGGCAGCAGTCAGGGGCGGCGTCAAACGCGTGGCGCCTCTCCTGAAAGCGTGACGCATCGTGTGACGTCACAGACGGCCAGCCGACGTCAGGGGATGCGTCGTGACGCACCAGAGACGGCGGGGTCATGTGACGCCGCACTGAGCAGCGACTCTTCATCTTGCGACACACGTCAGGAGGTGACCCATGCCAGAGGAACACCAGCCGGTCCGCTTGACCCTGCGCTGGACGCAGCAGACCAAGGACGCCCTCGACGCCTACGCCACGGCAAAGGGTCTCAGCCTCTCGGCGGCCAGTGAGCAACTCCTGGGAGAGGCGTTCGCCGCCCGCGCCGACGCTACCTTGCATCAGGGCGCGGCGCCTGCATTGTCCGACCAGATCCAGCGCGCGATTGACCGCGGGCTCGAGAAGGTCCTGGCCCAGATGGATCAGCAGTCCAGCCGCGCGGTGCTGGAGGCGTCCACGGCGCGCCTGCTGGCCACCGCGCTGATTACCTACGCCTACGGTGAGGGCGAAGCGCGCCAGGCCGAGGAGGCCTGCCTGCGGGTGGCCATGCGCGCGGTAGCCCGGGGCGAGATGCCCAGCCTGCCCCGGGGCATCTGCCGCTCTTGAGGGGCCTTCCGGGGCTGTTTTATTGCCCCCGGGGCGACAGTTCCCGGCCCCCGGGAGAGCGGGGGAGGGGCCGCCACCAGAGGTAGTAGACAGGTTATGGCGCTTTCGTTAACCACGCTTATCGAAAGCATAGCGGCTGCCGGCCCGGGAAAGAGGCAGGGTCACCCAAGACAGCGCTGTCCAGAGCGGCCCTGACCCACTACACTCCGCGCGCTCGTGCAGGATGTCCCCCCCCACACCAGCACGCCCACCGTTGCGCAGGAGAGAAGATACCTGGGTATCGGCCCAACTGCCTGGCCAGTATGCGCGCTCAGGGCAGGACTCGGCAGTAACGCATATCTCCACTAGCGTGTGATTTTGCTTACAGGGGGCCCGGGGAGAAGGAGAGAAGGAGATGTGCAAACCAGGCTCAGGCCGAGCGAGCAACGGCCGCGGGCTCGACCAGTCGGCCCAGCTTATAGAGCCGCTGCGCCGTCGTCTTGGAGACCCCAGCGGCTGCGGCCAGAGGGCGCACGCCCCGCACGCCGGCAGTCCATTGTTCAAGCACACGCTGCTCCGCCGGGGATGGTCGCCAGTGCGGGTGTGGCTTGCCCTGTCTGGCCGCCACCTCGCACGCCCACGAGCAATGTTTGCCGCTCGCACCGCGGCGCTTGATCGGCCCACCACACTGGGCACACGGGCCGCGCCGTCGCCGCACCTCCAGGTAGTGTTCAGTGCGACAGGCCAGGGAGCAGAAGCGCGAGGCCTCCGGCTTGGACACGCGGATACGCGCGCGGAAGCTCTTCTGGCAGTGCTCACACGTGCGCTGCTGGTATGCCGTTTGGGGCTGCCGGCACGCGGCACACGTCCAGGTAGCGGCCCCGCAGGCGATGGAACGCGGGAGATGGGTAGCGGGGAAGCGCTTCACCGCCCCACACCCCTGGCAGGTGAGCGCCTTGGTCCCACTATGAGCTCGGCGCCAGGCATACCCACACGTGGGGCTACAACACCCCGGCTTGCCAGCTTTGATTTGCGACCGCCTCAGATACGTCAGCGTGCTGCAGACAGGACACGGACGCCACTCTCCGCTTTTGACGCGGGAATGGGCCCCCGAGGAGACGCTGGCACACTCCCGGCAAAGCTTCTGCCCAAGCCCCGATGGGGTCCGGTAGCCAATCTCACGCCCGCATTTCTGGCACCACAGGACCTTACCCCTGCCCTTGCCCGTAGTGCCTCCCGCATAGCGCCCCCGCGCCTCCCAACACTCCGGGTGATGCTTATGACGATCTGCCGTCGATTTCGTGACAGAGACCGGCACCCCGGGAAACAGGCACTTGTCCCCCGCCCCACAGGAGGCCACGGTGCGCCCCTTAGCTTGCCGCTTGGCCACAGTATTGGCTACCATCGCCGGCAGATTGGCGGCGAGATGACACTCCCACTTGCAGAACTTCTGATCGTCCTTCAGGTACTTCAGCTTAAAGGGCTGACCACAGTGCTGGCACGTCCGCGTATGGGCCGCCTGCCAGCACGCGGGGCTACAGAACACGAGCTGGCGCCGTGTCCGCGTGAACTCCCCATGACATTGCGGGCAGCTTATGAGCACGTCACCCTCTCCTTTCTGTACCAGTATCCACTCGTACCTTGACGACAGTATAGCAGGTCTGGTAGGGTATGGGAAGCGGAGGCGCAGGCCTCCTTTGCCGACCGGGGAGAGGACCACTCCCCAGTAGTCAGACGCGGAGCACAACACACCAATGGAGCAGACGATGGAAAATAAACAGACCGCCAACCGAGGACCAATCGGCGGCGGTCTGTTCAATGTAAGGAGTGAAGGTGATGCTTGGCTGCCCCCCCTTCACTGTGCCTTCCACGCACAGTGTACCAATTTCCACTCGCACATACCACCCCCCCACTGAAAATAGGGCGGTGCGCTCATGATGGCGCACGCCTACTCTGAGCCGGCCGCGGCGCCGGCGGCGACCCCCAATCCACTGATGCCCCTGTTCCTGGCCATGTCCCAGCGCCAGGCGCGCCAGGCCGCCGAGCTCGAAGCCATGCGGGGACGTGTCAAGGCAGAGCGCGCCTACATGCGCCGTACTGACATCGAACCCGCCGACAAGGTGATCGGCCTCCTCACCGCCTGGGAACTAGGCTTTGCCCCTGATAGCCCCAACCCTGACAGACCCCGCGAGTTTGTGCCCATGCGTCGGGGCAAGGTTGCCGAGTTTGCCAATGTCGGGCCTGACCGCGTGGGCGCGTCCTGGCAGGCTATGGGCCAGGCCGGCTGGTATCGCCGCAATAGCCGCTATGAAACCAAAGACGAGACAGCGGCCCGCCTGGCCGGCCTGGCAGAGCAGCGCACGCGCAAGGGGTTGCCTCCCCAGGAGCCGACACCCCAGGACCTCAAGCCCCACAAGATTGTGCTACTCGCCCCTCCGGAGGGCGCTGACTGGGTGGACACCTGGGCGAACCCGGCGACCCTACCGGCACTCGAACGGCCTGAGCGCCTCAAGAAGAACGCGGAGCAGCAAGCCACTAAGGCCGAAGACAACCGCGTCACGCTGGTTGAAGCCCGCCGGATCCTGGCCCAGTGCCCCGAGTGTGGTAGCACCGACGCCTTTGTGACCTGCCGCGCCTGCGGCGTCAAGACACACATGGATGAGATCCCCACGGCTGACGCGCCCGCCGACCAAAACGCTGATTCAGCTCAGTATAAGAGTGAGGAACAATCAGGTTATGTAGCTAGCGCTGAATCAGCGCTACCTGATTGCGAGACTGGCCCCGCCACCCCCACTGAGCAGGCTGAGGACCAAAACGATGAATCAGCTTTTTACTCTGCCCCGGGCGCGCTGGATGCCCAGGAGGCACTGGCCGCGGCCGCCAGCGTCCTGTATGACGCGATCGGGCACAATGCCACCTACCTGGAGATGTTGCCTCGCCAGATCCCCGACAAGTACATCACCCGGAAGGCGCCGCCCGTGCGGGAGGCGGTGAGCGCCCACCTGCGGGGCGCCGTCACCCTGGGAGCGGGCCTCTATTGGCTTGATCCGGCAACGGGGGAGCGGCGCACCCGCGTCCTGGCCCTTGACGCCGACGCCAAGTATCCAGACGCGTTCCGCCAGATGCTGCGCGGGGCAACGCGCTTGGCCCGCGCTGGCCTGCCCTCTCTGATGGTGAAAAACGCCACGCAGGAGGGCAGCGGGCACCTGTGGGTCTTCCTGGATGAGCCGATAGAGCCGGCGCGGGGCTTCGCGGCGTTATACCACCTCGCCCCTGAGCTGAAGGACGTGCCTGAGTGCTTCCCCAACCCCAAGAGCAGCGATGGTGGCCGGCTGCGCCTGCCCTGCGGTGTGTACCATCCCAAGAACGGCTCCCCTGTGCCGGTGCTGGTGGCCCTGGCGACGGCGAGCGGGCGTGATCTGGAGTGGAAGGACGGCGCTACCCCCGAGGCATGGGCGTTGATACCCGCCGCTGTGTCTCCCGCGGGCATCCTTGAGACCACGTGGCTGCCCCCTGACCAGCGGCCGGCACCCCCTGTTGTCCCTGTGCGCCGCGCCGCCCCCATCCCTGTCGCCGAGACGCACCCGGGGCAGCAGGTCGGGGAGAGTCTGGAAGAGATTATCGACCGCTTCAACGCGCAGCACCCGGTGGACGCCCTGATCACAGCCAACGCTCATGGCTACTTCAGCAGTCCCTGGCGCCAGGAGCGCACACCGTCGGCCAAGGTGTACGACAACAACACCTGGACCGATTACAGCCAGGGAAGCCGGCGCGGTGGTGATGCGCTGGCCCTGTGGTGTGCCCTGCACAACTACTGGCCCGAGGGCACCGAGAAGCCCGACCGTCTCGGCGCGCTGCGTCATCTAGGACTGCTGCCCGCGCGCTGCACGCTGACCGTGGGGCCCGACGCCACCCTGGTGCGCTGGCGCATCTTTGACCGGGACGAATGGACGGCAACGAAGCACGCGTTCTGCGCCGCCTTCCCCAGCGCGCGTTTCCAGGCAGAGGCCAAGGCATGGGCCGTGCTCCCCAACCTGCACGAGGCGGTCATGAGGTGGCATCAGGACCGCCTGGGGGCGGCTGCGGTGACCATCACCGAGTTGCTCTGATGGTCTCGGCGAGCGCACACGCTACCACGGCGCCCGCCTCTCCGCCCACCGTTGCCCTGACCATCGCCGCCCGCCTGAGTGTCCCTGCTGACGTGCCCGAGGCGCTGCGCTGGGCGCTCTGCCAGCGCTTCACCGTGCGGAACCCCGCCTATACCGAGGCAGAGAAGTACCTGCGCTCCACCGAGGGCCTGGAGGCCACGCTGCGCTACTGGACCCGAGCGCCGGATGGCGGCCTGAGCCTGCCCCGTGGCGCGGCTGAGGCGGTCAGCCTCCTGTGCCAGGAGCACGGCTACCAGGTGACCTGGCAGAACCAGACGCACCAGGGGCCACCGGTGGCCTTCATGGAGCACCTGCCCCTGTCCACGGCCCAGGAGCAGGCCGTGGCGGCGGTCCTGCGCCGGCGTATGGGCATGCTCGTCGCCCCCGCGGGAGCAGGAAAGACCACAATTGCCATGGTGGCCATCGCACGCCGAAAGCAGCCCGCCCTGTTCCTGGTCCACACCCGCGAGCTGGCCGACCAGGCGTTACGCGCGGCGGGGCAGGTGCTGGGCCAAGACTCGGGCGAGGTGGGCATGATCGGTGGCGGGAAGTGGAGCATCGGCGAACGGCTGACCATTGCCCTGGTGCAGTCGCTTCAGGGCGAGATCCCCGCCGAGCTGGCCGGCCATGTCGGCCACGTGGTGGTCGACGAGTGCCACCATGCGCCGGCGGACGCCTTCAGCCGGGTAGTGGGCCAACTGCCCGCGCGCTACCTGCTGGGCCTCTCGGCCACACCCTACCGGCGTGACGGCCTGGGCGCCGTGATCGGCTACTTCCTGGGACCCGTGGTGGCCAGCATGGATGACCGCAACTTGGCCGATAGGCTCATCAAACCCCACATTATCAAACGAGAGACAGGCCTCAGCGTCCGTGGCGACAGCTTCACCGAGCTCGTCTCGCGGCTCACCACCGACGTCGCCCGCAACGCGCTCATCGTCGGTGATGTGACCCAGGCCGTGGCTGAGGGCCGGCAGTGTCTGGTCCTCAGCGACCGCGTGGACCATGTGGAAGAGCTGGCCACACTCCTGCAGGCCGAGGGCCTGGCCGCCGCGGCGCTGCATGGCCAGCAGGGCAAGCGCCACCGTGCCCAGGTGGTGGCGGCCGCCGGCGCCGGTGACCTCGATGTGGTGGTCGCCACCTGCTCCCTGGTCGGCGAGGGCTTTGATTGCCCATCACTCTCGGCCCTGTTCCTGGCCACGCCCGTGAGCTATGCGGGCCGGATCGTCCAGTACATTGGCCGGGTCTCCCGCACGGCGCCGGGCAAGACTGACGCCGTGGTTTACGACTACTGCGACGATCACCGCATGCTGTGGGCCTCCTGGCGCAAGCGGGCACAGGTGTACGGGGACCAGCGGCTCGGCCGGAGCACGCTGCTTCCTGGCGCGGCAGCTCCCCACGCTGGGGGGGTGCGCGATTAGCAGGTCCGCGCGCCGTCCAGCAGGTGGGGTGTTGCGTCCCATGCCGCCTTGGGGTTGGGTGTCACTCGCACGGTGTAGACCTGGCCGCGATACGTGAAGGTGTAGCCGCAGGCGGCCTGCTTGATAGGGCGCCTGTCCACGTGCATCTGGAGCGTTGCGGCCTGCTGTGCCAGGTTGACGCTGTAGACCCGCAGCGTGCAACTGAGATAGCACAGGCCGCTCAGCAGCAGGTAGTGGTCCTCATCCACGCTGGCCACGGCGTCCACGAACTGGGAGTTCGCCAGCACCAGACCCTGCCCGCCCTCAAAGATGATCGCCGTGGAATAGGTAGAGCCCTCACAACACCCCGGCGCCTGCACGCTGATAATCTCGGCGCGGGCAATCGGGTTAGCAGCATTCCCTTGTGGGTTGTGGCCGATCAGCCAGATGTTGTGAGGGCTGGCCGTCCGACTGATGCGCTGGCTTTCGACATGCGCGGGGGGAATGAGCGTGAGCCCTGCCGCACGAACCGAGAGTGACCCCGTTGCCAGACCGACTCCCACGAGGGCCGTCGCTGCCAGAACCGTCCATGCGCGCTGCCCCATACTGCTCTCCTCACTTCACTGCCCTCACCTGATAACTCACTATACATCTCCTCCTGCTCGCTGCGGCGCACAGCGCCTAACGCCCCCGCCGCCCGCGTGTGTCTGCCCATGCGACGGGCGCGCGCGTGCGCGCTACCGGGGCCATTCGTCTGTTTTCGTCCATTACGGGCGCTCCTCCAGGCTGGCCGGGGAGCGCTCCCCAGTTTGTACGTAGGAGTTTGTGACCGGGGGGCGGCGAGTGGTAACTCCCTGGTGGTAACTCTGGGGAGATAAAACAGGTCGGTAACAACGGGCGTTTCTCCCCAGAGAGCGCTCGTGGATAACCCCATTGCCCCATAGGATTTATCGGTGTATGATAGGCGGCAATAGGGCAGGTGACACGGGACGGAGGGGGGCAGCGAGAGTGCGGCAGGTGACGGCAGCAGACAGAGGGCCGGGGCCAGGTCTCTTGACCGTCGCCGAGGCGGCTCATGAGCTGCGCATGGGTTATAGGGGTACTTTGGCCGCTATTAAGCGGGGGCAGCTCCCAGCGCGCAGGATAGGAAAAGAGTATAGAGTGCCAAAGGCCTCCATAGATGCGCTGGTGGCGCCCGTGCCGGCGGTGGGAGGGCAGTAAGATGATCGCGGGCGCGGTTGACACGGTACAGGACACCGCCCTGGCAGTGCTCGGGCGGCTCCTGGAGCCCGACGAGGTGCTACTCAGCACCGGCAAAGTAGCTCGCGTCAAGAAAACCAACGCGCTCCATGATGTGCGGGTAGACCAGCTCGTCACGCAAGCGGGCTACAACGCTCACGGAGTGGACGCGGTGACCGCAATGCGGTTCCGGGCCTTGCTGGCGGTGGCGACCCTGGATGGCAAACCAGTGGTTTGGCCGCGGGGCCAGCGCGCGGCCATGGATGCGTGGATCAGCAGATTTACCTCGGGGGATGCTGATCGTATTTGTGGGAAATACGCCCTCTTGCACGGCTACAAGACCGAGCTGGTCTCCCCCGCAGCGACTAGTGGCCACTATCATACCCCCGGAGGGCTGCCATGAGTACATTCGACCTTGCGGTAAGGCTCAGCTTACAAGCTGGCGGCCTCGCTTCCGGGGCGGCGATGGCCATGTCCAGCTTCGGCAACATCAAGAGAGCGGCCGAGGCAGCCGACGCTGCCACCTTGAGCCATCAGCGCACCCTGGACCGGATGAACTATATGGGCGCCAGTCAGGGCAGCGCGCAGTACCAGTCTGCCCTGCTCCAGCAGGGGCAGGCCGCTGGCGCGGCGGCGGATGCGCACGAAAAACTGGCCCGTGCCCAACGGGGGGTGAATCAGGTCGTGGCCGGCGAGGCCGTGACCGCTGGCGGCTTCATGGGCCTGGACCTTATCAAAGGGTGGGTCAAGGACGCTGAGGGCATGCAGGACGCGCTGGCCAAAGTGAGCCTGGCCACCACGGGCACCAGTGCCCAACTGGCCGCCCTCCAGAGTCAGGCGTACACCGTGGCCGGCCAGACCCAGTACAGCGCCCCACAGATCATGGACATGGAAGCAAAGATGGGCCGCATGGGCATCAACCGCCGTGACTGGGTGGCGCAAGACATCCCAACCATTGCCCGCGCCGCTGAGATTGACCAGCGCATGGCCGGCATCTCCCCCGAGAGCAGCATCCCGGCCATGATCTCCCAGGCGCATATGCTGGGCGCCACCCACGGCAAGGCGTTCATTGATAACATCGCGCTGGGCACCCGCGCTTTGCTGGCGTCGGGCATGACCCCCGATGAGCAAAACACGACCTTGAAGTACCTGCTACCCGCCAAGAACGCCACGGGCATGACCAATGCTGAGATGTTCCAGTGGGCCTCTCTGTCCAACCTGATGGGCCTCTCGCAGGGCAAGGGCGGCAGCTACACGGGGGCCATGTTCTCCAATTTGGTCCCTGGCGTGGGCACAAAGATGCACCTGCAGGCCCTTGCCCGGCTTGACGAGCTGGGCGGAGGCCACATCTATGAGCATGGCAACATGGTGGACTCCGCACGGGTGCAGCAGATCATATCCAAGGCCCTGGCAGCGGAGCCGACGGACGCCGCGAAGCAATCCCTGGCCTTCTATGCCTTTGGCAAGCAGGGCGAGCGGGCCGCCTTTGCCTTGACCTCACCGGCGGCTATGGCCAGTTCAGAGATGCTCCGGCACAAGTTAGCGCCCTACGATCCCACCCGGAACCCCACGGGCATTGCCACGGTGGAGGAGATGCAGCTCAAGCTCAACCAGACGATGGTGGGGCAAACAAACACCCTCAACACCAACCTGCACTCACTGTCTGCCATGATAGGCACCGTGCTCATCCCGAGTGTCACCTCCGCCGCCCACGCTTTCGTGGAACTGACAGGGGGCCTCATCGCCCTGGGGCAGCAACATCCCATGCTTGTCCGGGTTGTGGCGGTGACGGCGGCCATTGCGACAGCGGCGGCGCTTGTTGGTGGGCCCATCCTGATCAT
>JAABUV010005278.1_pt1 | contig 14833 bp, 16 predicted proteins | sample 5559971 | NCBI WGS metagenome assembly JAABUV01 (sample SAMN10711881, study PRJNA513362) | rock metagenome | isolation source: Antarctica rocks | place: Antarctica: Victoria Land, Knobhead nord | collected 2015-12-19
CCTCACCCTCACCCTCGAACACCTTCTCCAGCGCGCCCCTCCCCTCTCCCTCCACAAGCACCACCGCCTCCTCGACATCTTCCTCGTCGTACTTCCCCTTCCCTTCGCAACATCGACATCGCACCTCCATGAACCCACAAGCGTCCTTGCAAACCCAACAGCAAACACCCTCATCCACATCCCACCCATCACAAGCCCAACCATCATCATCATCACATCAACAACCATTACAACAACCGCTACCCCAACCACACCAACAAAATCCCTTCCCCCCCCCTCGAGGCCTATCCGAGAGCAGGCGAGACGAACTCCCAGCCACCGAATCCTTTTGTCTCGTTGCTGAGGCGGCTAAGAGAGCGCAGATGGCGGTGCTGATGCGGGATTTGGGAGAGTGTGCGCTTTGACCGGCCCCGTCTGGGGGGAAATGATGGCTGGCATGGTGGTGGTGGTGGTGGTGGTGGTGGTGGTGGTGGTGGAAGAAAGAGGGGCAAGATGTGCAGGGTGGCGGACAGGCGATACAAGGGGGAAGGGGCATAATGATCGTCGCGAAAGATTCAAAACTCCAATCTGAAAGACTGTCTACTCACGGGTTGTATCTGTACAGTAGAGGGGACATTTCGGATCGGAATATCTTGCATTCACTAGCTTAATTCTAAGATTCTCATCTAGCCCAATCTTCCAAGGCATTCCCTGTCCGCTGTTTTCTATATTCGGAAGGGGGATCCTCAAAATGAATGGGACCGGGGATCAGAGACAAGAACAACATCTCCGAACCCCCTCTAACGTTCCCATCCTCCAAAACATCTCCACCACCCCTCTTCCACCTCCCCTCCCTTTCCATCCTAACTAAACCACCCCCCTTCCTTCCTCCCTTCATCCACAACAGTACCACATCCCGCAAACTCCATAGCCCAGAAAATCTCATTTCGAGAGGAATATTCGACGTTTTGCGACGAGAGTCGGTGGGGTGGATGGGTGGATGGGACGGGTTAGGAAGCAAAGATGAGGAAGACGAAAAGGAGCGAGGGTGGTGGAAAGTGAAGGGAATTGTTAGATGGCATAGAATGCAGAGAGAGGAAGGAAGAGTGGAGTTTTAGAGGGTGGGTGGGTGGGAGGTATTGAGGAGCCGGATCTATAGTGAGTGCATTGACGTAGGAAGGAAGGACAACTTGGTGTGCAAGCTGTGATCGTAGGGGAGTTTGGAAATGCCTGTTAGAGGGATGGGATATGTCGAGTGTTGAGGAAGTGATATAGGGGGAGAGGGACATGTGATGCCAGTGAGTTGGAAGAGTTGGAGATGTGTGGTGGAGTGGAGGCTGGTATGTGAAGTGAGAGGTTGGGGTGAGGGTGATATCGTTTGGGGGGGTGTTCGATGTAGTTGGATCAGGTTTTCGATTCAGGGGGAGTAGGCTATCTTGGCTTCCGGCGGTGCCATGCCGTCTGGTATCTTTTCAGGTGGAATATAGAGTGAAGATAAATATCTTCAAGCGGTAAAACTTGGTGGCTACACTTGAAGAACGCAGTTGTGTTAGACCGGTGGAATGATGATAACCTCTCTGAAAGGGGTTGGGGACTGAAAGTCACACTTGTATTGTTTATGAATATGGATTTCCCCAAGATCATAAAGAATCCATGATGTTCTTGACGCATGCTAAGGAAACCATCAATAGGTCATGAATGCGCGTCTCAGGGCACATTGTCTTTAGGGAGTATGAACAACGAACAACGACCTCTTATATGTGCACCGCTAGCCTGAAACCGAATCCATGGTAGCCGGATCCATCGGATCCAAGACTCCCCTTTTAAGAGCGAGTTCCTACCACAGTCGACTCAGAGAAGCCGCACAAAAGTTTTCATACCACGTCACCTGTTGCCTGAACTCATCCCAAGATCTGATGTTCAGATCGGCAACTAGTACAATCAGGTGTCCTACGATGTTCAGGCATCTTCACGGACATGTCACGTTCTTCCATCTTCACGGTCGAAATACCACCTGCCGGGAGCAGCTACAGTAGCAATTCGTTCCGGGCCTCTTCAGCGGGCGGGAGCGTCTAGGTTAGGGATGCTTTGAGCTTGTGGGTCAGGGTATTGATCATAGGCGTAGGATCCGGATAGAAGCCACCTAAAGAGGTGGAAACATGGAGTGCAGCCGCATAGCGACAGCATTCGGGAGATGTATTACTCCAAACGCCTGTTGCCGGAAGTTAGCGCTAGTTGGAGCAACTGTTAGAGTACGAAGCAGAAGTGACTTAACACAACAATAGCTTCCTCGGTTGAGCTATAGCTCTCGAACGCAGTATAATGCAGAAAGAGATCTTCTACTTCTAGCAAGGCATCTTTAGTGGCTCTGTCGACCCTAAGTTCTGCAAAATCCAGTCTTTCATAGGGCGAAGAGCTATTGCGGTTGTTCCGTGACATCGCTAAGGTCAGTTGGAATGAGTTGGACCTCGCTAATGGCTACCTGCATTATCCAAGGTGAGCTCTGTAGTACAATCAGGACATGCGGTACATTATACCAAAATACCAGATTGGCAGCGATTGGGTTGGTGGATTAGATAGAATGTTGACCATCTGCTTCAGCCCTTCCATGTGTAGTTGTAGATTCGTTGCATTCCCCCGTTCATGCTTGGTAGAAGAAGCTATAGTGTAAGGAGTATTACTAGACACACCTAACCACCTCAATCGTGGCCACATTTGCGACAGCTACCATAGTATGGTCTGACGTGCTATACAGACCTGAATAGAATTGTTCCAAAGTGTGTTCACATTTTCGCCGATTCGTCAACCAACATGATGTACCCAGGTCTGGATCTTGCTGTCTACTTCACTGTCCCAGCAGCTTTTTCGAATAGCACCTTCCTGTTGTTGTTCCAGCTTCTCCAGATTCAGCGTGTGAAAAAGCACGTTGTCTGTTCGGACAAAAGGCCAACTGTTGGAAATAGGGAAGTTGGTAACCTCCGCCTCATAGGGCTGGTAGGGCTGGGCCTGCTACGAGTAGTACGAGTAGAGTTTTCACCTTCCACTTCCACCTGCTAGATAGGTACGTAAGGTAGGTAATCGTGGCCACCACTATGCGACGCGGCCCCCTATAGCCTCCCACGCCTCCTAACAGCAACAACCAGAATATCCATATGCCCCTATATGACCTCGTATTCCAACACCACCAAAGTTAGATCATGGGACATGTAGCTTCGGAAATCTATCTCTTTTGCAAAACGCTCCCACAAAGTGATACCTACAATGGTTCATCAGTTTGTCTACATCCGGGGCTTGAGTTGGCGGATGAGCTTCGAATGGATCTAGCATTCCCGCTCCAACTGCTGTCGGTAGTGATGGCTGCAATTCTGTTGCACGACGTCTTAGAGGTCCACTGCCTACGAACTGGCAGGGTGCTCACACCAGCAGGTACAGATAATGGATTCTCAGATAAGAAGAAACCCTGTTTCGTGAACCGGACGTACTCGGGCTCGGACTATCCAAATCGCATTTTTCAATATTGGCATAGTGTCTTTCGCAATTGCGGCATAGTGGGCGTCTTTCGTCGCACAGGTCCCCACATATTATCTATGTAGCGCTCATGTACGGAGTAGTGCTGGTTGGTCTGTAGAATTATCCAGACCTTGACTTCGCGTATTTTTGCATCCTGTTCTTTGATTTCTTGTGGGATCTCTTCGTCGGGAGCAATGAGAAAACATCGCTTGTTATCTCAATCCTTTGGCACCGTGCTTTTCCGAAACTTATCGATCCTGCCACAGAGCATATGCAGTCTCGGAATGCCAACGTCTCGCGTCTGGTTTGCCGGGCACGCTCGTCCTCTAACAGCAAGGGAAACCTGACTCGGCAGGTGATCACTGATTTGCCTGCTTCCAAATCGAGTGCTTCGAACTCTTTGTCACTGCGTGGGAAGATTGCATAAGACAGTACATAACCCGAGGAAGCAGACAGCCAAAAGGTGCAGAAGTAGCAGCTGACCAATCCTAGAGCAATACTTATAGCGCTCTTCACCAGCTGTCACCATTTCACGATCGAAGCAGTGAGTTGCTACCGTATCGTTAATGGACTGGATTTGGATTGATAGCCACATAGCTTATTTGATTGCATTTCTTACGGTGTTAGTGAGCTGTCGACAAAGGTAGCCATCGCTGTACAAAAGTACTCTGCTATGTGCCAGCTCGTACGATTTAGGTGTGCCATGGTAAGGAGCTATCATATCAACGTCTTGGCTGGGGAACGTTGCAGGTGCATGTGTGCAACTTGAGGCGGTGAAACTCAATCCTGCTCCGTTCTAAACTTCTTGGAGCGTGCTGTTTGATGGTCCACCGAATCATCTACCTATCTACCACGTGGAGTGACATGCAAGATCCCTGTGTCAATTGGACGAAATCCCATGATGCTCAACGTCAAGACCATGTTCATATACTTTCTCTAAACGTTTATGCTAGAACCACAATCTTGCCGCCGGCCTTGTTTTCCTCCATGCAGCGGTGCGCCTCCACAATATCATCAAGTTCAAAAACTTTGCCAATCTGAATATGCAGCTGACCTCTCTCAATTTATTGGACCAACTCCTCAAGTGGTGTACTCATGAAATCTTCGGATCCACCCGAGTATGTCGTCAAATTTACCGCCGTTGGGATCATGTCCGTTGCGGAGAATCCTTCCAGCGACCACTTGCCGCCAACTATGCCAGTCATGCATACAATTCAGGCATCTTTTGTGCAGCGGAGTGAGTCCTTGAGCGTTGTTGTACCCACCAGCTCAAGCACTGTGTCAAAAGCTTCGTGGGATTGAATTTGCTCTGCCATCGACCCATCATCGACGAACACTTGGTCAGCGCCACTTGCACGTAGCAAGCTCTCACGATCGGACCTGCGTGTTGTTGCTGTCACGAATGCACCATGGTTTTTGGCAATGGCTGCCGCGGCTAACCCTACTGATGTCGTACCTCCTCGAATGAGCGAACGATCACCTCTCTGAAGGCGAAGTAACCTGAACAATGAGCCCCACGCAGTCTGCAGCATCTCAGGAATAGCACCGAGAGTTTCCCAAGCTATTTGAGTCTTGATGACTTGAGCTTATGTTGCGGGTACGCACGTATATTGCGCATAGCCACGGTCCAATACTCGTCCAAGGCCACCCATTGCGGTTGCGACAACATCGCCTTTGCGGAACTCATTACCTGGCGCATCCTCGACACCACCAACTGCTTCAATGCCAAGGATACGTGGGAATTTGACATTGGGGGAATGGCCTTGCCGAGTGAACATCTCGGAGCGATTGAGTCCGAAAGCCTTGACCCGAATCAAGACCTGTCCATTTTGAGGCGTGGGAAGTGGTATTTGTTCGAGCTTGAGAACCTCAGCGCCGCCCGCTTCGTGGGTCACTAACGCCCTCATCGTGACCATGATTGATTTCGGCAATAGTCCCTTAATCGCAAATGAAACTTTGAGTGTTAGCATGATTCCTGTAAGCTGTCTGCTCTAGGGTTCGAAGTGTGTTTCCGTGGCAGTTGACCACACCTTTTGAGTACGTAAAACCTACTCATATATTGTTCGAAAACCTTCACCTACAGAACCAGGATTTTTTGGGTACTATTGGACAGGTTCAACGTGGTAGCTCCAGAGATGGTGATAGTCCCAAAGGGAGCTTCACAACTTGGGAAATGAAGAGATATGGAGATTCCGAGAGACAGAATTAGGCATGACACTCTCGGAAATAGGACGCTTACAAGTTAGCGAACCTGAACCCGATACAACGAACGAATTATAACAACGGTCGAGAGCGAGCGAGACGATGAGCTACGCCAAGCTGGGAAGGCCGGCACGCCTTGAAGACGCCCTGCTTCCGCTGGGATGAAAGCTTGTTATTGCAGAAGGTGGGTCTAATCAGCTTTCTGCCTTCCCATCCTTATATACTGAAAATTCACAGCGTGCAGACATTTGATTCGGTACTTGCAGCGCGATAGCAGAATCACTGCTTCTTATATGGAGGGAATCCTTGTCAAATTCAAAGCAGCTCAACCTACACATTCTTGTTCACCTTTTCTGCGTTATCGGCGTATCTATCCATCCCTTCTCCTTAGTTGTTTGATTCAAGTTCTACAAAGCCTGGCTTGTTCTCGATGGCAGAACCTATTGCTAGCAGCTGCATGTGCTACTTACAGTAGTCCGCGCCAAGTCATTATCACTTCGCTGCGATTCGCGGTATTCTCTTTTCATTCGCATCCGTATTCGCATCCAAGATGGCGTGCAGTCCTTTGTGAACCAGAAGTTCTTTCAGCAATAGAGGCCTCGAGTTAGCCGATAGGCTGTTATAGAGAGGATGTTTCGAGATGACATAAATGAGAGTCAACACCCCAAACTTCGTGGCAAGATGAACATGAGTTCAGGATCTCTTACCTTACCGCAACACCGACTTAGTATCGAAGAAGCAAAGTTGTTACTATTTGGCTTGCTGGGAAAAACAACGTTCTCAGGAAAGACATTTCATTGAGTGTATCATATCACATGAAGATTATTGTTGGCAAGGCTTACGGAGGTACTCATTCTGAGCTGTCATCCTTATCTTCTTGAGCATTGGCGCTCTCCGTTCCAACATCACGGCTGGCGAATAGTTTTCTCCACTTTTTGGTGTTGTTTGTCTTGAGCTCCATGCGGTGTACCGTGAAGGCTTGGCTCCACAGCTTCTGCAGCCTCCCAATGCTGTCCGCACCGAACTCTGGTCAGAAGATCACGGGCTTGTCAAAGAACAAGGCTTGCATTCGGGGTTTCTTATCATCGAAGTATAAGAGGGGAGTTGCATTAGCTACGTCCAATTAACAACATAGATACTCGAAGATGACGGTCTAGAATCTGGATTTGCGCCTTAGAATCGCCATTCGTCCCAACAGGCTCGGTTGCTGAAAGTATCACTGGCTTTGGAAGAGCCTCAACGGGAATCAAAGCGGGACTCAATGGAGGTCGTGACGCGCAGACAAGGCTGGTGATTGTCACCCTGCAAGGCTGCCAATCGATCCGAAGGTAGATGGCGTGATCGAAGGAATTCTCGTACTCGGTGACTTTGCGAGTAGTATAGTCGAGCACGGACGACGCATATGGAGGTCGTCTGCACGCCCTAAGGCAATGTAGCGAGGCTGCATACTCAGTATTCAGCATGTACCTCGTCAAGTTGGGTTTGGAAAAATACGTATTTTTGTTCAACATACACGTATAATACATCAAGTGTGAACATGACCTTGAAATAAGTAAACGTACAATGTTAGTAAGCTGTTAGTGAGTTAGCATAAGGTATGTAGGGAGCTACCTTCATTTGCTCCAGGATAAGCCTGATATTAAGTACCTCCCCATATATACTAACTTTACAGTGCAACGATGAGGTGATAGACCTAGTAAATCTTCTACTGACGGATAATTTCAGATTTACCCATTTTGAAGCCAAGAAGGTGCCTTGATAGAAGTGTTATTATTGCAAGTATCTATCTACTAAGAACACATGTCGAGCGTCTCATTTAGAGACATGCATTGAATACCAGAAGGCTATGAAAAAGGAAAAAATTCGCTTGTTCGGTTTGAAATAGGTACTTATAATTGATCGAGGTTACTCCCAAAACCGATGTACATGGCATATCCTTAATATCATTGGTCAACTACCCCTGCTGTATTTTCTCAACATTCACTCGATCAACATACTACATGTTTGTAATACAAGACCTAATACGGTTAGTGATTATGATGTATTATACGTTTCCGCACCCTAAGGTATCGTCAAGTAGTACCTTAGTTCTTGGGTTGCGTGCATCCATCCTGCATCCATCAAACCGCTAAGCCTAAATCTCTGCATAACGCACTAGTATATTATAGGCAGTCGCAATCTTTAAATTACTAACATCTATGAGGCTCAATCGTTCAAAAGTTTGCCTTATTCAAATTGTTGGATTGCCTTGACCGTGTAACGTTGGACGCGGAGCCTCAAGTTCCGTATTGGCCTGTCCGACTCCGGTCTTCGCCTTTCACCCGTCGTCGTGAGACGCAGACATCGAAGTAAGGTCATGGCTTTAGCAAAAACCTTGTACCTTGCATCGACGTACGGGATCACTGACATCTCATCTCCTGGTTTCATAATCTAGTTCTAGTATGGTAAGAGAACGTAGACAACATCTCAGCCTCATCGAAGCCGGCTGGCTGCGGCTCTGGTGAGTACCCTCATAAATCAGGCTCTGCCACATTCTCTAGACATGGCTTTGAATGATTATTATTGTGGACCTTCTCGCTTTCCGCTGTCGTCCAATCTTGATGTTAATCCAAGACTGAAGTCACTGAACGAGACTTCCATTTCTGAAACTCGCCTGCACCATCACCCAATGTGCGGTCGATCTCGATATTGTTTTGCCTATTATAATTCCATAGTGGATATCTCGGGGTTTGTAATCTCTGAAATTTAATGGAAACGCATTGTAGCATCACGGCGCTGCCTCTTGAAATTCTGATCAACGTCGTCTCATATCTCAATCTAGAAGACTTTGTGAACTTGAAGTGGACAGGAAAGGAGCTCTTTGAGACTCTCCACGGTGAGAGAATCAGTGGTGAAACAGCCAGGGTCTGTAGATAATAAACCCCCATCCTGGTTTGTGTGCGGGAGTCAAAACATGGCCAGCGCTGATTGAAGTGTATAGAGACACATCTACTATTCGAAAGAATCTCAACTTGCCGAAAAGGGTATCATCAACTATGCGGCTGCCATACAGAGAACTTTCTGCAGGAGAGAATCGTTTGCTTTGGCCCGACCCTGTTCGGCTCTGCTGCTGGGCTTTGGAAGCCTTTTCATATACCGGGATGGGGTCTTGTGTTACCTTCACGAAGCGACGATTCGCATCCTCAATGTTCATGAAGCAGACGTTACCGAGAAGGTAATTGACCTCAATTACGTTGGCCAAGCGATTTGGAAACACCACATAGACATCACTCATACTGAGCTGCTCCACTACCAAGATGGTGTGCATTCCTTCTTAGTCTATGATACGGACCTTACTGGACAACCTTGGCTCATCGCTCTCAACACCGAAGACAGTCCGCCCAACGCCGAAAGAGTAAAGTTAGCCATCGAATGCCCAGAGTCAAAATTCTGGGTTCGGAACGACTCTCGATACCTCTTCATTGGTTCACATGTCGGCTTGGGGACACACGGACATCATGAATGGGTCTTACGAGGCTACAATCTGAAGAATGGCCATCGATTCGCAGACCTGCAATTGCCGAACCTGTTTGGAACAGACGTTGGTCAAACTGTGAACTTCCAGATCTACGGCGACTTCCTATATGCGATCTCGAACCAGTCTTCCGCCGAGTTCGAGGAGATAGACTGGACGTCTTACTACCACTGCTATCGCTTTCCGCTTCAAGATCCTTCACCAACTCATTTAGAGCCTAAGCAATTGTGGCGAAGGCAGCATCGAGAAGGACCTATCAACGACTCATGGACAGAACTCTCACTGCATAGAGACGAGCGCACTGGCAATCTACTGATCACTGAGTGCCGACGTGAATGGAAGGATGGGGGCAGTACGCAGAGACGAACCTACTATCACCAACCGCTCATTTTCCCTTACACGCCGGGACAGGTTCCCGATCATCTGATGGTTACTCCGCCCCCAACCACAGGCTCAACGACGCCGCCCCGAGAGCTCGGGACTATGACTCTGCCTATTGGGGATCCACTCATTGGCTTGCTCGACGGCAAGAGCAGACCGCTCTACGAAGCAGCGCACCAACGCATAGATCGGAACTGCCATCGTGAATATACCGACGACGCTGCAGCTTCGGTGCCTCAATCGTTTATTCTGGCCAAAACAAAACACCGAGCCTACAACCCCAGTTGCTCTGCTTTTTTAGATCTAGTGATTGATGACCATGCTCATTCTCAACGACGATGGACACAGCAAATCCGGCTCCGCATCGGATCTCGAAAGCAATCTTCTCCTCTTGATTCTAATGGAATTCTTCACCAGCCAATAATGGACGATACTGAGAGAACTGCAATCGAGGACAGTGAAAGTCGCTTTACAGATAGAGGTATTAATATATGGCCTACAGCAAACGCGCCTGAGGAGCTACTGGACTTGCTTAACCCAAGCCCAGGTACCAGATCTCACCTTGCTGGTCAACGACTAGTTGGTGGAGGGGTCCAGGCCATATCAGATGAGAGGTCAATCGTCTACATGGCGAAGGAGAACCTAGAAAAGGAGAGTGCAATTGTCCTTGTAAATTTCGACTCGGGGATTCGCTTTGGAGGGTTAACGGAAATGAACTCGAATGCTTCTTTATTGGAAATGGATGGTACCGCAAGGAAGATTGTACTCGATCAAAGGGGTGTAGCGCCAAGAAAAGGGATGAACAGGGCAGTGCCACTTTCGAGCGAAGCTGATACTTCAGGATCGATCGAGGATGCAGGTCAAACCCGTCCATGGTTTCGGGAGGAGACGGCCATGCACATGGATATTGGCAAAGGGTTTCACTTTACCTACAGTAGCTCACGGTAGAGTCTTATACGTTCAGATGCTCTACAAGCTGGCATCTGTCAAAAAAAAAAAAGAGCTGTAGGTAGCTGTAAATAGCTTTCAAGATACAACACACATAGAAACAATGATAGCAGCTGGTATTAAGTTGTACAATTGCGCAGTATTTCTAGAAGATGATGTACAGTAGGTAGTTCCGGAATTGTGTCAAAAGCAGCCTGAACCACACGCGGACCCGGGCCTCGCTTGACCGAGCGACTCTCTACAATCTACAGTACATAGATACTCACATCCCCGCCCGCCTGTAAATGTCAGCATCACCGTTAATATGCCAGTGCGTCCGCCTCAATCGCAAAGCCGATGACGACCCTGCTAATACGCTTAGTTGATACTGATTTCAGGCTACCCATGCTCCGGCAAAACCTATCGTGCAAACCAACTGGTCGAATTCTTCAATTCAAAAATCAATTCCACTCTAGACCCATGCATTAGCCGGCTCAGTGTCTGCCATATCAACGACCAAAACCTTGGACTTAGTCGAGACGTGTACCGCGAAGCTCGAAGTGAAAAAGATGCTCGAGCGGCGGAGTACTCCGCGGTCAAACGGGCCTTGGGGAGGGATACTATTGTAGTTGCCGATGGCTTAAACTACATCAAGGGGTTTCGGTATCAGTTGTACTGTGAGGCAAAGGCTGTGCAAACACCGAGTTGCGTTGTACGTTTTACCTCCTTTGCGGAAGAACTGGACACCGCGCGTAGTCCAGTACTCTGGGCTGACTATGCTCGAGGTTCATGTAGGGACGCCTATTGAAAGATGTCGGGAGCTCCATACAAACCGTGTGGAAGACCCAAGCCATGAAGGAGATTACGCAAATGATGTCTTTGAGAACTTGGTCTACAGGTATGAGGAGCCGAATGGCATGACGAGATGGGATAGCCCGCTCTTCACTGTACCCTACGATGATGAGACCCCGCCCTTTGAGGCTATATGGGAAGCCATGGTTGGGTCTGAGGGGAAGGCAAAGAGAGTGAAACCTAATGCAGCAACTGTTACAGTACGGTGACTTGTGCCGCCTGACATATTGTTAACGAGCTAACTACAAGTAAAGAAACCGGCAGCCGAATCAGACTATCTATACGAGCTAGATAAGACGTCGCAGGAAATAACGAACGCGATACTACAGTGGCAAAAAGACCACCCTGGCGAGGGCGGCGGAGAATTGAATGTCGAGGAAAACACTATCGAATTGCCGGCGAACCCAGTCTCGCTTCCACAGCTACAACGAATCCGTAGGCAATTCATGAACCTTAACCGACAGAATAGCCTCCCCAAGACAAGAATTCGGAGCTCTTTCATCGAGCATCTTAACAACAACTTCGGCTAAGCATTAGCCGGTGACAGATACAATGGTTTCTTACGAGCAGAAAAGCGGAAGAAGTGAAAACTTACTGAGGCTTAACAATCAAGTATGCCGCCATTTAGGAAAATTCGCAAAGCCTCAGGAGGAACAAATCTGTAGACCGAAACAATGCTATAAAATGCATATCATCCGCTCCTCCTTTCCGTCGCCTAGCCATGGCTCATTTGGGTGCAATCTCTATGACCGCTGCCGATATGAGTTTTTATCACGCTCTAGCCAGTCTGACAGTGGTCGTACGTTGTCTCCAGCATTCGCGGCACCAGCGCATTCCCACACTAGATACACCAACTGGATCTGCCCTGGCTGCGGCTACTACAGTAGCTGAAGGAACGTTTCCTGGGAGGTCCGATGGCGATTGGTGACGTTGGCTATTCCTCCAAATGATATTTTCCACGCAGCTGTCTTCCAGCGGCAACGGCATCGCCTGACGACAACCCCCACACGCGAATGATAGTATGCCCCCCAATTTAAAGGAAACCTTCTGGTAAGCCCCGGTCCGAATACCACAGGCGAGGCGGCAGCGGCTACCACGGACCGTCTTGCGCGCGTGGTTGTCTATGAAGGAGGTTGGCGGGAGGAGCGTAGCACATATCGGACATGGAAGGCTTATGGGGCAGTGTGGAGCGTGGCGCTCGAACTCGTTGAACTGGACCCACTCGGCCCTCGTCATCCTTGGAGGCCGACCAGGCGTGGCATACAGATTGGCATACAGCGTCCTCGAAACAAGAGCAAGCCTATGGCGTGAAGTGCTGTCCTAATTGTCTAATTGTTCGGCGATCATTTTTGTCAGCTCTAGGGCTAGTGAGTCCAGTTTTGCCATTTCTTCTATTCTGTCAGCTTTTTCTGCTAAACAGACGGATACACCTTCAGTCGCTTACTTACTGCTACTGCTACTGCTTTGAATGCTTGATTGACTAGATATTGGTTTGCTTATTCCCCTATATCGAGTCTGGATTTGCAGCAAATCGAGCGTGGTTTCTATACTATCTACATCGATGTGGAGCATCTTGTACCTCGTAACAGAAACATAACGGAGCCAGTCGCCATGCCGATTTGGGCTCATCGACAATAGAGTCAATATGGGTTGTTTACCCTATAGCGTTTATCATCGCGGTGCCGATTCAGGGCCAGGGTCTAGTGGAAGGGGGGGCGAATTTCTGCCTTTAGATTTGCTACGTTGGTCATCGAGGAAACAGACGGTCATGCTCGATAAGACAGTTATTGGTCGGTTTCAGAATGCACAGAACCGTGAATAAGCGACGGTTTTGGTTTTATGCATGCTATATAACGAGAAAATCTCACGACAGAACAAAGAGAGATTGTTTATCGATATAAGGAACAGATACGATCCAGGCAGCGGTTTCTAGAGACCAGAGTGTACAGAACGTTGACTATTCGATATTTTTGGTTCGGAGTATGTTGTATAATGGAAAGAACTCACAACCGAATAAGAAGAGACTGTTCAATAACTTGACGAACTGATTATTGCTTACGTGAATCATGCATTACAACAAGCAAACGCGTTCTATGTGCAAAACATATCTCATGTGATGAGATCAACTTATACTAGAAACACAAAGAATCGGTTTATTGGTTCAACGAATGGTTACAGCCGACATCATGACTGTGGGTGCAATATCTGTCTCGCAATATACTGACAATATACTGATTCTAGCAAAGAGCATCTCGCACAATCGCATGAACTTACAACAGGACAGAAAAGCAGCAACAGAGAAGGAACGTTATATCTATCCTTCAAACGCGACTTTGGTCGACCTAGGTCCTGACCGTTCATGCATCTTTTAAAAAAAAGCCAATCCACAGAAGATAAACCTCTAGTCTTTGCCAAGGAAAAAAGAGTCCTCAAATTACATGTAGCACTCGGGTTGGCTGAGAGCGGAGAGAAAAGAATACGGGATGGTGCAAGGATAATGGTCCAAGGATATATGGAGAAGAAGAAGAAGAAGAAGAACCACCGCTGGGGTTTTTTTTGAAGGGGAGGAAAAAGGTTCGGGCTGCCGGCTAAGGTACAGGAGGATTAACACTCCTGTTCTTGCTGACCACCAGAAGCCCTTTTTGACCAAAGTACCAATCCCATCCCCTTTTTCCAATATTTTTCCTTTGATATGAGGAAAAAAAAGTATTCCTTCCCACTCACCACGTCTCGGCATCGCGCAGGAGAAATCACACCTTACTCAGAGTTCAACCCCCTCAATCACAAGGAAGACCAACCTCCCTCCCACCGCCGATCCTAACCGCAACCTACTGTAACAACGCCAGCCTCCAACCGCAACCCATGACAGCCTTCACACCCCAGCAAGTATTCGAATCGTGTCGCAAATGTCGCTGAAGCTGCTAGAGATCTGATATGAGGGGGGATGGTTTTGGTAGTAGAGGATTAGTCAGAAGGGTTCGTAGGGAAAGGTGCAGTAGTGATTGCGGGGGAAATGGGAGGATGGGAAAGGCAAGGGCAAGGGCAAGGGGTCATGGGGGATGGGGGGTTTCCAGATGTCTGGAGTGAAAGGGGTTAAAAGGGGAATGGGATTCATGTATGTAGTAACGACAACCGGGTGGTTGAGAAAGGGAGTCCTCCTGTTTTTTCTTTTTCTTTTTCTTTTTCTTTTTCTTTTTCTTTTCTTACCCTCCACGCCCGATCACCTACTCCCCATTCTCGGCCTTTGCTCGACCGTTTTTCTACTTACTCTCTCTCCCTCCCTCCCTCCTTGCCTTCCTTTTCTTCCTCCCCCTCCCCCCCCCCTTCCCCCCGCCTTCGCTCTACCTTTTCCTACTTACTGGATTCTTTCTCTCTCTCCCTCCCTCCTCTCCTCCCTCCTCTCCTCCCTCCCCCTCCCTCCCTCCCTCCTCTCTTCCCCCCCTCCCTCTCCCTCCCCCTCCCTCCTCT
>JAABUV010005279.1_pt1 | contig 14833 bp, 13 predicted proteins | sample 5559971 | NCBI WGS metagenome assembly JAABUV01 (sample SAMN10711881, study PRJNA513362) | rock metagenome | isolation source: Antarctica rocks | place: Antarctica: Victoria Land, Knobhead nord | collected 2015-12-19
GCATCCCGCAGATCGGTAACTACATCTTCCGCCTGGGCCTGGGCGAGGCCGCCGTCGTCCCGTTGGCCATGAAAACCGCGCTCAAACATCTACACTTCAAGACGGCTGCTCTCATCTACGGCCAGGACAACGCCTTCACCAAGTCCGACGGCACGATCTTCGCGGCCGTCGCCAAAACGCTGGGCGTGAAGCTTGTCGACACCGAGACCTTCTCGACGGGCGACAAGGACTTCTCGACGCAGCTAACCAAGATCAAGAGCGCCAAGCCGGATGTGATCCTATGCGGCGCGCTACAGCAGGAGGCCGTGCCAATCCTGGTGCAGGCTCGACAGCTCGGCATCACGGCGCGGTTCATCGGAGGCAACGGCTTCAACACCCCCGTCGTCGCGCAGGACGCCGGTAAAGCGGCCGACGGCGCCATCGAGGGCACGGCCTGGTTCTCCAACGGCATGTCCGCCCGGAACCAAACGTTCATCAAAGCCTACAAGTCCGCCTATGGCAAAGCTCCCGACCAACTCGCCGCGCAGGCCTACGACGCCATCAACGTCATCGCCGACGCCGCCAGGATGGCCCACACCACCGACAACCGCTCCGCGCTGCGCGACGCCCTGACCAAACTCAAGAACGTCCCGGTCGTCACCGGCGCCAGCGGCGCGTTCTCGTTCACCGCCGACCGCGACGCTGGCGAAACGGGCACGGTGCAGATTATCCACAATGGCACGTACGAGGAGTACAAGTAGGTCGATGGTCGATAGTCGATAGTCGATAGTCGATAGTTAGAAGGGTAATACTATGCGGCGCTCTTACGTCATTGGCCCAAGCCTGACCAATAAACCCCGACTCGTTTCCACGCGTACTATCGACTATCGACTATCGACTATCGACTAATGTTGCAGCAAATCGTCAACACGCTCATCAACGCGTCGATCTACGCCCTGTTCGCGCTGGGCTACGCGCTCGTCTTCGGCGTGCTCGACATCCTGAACCTGGCGCACGGCGCGATCTTTATGGTCGGCGGGATGGCCGCCGTGCAGGCGGTCTTGCTGTGGCATACGCCGTTGGTCGTGGGCGTGATCTTCGGCATCCTCGTCGGCGGTGTGCTCGGCGTCGTGCTTGACATCATGACCGTGGCGCCGCTGCGCGCGCGCGGAGCCGACTTCCTGGCTCCGCTCATCAGCACGCTCGCCGCCTCGGCCATCTTCGTCAACATCACCCTGTCGGGGCTCGGCTCCGTCAACACCACGCTACCCGGCGTCGGCGCTGTCCACATATCGCTGGCTGGTTTTGGCCCCAACGGCTTTAGCTTCCCAGCGGGGAGCTTCCCCGACGACCCGCTCACGATCGGTAGTGTCGTGGTGCGGCCGGTGCAGATTGCCATCGTCGTGCTGTCGATCGCGCTGATGGTCGCGCTCACCGCAATGCTGCGCTATAGCAAGCTCGGCCGCGCCATCCGGGCGGTCGCGGCCAATCGCCTGGCCGCGCAACTCGCGGGGATCGACGTGCGGCGGACCATCGCCATCACGTTCTTCCTGGCCTCAGCCCTCGGCGCACTCGCCGGCGTCTTCTACGGGCTCAACCTGCGCGACGCGATCTCCTATGACATGGGCGACTCAATCCAGCTGCGCGGCCTCGCCATCATCGTCGTCGGTGGAATGGACAGCATCCCCGGCGTCCTGCTTGGCTCATTGCTGCTGGCCGCCAGCGAGACCCTCGGCGTCGTGGGTGTCGGCTCGACGTACCGCGACGCCATCGGCTTCGGCCTGCTCTTCCTCGTCCTGGTGATTCGTCCCTCCGGTCTGCTTGGCCGGCGCGGGCTGCGGGCGGCCTAGTCAATGACTGGCATCGACGATGTTTGACGCCATTAGCGCCTGGCTCACGGCCAACAGCAACCTGGTCAACGACACGGGCCTCAACGCCCTGTTCGCCCTGAGTACCTACGTCATGGTCGCCTGCGGCCAACTCTCGCTGGCCACGCCGGCCTATGCGGCCATCGGAGCCTATACGGCGGTGCTGCTCACTCCGCTCACAGGACCGCAGGCGCCATTTGTCGTACAACTCGCCCTCGGCGCGCTGCTGTCCACCGTCGTAGCCGTGCTGCTGGGCCTGCCGCTGCTGCGGCTGCGCGGCATCTATCTCAGTATCGCCTCCATCGGCTTCGTGGCCGTGGTGACCGTTTTCTTCCTGAACTTCCCGCCGGGGGGTGAGGGCGGCGGATCGCCGTTCATCGCCCAAGCCACCGCGACCTGGCAGATTTACCTCGCGCTCGTCGCGCTGTGCTATCTGTTCTGGCGCTTCCAAGGTTCGCCGATCGGGCGCGGCCTGCGCGCCATCCGGCAGGACGAGGCGGCGGCGCGCTCGCTCGGCATCGACACCGTGGCCTATAAGCTGGGCGCCTTCGCCGTGAGCGGGCTGGTCGGCGGCCTCGCCGGCGTGCTGTGGGCGCGGCTGCACTTCCAGGTGACGCCGACCACGTTTGGGTTCACGCAGAGCGTCGACTACCTCTCCTACGTCATCGTCGGCGGCAGCTTCACCTGGCTGGGCAGCCCGCTTGGCGCGCTGCTGCTTACGATCCTACCCAACGTCTTCCAATTTTTGCAGGGCGCGCGCAACATCGTCGACGGCGTTGTGCTGCTGCTGGTCATCCTCTTCCTGCCTGGCGGGCTAGTCGACCTGCCGGCGCGGTCGATCGCCACGATCCGTGGCGCGCGCCGGCGGGCGCTCCCACCCGTCGAGGCGAGTCAAGGGGCGCGGACGCGATGACATCAGAAGCGCCATTGCTGCAGGTCGAGGGGGTAAGCCGCTTTTTCGGCGGCGTGCACGCGCTGGAAGACGTAAGCATGACCGTGCGCGCGGGCACGGTACACGGGCTGATCGGACCCAACGGCGCGGGCAAGACAACGCTGATCAACCTGCTGACAGGCTTCTACCGCCCCACCGCCGGGCGTATCACCCTGGAAGGGCGGCGGCTGGACGGGCGCCGCGCGCACCAGATCGCGCGCATGGGCGTGGCCCGCACCTTCCAGAACATCCGGCTGTTCGGCGCGCTCCCCGCTATCGACAATGTGCTGGTGGCGCGTCACCGCCAGGGTGTGCGCCGCTCGCTCGGCCGCGTGGCCTTTCTGCCCGGCGCGCTGCGGGCGGAGCGCCGGGAGCGCGGCGCCGCGCTCGACGCCCTGCGCGAATTGGGCGTGCATAGCGACGCCACGCGCGCGGCGGGCACGCTGTCCTATGGCGACCAGCGCCGCGTGGAGATCGCGCGGGCGCTGGCGACCGAGCCGCGCCTGCTCTTGCTCGACGAGCCGGCCGCCGGCATGAACCACGAGGAGACGAACAGGTTGGGCGACGCCATCCGCGGCCTGGCGCGGCCGTCGCGCGCCGTCCTGCTCATCGAGCACGACCTGCCGCTGATCATGCGCGTGTGCGACTACATTACCGTGCTCAACTTCGGCCGCGTCATCGCCGAGGGCGCGCCCGCCGCGATAGCCGCCGATCCCGCCGTGATCGAAGCCTACCTGGGACAGGACGAGGACGACGATGCTGCTGCGCTGTGAGGATCTCGTCGTGCGCTACGGGCCGATCGAGGCCGTGCGCGGGATCTCCTTCGAGGTCAAGCAGGGCCAGATCGTCGCGCTCATCGGGGCCAACGGCGCCGGCAAGAGCAGTACGTTGCGCGCCCTCTCCGGCGTGCTGCGCAAGGCCGGCGGCCGCGTCACGTTCCGCGATAGGGATATCACGCGCGCCCCGTCGCACGCCATCGTGCGGCAGGGCATGGTCCACGTCCCCGAGGGCCGGGCTATCGTGGCCACGATGAGCGTGCGGGAGAACCTCGAACTGGGCGCGTACACGCGCGGCGACGGCGCGGCCGTGCGCGCCGACCTCGCGCGCATGTACGAGCGTTTCCCGATCCTGGGGCAGCGGCGCGCCCTGCCAGCCTCGTCGCTCTCGGGCGGCGAGCAGCAGATGCTGGCCATCGCGCGCGGCTTGCTGGGCCGCCCGGCGCTGCTCCTGCTCGACGAGCCCTCGCTGGGCCTGGCGCCGCAACTCGTGCGCGAGGTCATGCGCATCGTGCGCGAGATCCGCGCGGACGGGACGACGGTGCTGCTGGTGGAGCAGAACGCACGGCAGGCGCTGGCCCTGGCCGATCGAGCCTACGTGCTGGAGCAGGGCCACGTCACACTGCAGGGCACGGGCCGCGAGCTGCTCGCCGACCCCGCCATCGTGCGCGCCTACCTCGGCGTCGCCCCGACGCGCACGGACGCGGCTGCCCATTGACAAGTGTATACGTGTGGGACGTTAGCGCGGCATGGCGCTGGCCTGCTGGGCGATATTCTCGGCGTCGGCGAGCAGGGTATGCTCGTCCGGCGTCATCATGGCAAAGAACAGCACCGCGCCGACGACGAACTCGATCAGGTCGCCCGGGAGCGCCATGACCAGGCCGGCCAGGTGCTGGTCGTCGATGGGCGCGATGCCCCACAGGAGTTGCTGCCGCGCGTAGAACGGGTACACCAACGTATCTTTGGTGGCGAAGATCATGCCCAGCAGAGCGTTGGGGATCGCCGCCGCCCACACGTAGACCAGGCGCAGGCCGGGGTGCAGGCGCGACGGCCCCGGCATCGGCTCGATGATGACCCACCAGAACAGCAGCCCCGTCCCCAGGAAATAGAGGTGTTCGAGCAGATGCACGCCGTCGCCGCGCAGCGTGGCGTCGTATAGCGCTGGGAGGTGCCAGAGCAGCAGGCCGGCGTTGTAGAGCAGCCAGGCCGTGAGCGGCGCGGTCAATCGGCGCGTCAGCCCACGCAGCCAGGGGGTGCGGTGATGCGCGCGCGCCAGCGTGCGCGCCAGCCCGCGCGGCGCGCCGAGGAGCAGGACCTGGACGGGCTTGCCGAGCAGGAGCAGCGGCGACGCGACCATCAGCAGCACCATATGCTGCGCCATGTGCAGGGTGAAGAGCCGCTCGTCGAGCGTGTCGAGCGGCGAGGTCAACGCCGCCAAAACGGCCAGTAGACCCAGCGCGAAGTAGGCCACATGACGCCGCTTGACGACGCGCCCGAAGCGGCCGCGCCGCACGAGGCCGCGCAGCCCGCGCGCGTACAACGCCGCCACCAGCGCGAGCCCCAACACCACGCTCGGCGCGAACGACCAATCCAGCAGGAAGGACGTCAAAGACATACCTGGCTCCTATCAAGGGGCGTGACGGCAATACCTCCTCGCCCTACAATGGGGCCAGGACAATCGCCTACACCTTGCTACCCTTCAGTGTAGCGCGCGGCGGCCTCGTGCAAAATAATGGTTGCGCCCGCTTTGCGGTAAAATGTGTCTATTCACCAACTTACGTCAACAGGCGGAGACGGGCGACGCCGCGCCTCCCGCCAGCCCCATTAACATCAGGAGCACACCGTGGCCGACCGTTACGACCCTACCGTTATAGAGAAGACGTGGCAGCAGCGCTGGGAGGAGACGGATTTGTACCGCTTCCATCCCCAGCCCGAGCGGCCCAAGCACTACGCGCTGACGATGCTGCCTTATCCCAGCGGCAACCTGCACATCGGGCACTGGTACGCCATGTGCCCCAGCGACACACGCGCGCGCTACATGCGCATGCGCGGCCACGACACGTTCTTCCCCATGGGCTTCGACGGCTTTGGGCTGCCCGCCGAGAACGCGGCGATCAAGAACGGCACGCACCCCCAGACGTGGACCTACGCCAACATCGCGCACATGCGCGGCCAGATGAAGGCTATGGGCCTGATGGTCGATTGGAATCAGGAGATCATCACTTGCGATCCCGCCTACTACCGCTGGAACCAGTGGTTCTTCATCCAGTTCTATAAGCGCGGCCTGGCCTATCGCCAGTTCGCGCCGGTCGATTGGTGCCCCTCCTGCCAGACCACGCTGGCGCGCGAGCAGGTCAAGGGCGACGACCGCGTCTGCGAACGCTGCGGCACACCGGTGATCAAGCGCGACCTCGACCAGTGGCTCTTCCGCATCACCGACTACGCCGAGCGGCTGCTACGCTTCGACGGTATAGACTGGCCCGAACGCATCATGACGATGCAGCGCAATTGGATCGGGCGCTCCGAGGGCGCCACGGTCGTCTTCCACGCCGAAACCAGCGACGCACTGCCTGTGTTCACGACGCGCCCCGACACGCTGTGGGGCGCCACCTTCATGGTGCTCGCCCCCGAGCACCCGCTCGTCGATAAGATCACGAGTGATGAGCACAGACACGTCGTCGAGGAGTACCGCCTTGCCGCTGGCCGCGCCACGGAGATCGAGCGCCAGAGCACCGACCGGCCCAAGACGGGCGTGTGGACGGGCGGCTACGCCGTCAACCCGGCCAGCGGCGCGCGCATCCCCGTCTGGATCGCCGACTACGTGCTGATGAGCTACGGCTCCGGCGCCATCATGGCCGTCCCCGCCCACGACGAACGCGACTTCGCGTTCGCCCGCGCCTACGGCCTACCCATCGTCGTGGTGGCGCCACCCGAGGGCCAGACCCTTGATGGGGCGACGATGACGGAGGCGTGGGCTGGCGACGGCGTGATGGTCAACTCGGGTCCGCTGGACGGGCTGCCGGCCGGTAAGGGCGAGGGTCAGAGCGTCAAAGCCGCCATCGCCTGGCTCGACGAGCAGGGCAAGGGCGCGGGCGGCGTGAACTATCGCCTGCGCGACTGGCTGATCTCGCGGCAGCGCTACTGGGGCACGCCCATCCCCATCGTGTACTGTCCCACGCACGGCGCGCAGCCGGTCCCCGACGACCAGTTGCCCGTCACGCTGCCGGAGGATATCGAATTCGTGCCCACCGGGCAGTCCCCGCTCAAGCTGCACCCGACGTGGCGCTTCACCACCTGCCCCGTCTGCGGCGGCCCGGCCGAGCGCGACACCGACACCATGGACACGTTCGTCGATTCGTCGTGGTATCCGTATCGCTACCTCTCGCCGCGCGACGCGGACGCGCCCTTCGACGCGGCGATCGGGGCCAACTGGCTGCCCGTCGACCAGTACACGGGCGGGGCCGAGCACGCCGTGATGCACCTCTTGTATACGCGCTTCTGGACCAAGGTGATGCACGACATGGGGTTGGTCGACTTCGACGAGCCGATGCTGCGCCTGTTCAACCAGGGCACGATCCTGGGCGAGGACAACGAGAAGATGTCCAAGTCGCGCGGCAACGTGGTCGACCCGGACGCCCTGGTGGCGCGCTACGGCGCCGACGCCGTGCGCTTGTTCCTGATGTTCCTCGGTCCGTGGGACCAGGGCGCGCCGTGGAACAGCCGCGGCATCGAGGGCGTGACGCGCTTCCTCAACCGCGCCTGGAACGTGGTGACCCACGAGCCATCCGGCGTGGCGGGCGCGGCGCCGGACGGCGACGCGACGGCGCTGCGTCGCGTGACTAACCAGACCATCAAACGCGTCGGCGAGGACTTGGAGCGCTTCGCCTTCAACACGGCCATCGCCGCGCTGATGGAGTTTGTCAACGAGTTGACCAAGGCGCGCGAGACCGTCCCCGCGACATCGGAGGAGTGGCGGGAGGCTTGCCGCGCGCTCGTGTTGCTGCTGGCTCCTTTCGCGCCATATCTGGGCGAGGAGATGTGGGCGCGCCTGGGCGGTCCCTACTCGGTGCACCAGCAGCCGTGGCCGCGCTACGACGCGGGCGCGGCCGCCGAGGAGACCGTGACGCTGGTGGTGCAGGTCAACGGCAAGGTGCGCGACAAGATTGAGGTCCCGGCCGCGATCACGGACGAAGAGGCGCGGGTGACGGCGCTAGGGTCGCCCCACGTCGCCAAGCTGCTCGACGGCAAGGTTCCGGCCAAGGTCGTGTACGTGCCGCGCAAGCTGGTCAACATCGTGGTACGCTAGACGCTCGGCACGGTCCTGTATACTCAGATCAAACCCGTAGAGCGGCACATATGAGGATAGACGCTTATGGTACAAACCCCTTGGCGGCAGCCGCCTTTGACGCAGGCGGAAGCGGACGACCTTTTCATGTTGATGTTGGCGGACGATACGGAGGATGCGCCCTGGATGGTAATGGGAGACTTGCAGTTCTGGTCGGCCAGCGGCTTCGCACACAGCCTGCGCAACTACGCCCACGAACAGGGGCTGCCCTGGTACGTCGCCAGCATGCTGCCCATCAACTACGAGTGGCCCACCTCGGCGCGCAAAAAGACGTTCGCGCCCGATACGTTCGTGGCCTTCGTGCCCGAGCGGTCGCGCACATCCTACGACCGCGAGGCGGAAGGCGTGTTCCCGCCGTTCGTGCTAGAGGTCGTCTCGCCATCGAGCACGACGCGCGACGAGTTGGACAAGCGGCTCGCCTATCACCTGCTTGGAGCGCGCGAGTACGCCCTATTCACGCCGCGTGAGGGTATGCCGTCGATGCTCGAAGGGTATCGCCGCAACGCGGCGGGACAGTTCGAGTCGTGGCCGCTCGACGACCAGGGGCGGCTATGGAGCGAGGTGCTGGGCCTGCGCCTGGTGGTGCGAGGCGCGTTGCTACAGGCCGAGACGCCGGACGGACGCCTGCTGCTGACGCCCGAGCAGGCCGAAGAGGCGCGCCAGCGCGCGGAGGACGAGCGCCGTCGCGCGGAGGACGAGCGCCGTCGCGCGGAAGAGGCGCTTGCTCAAGCGGAGGACGCGGCCAACCGGCTGCGCGCCGAGCTAGAGCAATACAAGCGACGCAACGCCGGTGACATGAACGGCGGCGACACATAGGGGACGCGACCGCATATCCGCCCTACGCTTTTAACCACCCCTGGAACACCCAATAGAGGGACAGCATGAGTAGGACGGCCAGCACCAGGGTACGCACGCTGATGCCGTGCAGCGAGGTGGCGTAGAACAAGACCAGCAGGGCGACCAGGACAGCCACTCTCTGCGCCATGCGGCGCATGAAGCGGCGCGTCCTGCTCGGCGGCGCGTCGTGGCTCGCGACGGGCTGAAGGCGGCGCGCATCCCCACCGACCGGTGGGGCGCCGTGTCCCGCCGTGTAGGTGTGGGCGCGGCCACGCGTATCGATACCAGCGTCTTTCCCGTTCATCGCCCTGCTCTCATCACTACAAGCCGCCTCGCCGTAGGGAATTGGCCCCTACTCCTCCTCATTGTACAGCGATGGAGCGCATCGGACATATGGCAAGTGGCGTCGGCGTCCTCACCCGGTAAAGTCTTCGGTCAGCCACACCTGCCCATTCGCGTAAATGACGCCCAGGCCTACCTGTTTGTACGCCGCGTTCACGATATTCCAGTGGTGGTTCCCATAGGTTAAAGGCTCGGCCATCATGCCGCTGTCCACCGTGTTGATACCGCCGGTGAGGCCGTAGCCCCCCGCCATGCCGATGTTCTCGCCGGCGGTGGCGAACGTCACGCCCACGGCGCGCATACGGTCGAAGGGCGACGAGCCGTCGCTGCCCGTGTGGTTCAATTGTTGATGCTGGAACATGTCGCAGGAATGCTGGCGTGAGGCCAGCGAGAGCGTCTGGTTGAGCTGCAGCGCTGGGGCTCCGGCGGCCGCGCGGTGCTGATTGAGCGTCGTAAGGAGATACTGCTCGGCCCCAGCTTGGTCGGGCGTGATGTGGCAGCCGTTGCTGGTCACGCCGGAGGTGGGGATACCGGAGGCCGGCGCGGGCGCCTGAGTGGCTACGGCCGTAGCGGTCGGGGCTGGCCTCGCCGGCTGCGCTGTCTGCGTGGGCCGCGCCGGCGTCGAGGTTGCCGTTGGCTGCTGCTGCGTCGGTTGCGCCGTCTGCGTCGGCGCCACTGGCGGCGATGCCGAGAGCACCGTAAACGTAGCGCCAGCCCGATCGCCGACGCTACCACGCGCCCCCACGGAACGCGCCCCTGCTGTCGCCGCGCTCCCCAAGGTCGCGCGCACCACGAAGGTCCCCGTGGCGGAGGAGCCCAGCGACGCGACCGCGGCCCCGTTCCAGTACAAGCTAATAGTCTCGGACGCGTGGAAACCGCTCCCATTAATGGTGAAGGTGGACCCGGGCGCCCCGGAATTGGGGCTGAGTGTGATGGACGTCCCGGCGGCCGCCGCGGCGCGTGACGCGCCGAGCGGCGCGAGCGTGAGCGCCAACCCGCACACAGCTATGCTTCTCCGAAGATATTTTCTCAAGACTATATCCCTTCTTGATGATCCACAAACCGCATCGCGCCTGTCACAAGCATTCTTCGAATTAACAGCCGGCGGCCACGCGGCGTGAGGCAGCGTTCTTGGGTTGGGCGATCCTTCGTCAAAGATAGGATAACCTCAGCAAAGCTCACAACCCCACATTAAGGCTAGCCTTTCGAAGGCCGCGTAAAGGGAGCGGCAAGTTACAGAAACGTCACACTTTCGCCATGCGATCGCCACTGATCGTCCATCGGGGCGCCACAGATGCGGCCTATCATAAAGGTGCGTGGGATCGGGACGCTCCACCCAGCGGTAGGAACCGCGGGGACAGGGGCCGCCGCCGGCCCACCGCGTATCGTACGGAAAATAACCGAGAATGACAAGGAGGCATAGACATGTTCTGTCCATACTGTGGGACGAAGACGACGACAAATGACGCACACTTCTGTTATGAATGCGGGTCGGACATCAAAGATCCGAATCTGGGACACGCGCACGACACGACGGAGGACGAGCCGCGTGAGCAGCAGGGTCAGCGGCGGGCGGCGGCCGGTAGCGTGAGCGCGATGATGCAGCGGGGCATCCCGAGTAACCACACCGCGCGCACGCTGTTAAGCGTCGTCGGTTTACTGGCCGTACTCCTGCTGGCGATCCCACTGCTGGTCGGGGTCGCGCTGATCGGGCTGTTCACGGGCGTGGCGCTCCTCGGCGTCTTGCTCAAACTCGCGCCCGCGATCCTCATCGGTCTAGTGCTCTACTGGGTCCTGGCCGATCGGCGGGGGCGGCGACACGCGCCGTGGCACGGTAGGTAGCCATTCTCACCCGACGGGGTACTCCACCACTATGCCGGCATAGTGGTGGAGCAGCCCGTTGGATCTCATTTGGTCCCCTTAGACCGTACGGATCATCGGCCAGCCGGTACTCGTCGCGGCTAGCCGCGTAGCACACCTGCTCCGCGCCGTAGTAGTATGCGTTCCTCTCAAACACCATGCCCAACTTGCGCAACACTTGCTGCGAAATAAGATCACCTCATCCTGCTCTTTGTGAACGACGGCCCACATGCCGAAGCCGCGTCTCTCCCAGCTATCCATGAGAAAGGCAAGGGCATCGCGGATTTGCTCCTCGGTGCGCGCCCGCCCGTCCCACATGTACCGCATTACCTCGGAGTCACCGTAGATGCGACGCACGGCGTCCAGGTCAGCGGGCATGAAGCGCCGCAAGCGCAGACGTTCGGTCTCGATCTCATCCATCGTCTCACCTTCCTGCCAAACGTTAACGCTGGCTAGCTCGATCATTGTCCCGACCCTTCAACGCTTGGTGTGAATTAAATGGGCTATATGCGGCTATTTTACGGGCATATTGCGTCCCGGAGCGGCGGCATCACGCCACGGCGTGGACGGTCGGTGCGCTGATGCAGCGCATCAACACATTGTAGCTCCAAACATGACCTGTTGGCGGATGGAAAAAACCCAAAACCGGCCAAATAACTCATGTCAATTGACAGTAGTGTCATTCTCGGCATATCCTTTCTTATAATGTTGCCATAGCTGTGAAAGGGGTATTCGATGAGTATGACGATTCTGCGTGACCCGCAGCGTGAAGAGTTGGAGCAGTCGCTCGCCCTATTGAACGACGTGATAGACACGCGGGCAAAGGAGGCCGCCGATAGAATCAGGGCAACGCTGCGCGAAGCGGAGCAAGAAGATTTCCTGACAACCACGGAAGCCGCGCGCGCCTTAGGCATCCGATCCGTGAACACAATCAAGCTATGGGTCAAAACGGGCTATCTTCAAGGCCGCAAGATTGGTGGGCGAACGCTCATTCCCCGGACCGAGATTGAGCGCCTGGAGAACCACGAGCGCGTGCGCGCGATGCGCGCGGTCGGCCGGCTACACGAGGAAAGTAGCGACCTTGGCCGTGATGAAGGCATGACGCCGGACGAACTGCGGATGCTGAACGATGGTCGGCCAGGCACACTACCGTGGCAGAGGGAGCATACGCCCACCCCAAGTGCGGCTGAGTGAGAGAAGAGAGCGCACGATGCCGCTACGCGCCGTGATCGACACAAATGTCCTGTTCTCTCCGCGCCTACGCGCTGAGTTGCAGGAACTGGCGTTACAAGGCGTGTTCACGGCGATTTGGTCCCCCTGGATCATCGCCGAACTCAACCGTGTCCTCGTCTGGCAGTGGATTACTGAGCGGACGAATGGTGATCTCTCATCGACTAACGAACGTGCATGCAGCCGGTCCGCTAAAAGAATGATGGCCCTGCTGCTCGTCGCGTTTGAGGTTGTCAACCCTCGCCCTCCATATTCAGAGGCATGGGAACACCTAACCGACGTCGACGATCACCCAATATGGGCGGCGGCCGTCGAGGGCAAGGCGCGGTACGTCGTATCAGATAACACGAGCGACTATCCACCACGACAGCCAGACGGTCACTACGTCCATCAAGGCATCGAATACATCTCCGGGCGCGACTTCCTGACCATGTTGCTCTCGGACCTCCCCGACTAATAACCATCGTGTCTGCTCATCGCGATCTCCGACCTTGAGTCCCTCTAGGCAACACTGGTCAACACCTATCGCGCGGCCACGGTCGAGCGCGGGGCCACGCGCGCGGCGAAGTACTTGGCTTGTGGGTGGTGCGCGATGATCGCCACCGTCGATTGCTCGGGGACCAGCTGATAGGCCTCGGTCAGGCGCAGCCCGATCTCCTTGGCCTCCGGCAGCAGCGCGAAGACCTTGACGTGCTCCTCCAGGTCGGGGCAGGCCGGGTAGCCCCAACTGTAGCGCTTGCCGCGCGTGCGCGGGATATGTAGCTCCTTGTTGATGTGGCGATGCATGTACTCGGCTAGCGCCTCGGCCGATTCGACGCCCAGCCCGTGGGTGTAGTAGGCGTCGGAATAATTGCCGGCCGCCTGCAACTCGTCCACCAACTCGGTGGCGCGCTGCCCCATCGTGACCGCCTGGAAGGCCACCACGTCGCGCCGGCCCGACTCCACGGGCGCGAAGTAGTCGGCGATGCACAGGCGCTCCTCGGCCGGTTGGCGCGGGAAAGAGAAGCGTTGCAGCACGCGGTCGGGCGCGGCGGGATCGAAGACGAGCACGTCGTCGCCCTCGGCCGCGGCGGGGTAGTAGCCGTAGACGGCCTGTGGCCGCAGCCAGCCCCGCGCGATGGCGTCGCGCTGCATCGCGCGCAGCCGCGGCATGAAGTCATCCTGTAGCAACCGCACCCAGTCGTCGCCCTTGACGCTCTTGGCGCCCCACTGTAGCCGGAACAGGGAGCGCAGGGCCAGGAAGCGGAAGACCTTCTCCAACTCGATATTGTCGAGGGCGCGCGTGCCCCAGAACGGCGGTGTCGGGATCGGCGCGTCGCGGTCCACGTCCGAGGTAGCGGGGACCCCTTGCGCCAGCGTCGCCGGGACGGGCCGCGCGCGGCCCAGCGTCGCCACCGCCTCGCGCACCGTACGCTCCACCAACGCGGGGCGGCGCTCCGACATCAGGGTGTCCATGGTGTCGAGCCCCTCGAAGGCGTCCTTGGCGTAGAAGACGCCCGGCTCGTAGGGACGCTCCGGGACCTGGTCCGGGCTACCCGACCCGGCCGGGAACAGGATGCGGTGGGCGTAGGCCTTATTGATCGCGGCGCCGCCCACGATGACGGGAAACGGGAGCTCGCGCTTGTCCAACTCCTCGACGCAGAGCGGCATCTGCTTGGAGGTGGAGACGAGCAGCGCCGAGAGCCCGATGGCGTCGGCCTCGACTTCAATCGCCTTGTCGATGATGGTGGTCAGCGGCACCTGCTTGCCGAGGTCGTAGACGGTGTAGCCGTTGTTAGACAAGATCGTGTTGACGAGGTTCTTGCCGATGTCGTGCACATCGCCATACACGGTCGCCAGCACGACCTTGCCCTTGGTGTAGCCCTCTTTGCGCTCCAGGAACTGCTCCAGGTGCGCCACCGCACGCTTCATGGCCTCGGCCGACTGCAACACGAACGGCAAAATCAGTTCGCCGGCCCCGAAGCGGTCGCCCACGTCCTTCATCGCCGGCAGCAGCACGTCGTTGAGCACCTCGACCGCCGTGTGGCGCGTCAGGGCCTCGTCGATGTCCTTTTCGATGCCGTCCTTCTTACGGTGCAGGATACGGTAGTGGGTGCGCTCCTCAGCCGTCATGCCCTCCATGGGGTCTTCGACCTCCTCGGCGCGCTCGGTGGGACCGTGCCGCTCGTAGTAGTCGACGAAGCGGCCCAGCGCGTCGGGCCGGCGGTTGAAGACAAGGTCCTCGGCCAGTTCGCGCTGCTCACCGGGGATCTCCATGTAGGGGATAACCTCGCTGGGGTGCACAATCGCCATGTCGAGACCGGCGTCGACGGCGTGGTAGAGGAAGACCGAGTTGAGCACGGGGCGCGAATGCTTGGCCAGGCCGAACGAGATGTTGCTGATGCCCAGGATGCTCTGCACGCCGGGCAACTCGCTCTCGATGCGCCGGATGCCCTCGATCGTCTGCTCGGCGGAGTCGAGCAGGTCCTCCTGCCCGGTGCCGAGCGGGAAAGTCTGCGTGTCGAACACGAGCGCGTCGGCGGGCAGGCCGTACTCGCTGCAGGCGATGTCGTGGATGCGCCGCGCCACCTCGGCCTTGCGCTCGGCCGACTTAGCCATGCCGCGCTCGTCGATGGTCATGCACACGACGGCGGCGCCATGGTCGCGCGCTAGCGGCAACACGTTA
>JAABUV010005280.1_pt1 | contig 14832 bp, 13 predicted proteins | sample 5559971 | NCBI WGS metagenome assembly JAABUV01 (sample SAMN10711881, study PRJNA513362) | rock metagenome | isolation source: Antarctica rocks | place: Antarctica: Victoria Land, Knobhead nord | collected 2015-12-19
GGAAGTCGGAAGTCGGAAGTCGGAAGTCGGAAGTCGGAAGTCGGAAGTCGGAAGTCGGAAGTCGGAAGTCGGAAGTCGGAAGTCGGAAGTCGGAAGTCGGAAGTCGGAAGTCGGAAGTCGGAAGTAAACCTGTCTTCGAAATAGGTGGTCGCGACACAACACAGAGCTATTGCAACTGCGTAAACTTCCGACTATCGACTTCCGACTCGTCCTCGAAGGACAACGTTTCGGTCAGCCCGTCGTGGCCGACCGTGGTGTGGGGGAAGATGGACGCGGCGCGGTCGCGGCACGCGGCGGGGTCGGTGAGCGCGGGGCTGAAGTGGGTCAGCCAGAGGCGGCGCGCGCCGCCGTCGCGGGCGAGCGCCGCCGCTTCAGCAAAGGTCATGTGCTGTACCTCCCAACGCTTGGGCTCTTCGCTCACGTCGCCGTACATACCATCGCAGATAAAGAGGTCGGTGCCGCCGCCGTCGTTTTGTAGGAAGGCGGCTAATTCAGGTGTGGGTCGCGTGTCGGTGGCGAGGACGAGGCGCAGTCCGCGCCGAGTTGGTCCCCGTACCTCATCGGGCGCGATCATTCGCCCGTCCACGTCGACGCTCTCGCCGTGCTGCAGGCGACGCCATAGGGCGAGCGGGACGCCGAGGGCGCGCGCGCGCGCCGCGTCGAAGCGCGGCGCGCGTGATACCTGCAGCGCGTAGGCCAGGCACGGCACAGCGTGGTCGAGCAACACGGTACTGACCGTGAGGCCCTCTATGTTCATGTCCGGGAGGGTGACCGTCTCACCTCCGGTGAGGGTGACCAGGCGCAGCGGGTAGGGCAGGCGCGGGGCCACTACGAGCAGGCCGTGCACGACCTCCTCAAGCGGCTCGGGGCCGTAGATGGTGAGTGGTTCGTCCGCGCCCTTGCCGGAGTTAGCCAGCGTGAGCAGCAGGCCGGGCAGTCCCAGCACATGGTCGGCGTGCATGTGCGTGAGTAGGATCGTGGAGAGATGGCGCAGCCCCCACCCGCGTGCGCGCAGCGGCACTTGCGTCCCTTCGCCGCAATCGAGCAGGATCAGGCCCCGCCCGGCGCGCACGAGCGTCGCGGAGAGATAGCGGTTGGGCAGAGGTTGCATCCCGGCCGTGCCGAGCAGGCAGACATCGAGCATTAGTCGGACGCCGGAAGTTGGACGTTGGAAGCGGACACGCGATTCACCGCCCTCGGTACGACACACGTTACATACTATAGTGTACCCTGACATCTTGATATAAAGCGGCGGCCGCACGCTGGAATTGGGACGCCCGTTCGACGTATACTGGAGTGGCATACCCTTCTATCGCGCCCCTCAGCGCCTACCGCGCCGGCAGCCCCCGCGCCCCTCATTCGTCGCATCTTTGATACTCGCGATAGTTTCTCTTGTATGAGGAGGATCAGTATGACGGCATTCCCTGATCCTGGTAGCGATGCTCGTGTTGGGTTAGAACGACGCTTTTGGTCGAAGGTTAAGCGCGGTAGCCCGGACGAGTGCTGGATCTGGCAGGGCGCGCGCATGAGTACAGAAGCAAGTAGTAGTCACGGAATCTGCTCGCTCAGCGGTCATGTCACGACAGCGCATCGTGTGGCGTACCTGCTGACTACGGGTCCGATTCCCAAAGGGAAGGTCATATGTCACTCCTGTGACAACCCGCCGTGTTGCAATCCCGCCCATTTGTTTGTTGGCACGCGCGGCGACAACGTGCGCGACATGATAAGCAAAGGGCGTCGTTATGATGCAACGGGCAAGCTCAAGGTCACGTTGAGCCGCGAGCAGGTTCGGGATATCACCGATCGCTATGTTGCGGGCGGTATCTCGCAGCATGACCTCGCGCGTGAGTATGGTGTCGGGCGGCTAACTATCTGGCGTCTTACGCGAGGCATGCGCCAACCGCGCCAACCCAACGAAGATGCCGCTGAACACACTCTAAACGAGGCGCTGGCGCTACTACTTTCTAGCCTCAACGAGCGCACGGTTCTTGAGCAACGCTTTTGGAGCAAAGTCGAGCGTGGGGAACCAACTAAATGTTGGTTGTGGATAGGGAGCGTGACGCGTAAGAAATACGGCTATGGCCGTCTACATGTAACCTTCACGGGCAAGCAGTATTCGATACTCGCCCACCGCTTGTCGTTTCTATTGGCGCGTGGACATATCCCCGATGATATGTGCGTGTGCCATGCGTGCGATACGCCCCTCTGTGTCAATCCAATGCATCTTTTCCTGGGGACGCACAGCGAGAATGTGGCGGACCGACAGTCTAAAGGGCGTACAGCGAGTGGTGAACGCAATGGCTCATACACACACCCTGAGCGTCGCCCGCGTGGTGACAGGAGTGGCTTGCGACTACATCCGGAGCGGGCGGCGCGGGGTGAGCGTAGCGGCGCTTACACTCACCCCGAACGTGTGCTGCGTGGTGACCGCAGTGGGTCACGACTTCATCCGGAGAGCCGCCCGCGCGGTGAGCATAATCCGGCCGCGAAATTGACGAACGAGCAGGTGAGAGATATCAGGACTCGCTATGCCGCGGGAGCGTCAAAGGCCGAATTGGGCAGACTCTTTGGGGTGAGCCACCGATCCATCAGGGATATCGTCAACGGCAAGAAGTGGACACACGTACAATGATAGCTACGCTAATTATCTACAGGACCATTGATACGCAAGGCCACGCGAAAACATGAAAGCCGCGACGTTGGAAGCGCCGTATGCATCCCAGTACGAGCGCGTTTCGCCAATCTGCGCGGCATACAAGAAATATGTGCCAGGCATAAATTGGAACAGGCCCGAGGCGCCGCTAGGGTTGTGGGCGCCGGGGTTGAGGCCCGACTCACACGAGGCCACGCGCAGCAGCCAGCTGTAGCTGACGCCCCACCGGGCGGCGGCCTGCGCGATGGCGTCGGTGGCGCTGCCGCCTGAGACGGGGACGCTACGATAAATGGGGGCGGGCCGGTAGGTCCGATAGATGGGGGCGCGGTAGTAGCCGGGGGCGGGATGGCGCGGGGGAGTGTAGTAGCCGACATTGCGGGTGTAGGGGGCGGACGAGGCGCTGGCCTTGAGCGGCGCCAGGAACGTGAGGGCGCTCACGATCAACAGGAGAACAGTTGCGTACGTTTTCAAAACACGACCTTGTCTATCTATTATCTCGACATGTCCATCGACATGGAGTCGGGGGCTCGGCAGGGACTGATGGGATCGCCTGTGTAATGCGCGGACACCCCTTTGTGTCACGTCAACACACTTGCGGTAAGGTACCACGGCTTCCGCATCAACGTCAAGGGTACTTTTCGACATTCTCCAAAATTGACAAAACGTTTTGGCGGGTTATGGGGGTCGGATTTGTGTGTTTCAGAGGGCGAATAGAGGATGAACCGGCTACACTTAAGAGGGCCAATAACCATTGAGAGGAGGCGCTGTATGAAGGCAATCGTGCTCCACGACATAGGCGAACTTGAGACCATTCAGCTGGAAGACGCAGCGGATCCGCGACCGGGGCCGGGCGAGGTCGTGGTGCGGTTACGCGCCGCCGCGCTCAATCACCGCGACCTCTTTATTCGTCGTGGCCAATACGCCGGCCTGCGCTTCCCGATCATCCCTGGGTCCGACGGCGCCGGCACGGTCGCGGCCGTCGGTGACGGCGTCACGGAGGTACGGCCTGGCGATGACGTGATCATCAACCCCAGCGTTAACTGGGGCGACGACCCGCGCGCGCAAGGTCCCGCGTTCAAGATTCTGGGTTTGCCCGACAACGGGACCTTCGCGCAGTTGGTCGCGGTCCCCGCCGCGAACGCGCTGCCCCGCCCGCCCGGTCTCTCCGACGAGGAGGCCGCCGCCATTCCTCTGGCCGGACTCACGGCCTACCGCGCCGCCGTCACACGCGGGCGCGTGGGGGCCGGCGACACCGTGCTCGTGCTCGGTATCGGCGGCGGGGTGGCGACGTTCGTCCTGCTCATCGCCACAGCGCTCGGCGCGCGCGTTCTCGTTACGTCGGGGAGCGACGACAAGATCGCGCGCGCGCGCGCCCTTGGCGCCGACGACGGCTTTAATTACAAAACTGTAAACTGGGTTAAAGCTGTGAAAGAGGCGACCGGCGAACAGGGGGCGGATCTCATCATTGACGGCACGGGCGGCGCGACCTTTGACCAGGCGCTCGACGCCGCGCGTCCCGGCGGCCGCGTTGTCTCGTACGGCTCCACTACCGGCCCCGTTCCCGAGCTGGCGGTGCGGCGCTTATTCTTCAAGCAACTCGACGTGATGGGCTCGACGATGGGTTCGCCGGACGACTTCCGCGCCATGCTCGACCTATTTGGCGCGGGTAAGGCGCGTCCCGTCGTCGACCGTGTGTTCCCATTGGCCGAGGCCGGCGCGGCGCTCCGTCACATGGACCAGGCCGCGCAGTTCGGCAAAATCGTGTTAAAGATTGAGTGAGGGGGCAGGCGACATGACCGATGAGCAGCGGCTAGCCCGCGCGACCGATGAGCAGCGGCTAGCCCGCGCGCTTGGCATGGGCGACGCGGCCGACGTACAGGCGCGGCTGGAGGCGGCCTACGCCTCGCCGGAGGGCGCGTCCGACCTCGCCGACGCCATCCTGCGCCACACCTGGGGCCGGCCCGAGGACAACGACCTGCTGTGGTACGTCGATGACCTGTTCGCCGCGCGCGCCGAGCAGGCCCATGCCGCTGGTCAACCAGTCCTGGCTGGCCTCGCGACGTGGGAGGAGAAAGTGGCGTCGCTGCGCGACATGTAGGGGCGCCTGGGTGCACCTTAAAATAGTGGAATCGTGCGTCAGGGAGCCTGCGACAGCGGTCGCATGGCAGACAAGCGCCGACTGCGGTCGGGTGTCGCCCTGTGATGTGACGCTCCGACGCGTTCGCCCTGGCACCGCAGTGCCCGTGGTCTGCCATGCGACCGCCGTCGCAGGCCGCGTCCCACTATTTCGAGGTGCACCCGGGGCGCCTCCACCGTATTGTCGTCTTGTGCGACAATGTGAGTGGAGGCTAGAATACCATCATGCGCATCATTCTCTACACGGGCAAGGGCGGCGTGGGCAAAACGAGCACCGCCGCCGCGACGGCCCTGCGCTGCGCCGAACGCGGTGAGCGCACCATCGTGCTCAGCACCGACCTCGCGCACAGCCTGGCCGATTCACTCGACATGCCGCTCTCGCCCGAACCGGTCCAGGTCGCGCCGAATCTGTGGGCGCAGGAGTCCGATGTCTACTACAACGTCGCCAAGTACTACAGTGTAATCCAGGATTGGATGCGCGCGCTCTTCGCCTGGCGCGGGCTCGACGACGTGGTGGCCGAAGAGCTTGCCGTCATCCCCGGTATGGACGAGTTGGCCAGCCTGTTCTGGATCGCCGAGCACCATGACTCCGGTAACTACGACACCATCATCGTTGACTGCGCCCCAACGGGGGAGACGCTGCGCCTGCTGGCCGTGCCGGAGACGGCGCGCTGGTGGCTGGAGAAGATCTTTCCCATCCAACGCCAGATCAACAAGCTGACCGCCCCCGTGGTGCGGCGCGTGACCGGTATGCCCATGCCCGACGATAAGGTCTTCGCGGCCGGTGAGGAGTTGTTCCATCGCCTCGACCGCATGCACGTCCTGCTCTCCGACCCCGAGTTGACCACGGTGCGCCTCGTCGTGAATCCCGAGAAGATGGTCATCAAAGAGGCGCAGCGGACCTACACATACCTCAACCTGTACGGCTACGTCGTGGACATGGTCGTGTGCAACCGCGTGCTGCCAGAGGAGGCCACCGGCGACTACTTTACACAGTGGCGCGCGCAGCAGGCCCGCTACTGGACCTTGATCGAGGAGGGTTTCACACCCCTGCCGATCCGTAAGGTCCCCTACTTCGAGCAGGAGGTCGTCGGCTTGGGGATGTTGCGCCGCCTCGGCGCGACGCTCTACGGAGATGACGATCCCGCCGCGATCTATTACCATGGGCGGACGTACGAGGTCGCCAAGCAGGGCGACGGTTTCTTGCTGCACCTGCAACTCCCCTTCGTGGGGAAGGGCGACGTCAAGGCGCGGCGTTTGGGTGACGAGTTGCTGCTGGAGGTTGGGACCTACCGGCGCACGCTGGTGCTTCCGCGTGTGCTCGCCGAGTTGGAGGTACAAGGGGCGGCTGTCGGCGACGGCGGCCTGAATATCACCTTTGGAGGAGGGAACGATGGCGCTATCTGAAGGACATGGACCGATGGGACGGACGGAGACGGAGGAGACGCTAGAGGAGCGCATCCGCGCCCTGGAGGAGCGTTTGCGCACGCTGCAAGAGGGGCAGGGGCCGGGACACCGCCCCGAGTCGCTATTTGACCGCCTCGTGCCGGCCGAGGCGCGGCGTCACTTGCGTGCGGCGCAGCGCGAGCGCCTGCTGGCCGCGCGCGCCTTCATCGACGCCGCCATCAAGCGCACCGAGGATCAGCCTGCTGGCGCACGGCCACGCCGGCCCGAGAGCGTGCGCATCGATTGACAAAGCCTGACGGTAAATGGTCATGGCAGCGGACGGACCTTGCAAGGTCCGTCCGCTGCCATGACCTTTTACCGTCAGGCCCGCGGTGGGCGCCATCACTATCTCATGCCGCACCCCGTTGAAGTTCCTCTGGTCGCGGAAGATAAACATTCGCTACAATACCAGTGACGACATGACGGCGCCGAGTCGCTGTTGGCGGTCAACTAACAACTGAAAAGGATAGCGGAGACACATGGCTGGAGGAGAGACCCCGCGCGGCGCGCGGGAAACGCGGCAGGCGCAAAGTCGCCGGGCCGCGGCGCAGGCGCGGCGCCGCACGCTGCGCCTGCGCTACATGGGGGGCGGCCTCGTCGCGCTGCTCCTGATATTTGGCGCCGGCGCATACTACGTGTCGGCGCGCTCAAGCGCGCCGGCCACGACCACGACGTCGTCCACGGCGCCGACGCAACCGGGGGCGAACATCGACGGCGTGTCCTGCCAGGCCGAGATGCTGGCTTACCACATCCACGCGGCGCTCATTATGTACAATCATGGGCATCGCGTGACACTCCCGGCCGACGTTGGCATCCCCCTCAACGCGGCCATCAATCAGAACGGCCAGAACTACTGCCTCTACTCGCTGCACACGCACGATTCCGACCACGCCGCCGGCATCATACACGTCGAGAGTCCGACGCAAGGGACGTATACGTTGGGCCAGTTCCTGGACATCTGGCACTATACGGCGCTATGGGATAAGCAGGGGACAGTGGCCGCCGCGAACAAAATCTCGGTCGATGGCTCTTTCGCCGACGCCTTGCGCGAGGCCAAACAGAGTGATGTTCACGCCTACGTCGACGGTAAGCCGGTGAGTTCGTTCCGCGGCATCACCCTCACCGCCCACAAGGTGATCACCATTGAACTGGGCGCGCCGCTCGTCAAACCAACCACAAGCGTGACATTCCCCGCTGGAGAGTAGATCGCGCTCTATGGATCTGTTGGGGTATCGGCGGATCGGATTTAGGATGACGTAGCGCCGCTGCCGGCACGCACATCACGCGTCCCACGGGCGCCCAGTGCGGCGAGGTTGGTCGTCAGCAGGAAGCCGCCGAAGAGGACGATATAACCAACCGTCGTGACGATCCAGAAGGGCGCCGCGTTGCCCAGCCGTGCCGCCGATCCGGCTCCGGCGACGGTGAAGGCGCCGGCCGCGATGACGACGTTGGCGATGACGAAGCGCGGCGGCGCTTGACGCCGCACGACCTTGTAGGCCGAGTACAGGGCCACGCCAATGAGCGCGACCGATCCAAATATGTTGTTCAGGATGACCGGGATCAGCCACAGGCCCTGTTTGAGCACACCCGTCCCCTCCGTGCCGGCGCGTTGCGTGGCGAGCAGCGCGGTGTGGTCGAGCGGCGCGACCAACATCAACGCCACGCCGAGCGCGCTGACGATCGCCAACACAGCCAGTATAAGGTCGGCGGCGCGCCGCGACATAACCAAGTAGAGGCTGCCCATACCCAGGTAGGCGGCCGGGAACAGCGCGACGCAGATGTAGTACAGGCGGAAGAGCAGTTCGCTGCCCGCGCCTTCGAAGGCGACAAAGATGAATGAGCCGACGGCCGCGCCTACCAGCAGGGCGAAGCTCCATACGGCTTGGTGCGGGCGCCGCCGTCGCGCCCACTGTGACAGTACAACCAGACCAAAGACCAGCGATATGACGGCTACGATCAGGGGATAGATGAACAAGCGACAGGCCCTCCTCGCGCGCGGGCTGCCGGCGCGTATTATCCCGCTGGAGTGTACCGCATCAGGGGAATTATGTCCTGCTGGAACACGAGGGGACCAATATCCTGATCGCGCGCTTCCAGAGCAGCGTGACGGTCAGGATCTACAGTCCTGTATACATGCTTGTTGGGATGTCGTCATATTGTTGGCGCAAGCGCCTGATCGCGAAGCGTGGGATACTGTTGTACAAGGACCATGAGCGTATAAAGTAGACGAAAGGTACGGGAGATGCAGACCACCGGGATAGATCGAGCCTCTAACGAGGAGCGCGAACGTATCGAAGTTCTCGTCACGCGAGAGCAGAAGGATTTGCTGGAACAAGCCTCCGCGAGGCGTGGGGCGCCGCTGACCGTCTTTATCGGTGAAAGCCTGGCGCGCACAGCTGCCGAGGCTGTGCGCGAAGGCGACGCCATCGTGCTTGGGGTGGAGGACAGCGCGGTTTTTGCCGACGCCCTCCTCAACCCGCCCGAGCCCGGCCCCGTGCTCCGCGCGATGGCACGGCGGCATGGCCTCACGACGGGCGGCGAGGAGCCCGCCTCGTGAGGCCGGAGCCCGTGGAGTATCTCATCGAGCCGCTCAATCGCCGGCACGATCGGGCGGCTTTCTCGTCGGGGGTCGAACCGTTGGACCGCTACCTGCATGCGCAGGCGCGTCAAGACGCGGATCGGCGCGTCGCGGCCGTCTTTGTGCTCGTGCCCGCGAGCGGCAGCGCTGTTATTGGCTACTACACGCTCTCGGCGACATCGGTTGCCATCAATGGACACCGTATCTCGCCTGCGCGCCCCATAATAGTGACAGTATCACACAAGGCAAGCGGTCATAGAGTGCCAAGGTTACATTCGGGCGCAAAGATCTCACTGCGCTTTCATCGTGTCGAAGGCATTCGGCGAAAGGCTTTCACGCTGACGTCCATGATACGGACGACGCTCCGCTAATGTCATGGTCTGCTCCGCTATGCCCGCTACCCTCTCCGCGTGGTCGGTAGCCTACATAAGGGACGCACATTGGTGGGAGCCATTGACGATCGTGGTGCTGTGAATAGGTATTCAGCAGCGATGCGCCTGAGTACGCGGCCTATCGACGGTCCCCCGACGCCCTACCGCCGCGCCATACAGGCTTACGTCATCGCTCCCAGTGCTGCCGCGGCCTTCCAGACGCCGCCCGCTCTCTCACACCGACCCCCTTGCCCTGCGCCGTCAGATCGACCACGCGATCGCGCGGCTCTGGGATCTGCGTGTGCATTCCCGCGCATTTATCTCACAGACCGAGTGACACCATTCCTGAAAAACGGATCCTCACATGAGGCAACGATGCCGTCAAAAAGTAGCTCTCGTTTTGCGTTGCCACACGCGCTCTAGCCCTATTAGGGGATGGTTGGACTACCATCCCACGCCTACCATGACGATGACGCGTAACGAAGAACGGGAGCCAGCGCGTTGGCGCGTGACGGACTCGGCGCGCGGCGACCATCCACTGTGTCCCGACGAGGAGACGCCCCGCGCATGCCACGACACATCCTCTTGCGACGCCGCCACCTCTGGCCAGCTATGGGCCTCGTTGGCTTGGTTACCGGCCTGTTCGTCGCCTGGGTTCTTCTCAAGCCCGCCCCTCACGACCGCTTCGTCACCGTCGACAACCTCGCGCAATTGCTCGGGATGCTGCTCGGCCTGACCCTCTGCGTCCCGCCGGGCGCGCCCCGACATTGGCACGCCCGCCTGCGCGCTCGGCCGCGACTGTCCGACGCGCCCAGAGGGGATCGCGCGCGTCCCTGGCGGTGGTCACCCCTGTTGCTGGCGCTGGCCATCCTCTGCCAGGCTATGGGCCAGGCCACCTATACCTATTACGAAGACATCCGCCATCAAACCATTTTGTTCCCGTCATGGGCCGACGCCAGTTTCCTGGCGGTATACCCATTCGCGCTCGGCGGCATCCTGCTCCTCTCACGCCGCACGCTATCACTGGCCGCGCGTGCGCGCGTCATTCTCGATGGGCTCTTGATCATGTCCGCGCTGGTGACCTTCAGTTGGTACTTCGTCCTGGGACCGACGGTGCTACAGACCGGCCAGACACCGTTCGGGACGGCCGTCGGCGCCGCCTACCCGCTCGGTGACCTCCTCCTGATGGTTTGCCTGCTCCTGCTCGCGGCGCGCGTCACCAACGGGAATCTCCGTCCGGTCATCGGTATCCTTGCCGTCGCTCTGACGAGTATCGTCCTCACCGATAGCGTCTATGATTACCAACTGCTGCACAGCGGGTACGCGACGGGCTCGCTGCTCGATGTCGGCTGGGCGTTCGGCTACAGCATGATCGGGCTCGGTGTCCGCGCGCTCTGGTACGCGGACGCGGGCGTGGCGGATGGCGCGCCCTCTCTTTACGCCACGCGCGAAACGACGCCGACGGCGCCTGCCGTCTGGCGCGCCCTGTTGCCGTACGCGGTCATTCCCGCTGTCGCGGCGCTCGCGGTCTACGTCTGGCACACGCGCGGGACCGCGCTCCTCGACGACGGGGTGTATCTCGGGGGAGTGATACTCGTCGTGCTCGTCTTGGCGCGCCAAGTCGTCGCGATCCGCGAAGTCGTCGCCGCGAACCGCGCGTTGCGGACCATGTATACCAATAACGCCGCCCTCACCGCGGCCAACACCCAACTTGAAATCTTGGCCACGACCGACGCCCTGACGGGCCTTCCGAATCGCTCGCGGTTACACGCACACCTCGGTCAGGCGCTCGCCGCCACGGGGAGCGCCGATACCACCGTGGCCCTCCTCCTGATGGACCTCGACCGTTTCAAAGAGGTCAATGACACCCTCGGTCACCACTATGGCGATCTGCTCTTGTGTCAGATAGGCCCGCGCGTGCAGGGAGTGCTGCGCGCGACCGATTCGGTGGCGCGCCTGGGCGGTGACGAGTTCGCGGTGGTCCTGCCCGGCGCCGACGCTCAGGACGCGTCCGGCGTGGCGCAGGCCATTCGACGCGCGCTCGAGGCGTCGTTTCTCCTTGAAGGACATGCTGTTGACGTCGGGGTCAGCATCGGTGTGGCGCTGCATCCCTCGCACGGGGACGACTCCGCCACGCTGCTGCGGTGCGCCGATATCGCCATGTATGTGGCCAAGGGCGCCCGCACCGGAGTGGCGTGTTATGACCCGGCCCAGGATGGCTACAGCACGCATCGGCTCACGTTGATGAGCGACCTGCGTCAGGCCATAGCCACGGACGCGTTGGCGCTTTACTACCAACCCAAGGTGGAGTGCGGCGACGGTGGGGTGGTCGGGGTCGAGGCCCTGTTACGCTGGTCTCACCCCGAGCTTGGCTTCATCCCGCCCGACCAGTTCATTCCCCTGGCCGAACATACCGGCCAGATCGCGCCGCTCACGGAGTGGGTCCTCCGCACGGCGTTGCGGCAGGGGCAGGCGTGGGCGCAACGGGGGATCAATCTCAATCTCGCGGTGAACCTGTCCGCGCGCACGCTCCATGACATCCGACTGCCCGACCTGGTCGCGGACCTCCTGCGGCAGTACGACTACACGCCCGCGTATCTGACGCTCGAGATTACCGAGAGCGCCCTGATGATCGACCCGACGCGCGCCCTCGACGTGCTCACGCGGCTGGCCGCGCTCGGCGTCCATCTTGCCATCGACGACTTCGGGACGGGCTACTCCAGTCTGGGCTACCTCAAGCGCCTCCCTGTGGACGAGGTCAAGATCGACAAATCCTTCGTCCTGGAGATGACCGGCAACGCCAAAGACGCCGCCTTAGTGCGCTCAATCGTCGCCATGGCGCACGCCCTCGACCTCAGCGTCGTGGCGGAAGGGGTCGAGACGCGGGAAGCCTGGGACCTCCTTCGTGTACTGGGCTGCGACGTGACGCAAGGGTATTATCTGAGTCGTCCCATCCCCGTGTCAGAGTTGGAGCGCTGGATCGCTGAGCGTTCCAACCCGGAAGGGTCCGCCGCGAGGCAGCAGCCAAGTCCACGCCTCGCCGGCGCCTAACACCCTCTCTCCCAGAGCGCGCCCCTCGCGATGGGCGCCTGGACAACTCAGGGTATTGTCGCACATCCCTGACCCTTCGAGGATCACTCCCTGGACATCTCAAGGGGAGGGTGTGTCTCCGCATACCGATACCCCGTTTTGTCCCTGCCGCACGGTCGGGCTCGAACGACGGGCACGATAGGACGATGCGTGCAATAGCTCTCGATACCGCGGTATGTGTGGAGGGCGCGCATGACGTGACCGCTAAAAGAGCATACGATAGTGAGGAACGGGTATGATGGACGAGGAAAGGTAGCAACGCGACGTATGGATAGGCGCGCTCTGTCGGACGGTCGTCACGCCGATGTGGTCGTCGTGGGCGCGGGCCTGGCCGGTTTGACGGCCGCGCGAGTGTTGGTCGCGCACGGCGTCGATGTGCACGTGTTGGAGGCGCGCGATCGCGTCGGAGGGCGCGCCTACACAACGCACTGGGGTGATGGGACGTCGATCGACCTCGGCGCCCAGTGGATCGGGCCGGGGCAAGAGCGCATCGCCGCGCTGGCCGCTTCCCTCGGCATGGCCACGTTCCCCGCGTACGACGAGGGGGCGACGATTTTCCTCGTGCGCACGCCTCAGGCCCCGGAGGGCCTACGCATCGCGCACACAAGCGCCATCCCAGCCAGAGACTCGGCGGTGGGCGCGGCCATTCTCGCGGCGATCGAGGCGCTCGACATCCTGGCGCGCGACGTGCCCCTGGAGGCGCCCTGGGCCGCCCCGCGCGCCAGGGAATGGGACGCGCAGACGTTCGAGAGCTGGATCGTGGCGAACGTCCCAGTCGCCGTCGCACGCGCCTGGCTGCGGATCGAGTGCGCCGCTATCTTCTCGGCCGAACCGCACGAGTTGTCCCTCCTGCACGCTCTCTTCTACAGCCACGCGGCGGGCGGCTGGCGTCCGCTTGTCGACGTCCTGACCGGGGCACAGGAACGCCGCTTCCATGGGGGGGCGCAAGAGGTGGCGAACCGGATGGCGCGGCAACTCGGTTCGCGCGTGGTCCTCAACGCCCCAGTCAACACAATCGCCCAGGATGCCCACGGCGTCCAGGTCGTCAGCGATGGTGGCGTCGTCACAGCGCGCCGCGTCATCGTCGCTATCCCGCCCGCGTTAGCTGGGCGCATCCGCTATCGGCCCGCACTCAGCGGGCACCGCGACCAACTGACGCAGCGCATGCCGATGGGGGCAATGGTCAAAGTCCACTGCATCTACGACACCGCATTTTGGCGGACCCACGGGTTGTCGGGACAGGCGACGAGTAATACCGGTCCCGTCGGCACCACATTCGACAACTCGCCCGAGGGCGGCACGCCTGGCGTGCTCGTCGGCTTCATCGCCGGCGACGCGGCGCGCTACTGGTCAGGCTGGCCCTATGAGAAACGCCGCGCCGCGGTTCTGGCCGATCTGGTGCGCTATTTCGGCGCGGATGCGGCTCATCCGCGGATGTACAGTGAGCAGTCGTGGGCGGACGAGGAATATTCACGGGGTGGATATGCGGGCTACATGCCTCCAGGAGTCTGGACCTCCTGCGGCGAGGACATGCGCGTGCCCATCGGGCGCATCCATTGGGCAGGGACAGAGACTGCAACCGTGTGGAACGGGTACATGGACGGCGCCGTCAGCTCGGGCGAACGCGCGGCGGTCGAAGTCATTATGGCGTGCGGCGCCTCGTGGGATTCGGATCTGGTCAGTCCTGTGGTCGCTGGGCTAAGCCCCCGCCTCGTCACACCAGCGGCGCCCACCTTGCACTCTGTGGGCCGAAAGGGCGACGATATGAAATACTCCAACGACAGCCATGCTGTCATCACGGTGAGCGTTGAACACGTCGGCGACAGGGATGACTTAATAGACCCCGTGACCGTGTCAAAAGGGTGACAAGTAGTAGGAATCTAGTCCGCCTCTCTCCGCGGCGGCTATTGGCTGAGCATGCCTGACGAGGCCTTCGTTGCTCACGCCCGTGAAGGGGTTGCGCCGAATGCCTGCGACGCCCCAAGAAGCCAAGGCAATGCACTCCTTCGGGGCAATGCTCCCATAAGGCGTAAGGGGCGCATGCCGAGTTGTCAGGAGCGGCCCTATCACGGAGCAAGGAGAACGGCGCCCCTGATGAGCAGCGTGAACTCGCTTGATCCCTTGGGTTGTCGTGGCGCCGTTCATGCCGCGTAACAGGGTCGTCTGCTTGCCCCTCGGACGCCTGTTCGTCTATTCACTATGTATGAGCTTGAGGTGGTACATGTCCCTGCAAGAGCGCAAGCGGATCGTCATCGTGGGCGCCGGCTTCGCGGGTGTCAACGCCGCCCGTGCGTTGGCGCGCCTCCTCCCGCGTGAGGAGGACTGTGAGATCACTCTCGTCGATCAGAACAATTTCCACCTTTTCACGCCCATGCTGGTAGCGCCCCACTAAACCGTGGTCAGGCGGCAGCCTCCGCAGGGGGTGGCTTGACGCGCCGCCCTCGCGCGCCCAACTTCATCTGTCTGGCGCGGCGGCGCACCCGTCAAAGGGAGGACGTGGTAGCGCAGCAGCTCCTCCATGGCCCAGACGTGGTCGGTCAGACCGGCGGCCATGGCCG
>JAABUV010005283.1_pt1 | contig 14823 bp, 24 predicted proteins | sample 5559971 | NCBI WGS metagenome assembly JAABUV01 (sample SAMN10711881, study PRJNA513362) | rock metagenome | isolation source: Antarctica rocks | place: Antarctica: Victoria Land, Knobhead nord | collected 2015-12-19
GGAGCCCGCTGACAGAGTACTACTTCTGGCCCACCAAGGACGCCTGGGAGGAGCTGAAGGCCGCGTTGGAGGCGAAGCCCTGGGTGTCCGAGCGGTGCGCCCCCGCACTCGCCTGCTTGGCAGCGGCGCCGGGAGCAGCACGGCTGCAAGCGACACATGCTTTGGAGCATCGTACGTCGTGCAGGAAGCGAGTGTTCGCATCGCCGAAACGCGGTCAAGCGGGTGTACGTCCAATCTGCAGCAGCACCTGTGGGGCCCATCGTGGCCGCCGTGCGTTCACGCGCGCGGGCGCCCCATGTGGCCGAGCGCGCTGGCCGGCCGCGCGGCGCGCCGACCGGGGCGGCGCGCGGCGGCAGGGACAAGGTGCTGCTGCTGAACAAGACAACCGAGGTCATCAACTTCTGGCAGGAGGAGACCAAGCACTCGCTGCAGGAGGCCCGCGACCAGTTCCCCGACTGTGAGTTCCAGGGCCAGTGAGCGGCGCGGGCGCGCAGCCGACCAAGCACACGCTGCAGGAGGCCCGGGACCAGTTCCCCGACTTTGACTTCCAGGGCCGATGAGCGGCGAGGCTCGGCTGGGGGTGTTGGTGCGCGGCAGGCCGGCCTGTGGACTGCCTGCGTGGCGGGCCTGCGTGGCGGGCGGGCGCTGCAGGGTGGAGGAGGGGAGCATGCACCGGGGCTTGTCCAGGTAGCGCGTGGCAGGCACGGGTTGCCACCCAATGGCAAAGAGCTACTAAACTGCGTATGAAGTGTGCTGGCGCACTGTTGATGTCCCGTCGCCACTATCTGGTGAGAGGAGGCGCCATGTAAACCTTTTCATGCAAGCAGCTCACCACGATACATGTTGCCGTTGGGCAGGAGAAGTACGGGTACCCGGCATTGTAACGGCACATGTTCTGTGTGCATGACAGATGCGTTGTTCATTAAAATTTTTAGCTTCAATGCCATTGGGGCCTCTAGGTGAAGCTTTTGCCCAAGTGTACCCTACGCAGGCCTGCCCAGGATTGGATACAAATTGAAAGCCTTTCGTGATTCAGAAAATTTGTGTAACTCACGTGTGTAACACCTCACGCTTCTCGGTCTGGTCTGTGTACTGCCTCGAGCTCAGGCGCAACCTATGCAGTTTGCCTGAAGTACTGTCGCTGCCCCCCCTCCCCCTCCTCTCTCTTGTGGCCGGCGAGGGGTGCTCACAGCGCGCCGCCTGCCCCCCAAAACACGCCGCACATGGCTGGGGCAGGCGGCTCGGCAGTTGCACGCGAGCGCAAGCGCCCCCGCTTTCTGCTGGAGTTCCTGACCAGCGGCTTGTCCGTCAGCGCAGCCAATGTCGTGACCATCCCAGCCGACGTGGTGAAAGTCCGTATGCAGCTGCAAAAGGCGAGCTTTGGCGCGGAGGCCGCCGCGCCGGGCTCAGTGCGGGTCCTGGTCCTTTACAATGCCTCCAGCGCAAGCACGCTCTAGCTCAGTGGGGCCTAGCCGGCGCTGCATTGGCCTCATGCCCCTTGTTGATTGCTACACAAAGGCACTGTAGCACACCAACACAGTGGCTCGCGCAGGTTGCCACCGCTGTCAACCTCGTGCGGAACGAGGGCGTGCTCGCACTGTACTCCGGCCTGTCCCCGTCTCTCATGCGCGGCCTGGCCTATGGGGGTGAGCCACCCCAGCGACAGGGCAAGCTGCGTCTAGATGCCGCAGACCTGCTCTTGCCTGCACCTGCAGCAGCTTTCCAGGCCCGGTGCACCTGCGGCAGGCGCGCGCCTGGGCGCATACGGCCCCATCAAGGGCCTGCTGGCGCGAGGGGACGAGGGGAACTCGCTGCTGCGCAACTTGACCGCCGGCTGCATCAGCGGCGCCCTCGCTGCCGCAGTGACCAACCCCCTCGACCTTGTAAAGGTGCGGGGGCCTGCCCGCCGTGGACGCAATCGCCACAGCAAGCCTTGCAGCGCGTGCAAGACTGTGGCCCGTGGTGGACCGCAAGCTCTGGCGTCGTTGGCGCAGACGCGGCTGCAGGCCGAGGGCAACCCATACCGCAGCAGCGCCGACGTGATCCGGCACGCCGTGCGCGAGCAGGGCCTGCGCGGCCTGTGGGTGGGCTCCACGCCGAGCATGGTGACGCCCTGGGCCACCCCAGCTTGCGCGTGGCCCATGACCGGCGGGTGCCACTGCTGCGCTTGTAATGCACAGCCCTGCTCAGCCGCGCTCCACACAGGACTGCCAGCAGCCGCGCATGGCTCGCACTTGTGCACTGGATGACCAACACAGCAGCAGAGCCGGCATACACGTGAGTGGCTTGAATACACACAGTAGCCTGGTGGCAAGCCCTGGCGGTACCTGCACGCTGGGCCTGCCAGAGGGGTGCATTGGCGTGGCTGGGGCCAGTGCAGGCGCGCGGGGCGGTGCTGACGTCAGTCATATGATTGGCTCGAACACACAGAGGAGCCTGGTGGCAAGCCCTGGCGGCACCTGCACGCTTCCTGTGGGGGCCATTGACGTGGCCGGGGCCGGTGCAGGCGCGCGCGGCGGTGCTGACGTCGGTGCAATGCGCAGTGTACGACGGCACTAAGCGCTGGTGGATGCGCGCGTCGGGCATGGCCGACGGCCCGGCCACGCACCTGTGCGCCAGCATGCTGACCGGCCTGGCCACCACCACCGCCACCACGCCCGTGGACGTCGTGAAGACCAACATGTTTGCAGGCGCGGACGGGTGTCTCTGCGTATTCTTGCAGCTCTGTGTATTCTTGCATCTCTGTGTATCCTTGCATCTCTGACACCCTGTTGTGAGGCAGCTCGGAGCGCGTCTGCAAGTGACTGGCGCCCCAGCCATGCTCAAAGTTGTTCGCACTGCGGCGTGGCCAGGCAGATTTATGTGATACCTTGAAGCATGGGCGCAGCATGGCCGCCCGCGGCTCTGTGGAAAAGTATTCAGAGCTTGCGCAGCATGCTCATGTCAAGCGGCGTGACCCGCAGCAGCACCGGCGCAGGCCGCTCACAGTGGCGTGTGCGGCAGGCGGAGTGAGGTACAGCAGCGCCCTGGCATGCGCTGCCGCGATCGTCAGGAGCGACGGCCCGATGGGGCTGCTGAAGGGCTGGTGCGCGCGCGCTTTCCGCCCCGCATGGCTGTGCAGAGCTGGGGCCCACACTGCAACATACCAGTGTTCGGCAGCAGCGCAGTGACTGTGCTGAGTTGATGCGCGATGCGAGCGAGACCTACATTGCTAAGTGGTGCAGCTGCATAAATTTGGAACCAAGCTTGTCTGACCCTCACGTGCTGCTGCTGCGAACATTTGCCAACGTGCTCCATGAGGTGCATGCACGCTGTGCAATGACGCACAATGTGATGGAACGCAGGCTGGTGCAGTACGTGCGGCTCGGACCCCAGACGGTGGTGATCTTCGTCGTCATGGAGAAGCTGCGCTCTCTGTCCGGCCTGGGCTCCTTCTAGCGTCTGTGAGGCTCCCAGGTGATATGTTGCTCAGGCAACGGTGCCTGGTGCGCTGGTAATAGTCAGCATGCGGAATGCTGTTCCTGTGTACGTTGGGCAGCGAGGGAGGTCTGCGCTATGCCTGCTGCGCCACTGGCGGCGCGCAGGCTCCCGGAAGCAGCAACCGAACGTTGGCTGAGACTGACCGCCCGCACAGCACATGTGGCAGCGGCTGCCAGCGCTGGGGCCCCACCTTGCGCGCCCTACACACGCAGCAGCCCGGTCCGGCAGGCTTGCCAGGGCGCACATTGCGCCAAGCACAGCAACAAGAAGGAAAAATAAACATGCTATGGTCATACACTGCGCAGCCCCTGTTTAGGCCAGAGTCCCCTACCCAAAAAAACCCTAAGCATACATTACACGTGAAGCAGGGTACACCCGTGTTTGTTATAGCCTACTTGCCTACCACCCGTTTGGCTGCGCCTGTCAGGCGCGTGGCTGCAGGCGCGGGCATGCGCCCTTGTGACCCGCGCGCCAGGCCGCCTTGTGACACGCAGGTGAGCAGTATTGCAGCCGGAGCACAGCTGCAGGCGCAGGCCCGCCTCCGTCGGGCCGGACAGGTTGCGGCACCTGCGTATGCAGGCGCACTCGTGAGTCACAGCTCCGCGAACATCAGACAAGGTGTCAAACACCGATGCGCGCGTGCAAGCGGCACGGTCGGCGAGGACGGCGCGCACCCCGCCCACCAGCAGCCCACGGGGCGCAGCGCGGGCGCCTGCAGGTGCAAGTCCTCCAGGCTGGGCTCCAATGCTGCCTCTGCGGCGGTGGCCTCACTGCGCGCGGCGGCGGGCGCCACGCCGGTCGGCGATGGGCGGGCCGCGCTTGCTGACTGTGGCGCCGCCGCACCATTGGCCTCCCGACCCTCCGCATGCACGCATGGCCTGCTATGGGTGCAGGGCAAGCAGTCGCTCATCATGTGCAGTGCACGAGCATGCATGCGACGGGGCAGGGCACGCCTGTCGCGCGGTACCCCATTGCTACCCTTCACGACCCCGCAAATCTTCCTGCAGCTCACTCCATCGCCCCGTGCTTCACTTGCGGTGCCATGCCCCTTCGGCCGCGCCTGCCAGGTGCGCGCTTGCAGGCGCCGGCACGTGCACACGTGGCACGCGCGCCAGGCTGCCTTCTGGCACGCTGGCGAGCAGTAGCGCGCGGTGCTGCAGCCGGAGCACAGATGCAGCCGCAGGCGCGTCTGCGTCGCGCCGGACAGGTCGCGGCACCCGCGCGGGCACGGCACGCCAGCGCGCCAGGGCTTCGGCCAAAGCAGGCGCTCCGTCAGCATTGGTGAGGACTGGCGGCCGGCTCTGAGCCGGCGCGCGGCGGGAGCGGCGCGCCCCATGGTCCAGCAGCCCACAAGGGCACAGCGCGGGCGCCTGCTGGCGCAGGTCCTCCAGGCTGGCCTCCAACAGGGGCTCCGCCGCGGTCCACGGCGCGACCTCCGCTCAAAGTGCGCGACAGCTGCTTTCGTGCTGGTACACCTGCTAGACGACAGGACGTGCTGTCCATGCTTTGACAGTCTGTGCGTAAATTGAGCGTGAACGAGATCAAGGAGCTTTTAATTGGTGTGATAGTGAGTCCGCATTTGCCCTCTGCATGCAAAAGCATGTGTGCAGGCACCTGTGCAGCCCTTCATACCCACAATTCCTTCCGCACCTCATGGCCGCCTGGCAGAAGTTTACTGGAACTAGGTTGTACAGGCTGAGAGCATTTGAGAAATGCAAAGCAACGACCCCGCCTGCAATATACATGCAAAAATACGGTGCCCTGTAGGGTGTCTCTCTCGACTCCAAGCAAAGCTTGCTTCTCAGTGCACTCGCTTACGTGTTGCCTACTTAAACAGCAAGTCAGCCTACACCACCATCCTGTCTGTAGTGCAGTCTTAGACAGACACGGCGCGCCGGCGTGTCTGTAAGGAGGTTTCCACTGTGCATAGGCAGACCCCTGTGGGCTGCAACCTGCACGCCATGTGCCCCTACTGCTTATAGCCTAGCGTGCAGAGCAATGTGGAGGGGTGCGTCGGACGACTTTGGGGGCCCCGCCGCACAGCTCAGCACGTGCTGCGACAGCTGCTGGTCGTCGCTGCTGCGCGCCTTCCGCTGGTGCTTCTGCTGGAACACTGATGGGTGCGTGACGAGCGGGCTGTGTTGGTGACTTTCCAAAGCGCTCCATCCCTCAACTTCTGCAGCCTTGCAGGGCGGTCACTTGCGCTCGCGCCAACGGATGACCTGCACAGGCTGTCTCACTGGATGGGTCGCGCTCAGCCTGGTGCTTCTGAAGCTGTGCAGTCTGCTTTTTCTTGTATGCCAAGTGTCGGGGATCACGCAAGTTCGCGGGGACAAGGGCCAGGCTCTTGCGTCCATAGTGGCGAGGACAGGTGCAGTGCTGCTCGATGCGCACCACTAGCTAGTGGCGAAGAACGCCTGGTGTTCGTGCATACATGCCCACGGCGTTCTTAGCAAACATGGGTGGCGCTGCCCCCCTGTTTTCCCATTGTTGCCAGAAAGTGAACCTGCCTATTGCAGCACGCCGTGCACGGGTCGTGCGGAAGTGCTGAGGGCGTGGGGCCGAGGTCGCACGTGCCACGACGGTGCATGGGTGCTCACGCCGCGCTGCCACGGCGAGCAGGTATGAGCAGACGCGAACTGATGAGCGGCGGGAGGACGCGTCGGGCGCGGGCGGGCCGGCAGCCGCGGCGTACCAGGCGCCGCTGCCGCACAGCGCCACTGTCCTGGAGGACCTGCGCCGTAGCCCGGACCGGCCCCCGCTGCCGCCCAAGGCGCGCCACCCGGCCGGCAGGCCACATGCATGTGTGCCTGCCCCTGTTGCTTGTTCCTTTCCATCATGCGCCTCAGGGTCGCAATGACGATGCGCTGCCCACTGCCGCATTGACCTGGGCGTTCTGCATTGACCTGAGCATCATAATATCACATTGTGTCAATCATATGGGCCACTGGATAGATGAGCCGCACATGTGGCGGCCGGCGAGCAGCTCGTTGTCAGCCTCAGCAACCCCGCGCGTCTGCGCACGGACCCACGGAGACGACCAGCAGTCAGGCAGCGCGTGGCGAGGCAGCCGCCAGATATGGGAGCTCCGCTGCGGATGGAGCGCCACAGAGACTGACTGGCGGATGCAGGCAGGAGGACACACAGAGCGCGGGCGCCAGGGGTGGCGGCGCGACCTCGAGACGCATATCTGACCACATTTTTTGCGGTCCTGCGGATGCCTAGCAGAGCGCAGCCGACATGCGCCGGTCTTAAACCCGTGCGGCGGCGCAGCGCTGCGGGCGCTCACAGCAGCACCAGCAAGGTTTTTAGTCGCATGCGCTTGGAAGGCTCCCTCCAACGGAATGTTGCAGGTGTGCGCCGCCATCCTGCAGCGGCCCACGCGCGTGTGCTGCGTGCGACAGGGCGCAGCAGAGCTGCAGCCGGGCCTGGGGCCGTCGCGGCGCCGCGGCGCAGCGGGCTCCGACAGCGGCACAGAGTCTGACGCCGAGGCCGGCGGCGGCGGCGGCGCGCGCGCGCCTCGGCGCTGCGCGAGCCGCGAGCAGCTGGCGGAGGCCGCGGCCGCCAGCCGGGAGCAGCTTGCTGCGGCGCGCACGGGCCGCGACGGCGGGCCGCTGCCGCCCGCCGACCCGCCCGGCTTGAAGCAGCGCAATGTGTCGGGTGCGGGTCGTTCCCGCTGAGCTGGCTGCAGTGCGTCTGGCCAGCATAGGAATGCTGTGCTGCCTTGCCTCGGGTTGCCACTTGCGCTCCCAGCCTGCAGCATGGCGAGGACCGGAGACGATGCTTGGTCCCAGCTCATCAGCATCGACCGTGACTGCTGCTGATCTCCTGGCGGAAGCAGTGCCAAGATTTCTGACACTGCGCTACAGGGACACAGGTTCAACAGACCCAAGGGTGCCTGCACGTCGCGCTGGCGGTATCAACTTGGCTGTGATGGGCCGACTCTGCACTGCTTGCCTGTCCCCACCCCCGACACTCCAAGCTGACTGGAGTGCCTCGGCCGGCGCAGGGCTGTCGCTGGCGTCGGAGGACGAGGACTTCTGCTCCACGTGCCTCGAGGGCTACAGCGATGGTGCGCGCCTCCGCCGCCAGCCTCGCGCCCGGCGCCGCCCCGCGGCAGGCGGACGCGGAATTTGCAGCAGCCCAGTGGTTGGGAGAGGCAGGCAGCCCTGTCAGTCGCACCGGGGCGCCACCTTGACGGCGTGCGTGTGGCCACCATGATGGCGTGCGGCCACCATGATGGCGTGCGGCGTGCATGCGACTCACAGTCCTCCTGCAGGAGCAGTGGAGCACTGCAACCTGCTCAGCTCTGTAGAGTGTGCTGGACGTGCGGAGGGCATGCCCGACTGTTTTCTGCAACACGGACCAGCTGCCTCCCCTGCTGATGTAATGCTGGCATTGCAGGGGTTTCTGCGGCTACCACAGCGTGCCAGCCTTGAACGATTGCGCTGTCTGGTGCACGCAGCCTCAGGCCTGAGTAATGCGAGGGGGGCCCAGGTATACTGCAGCCTTGGTACTTATATCTGACATGACGCCGGGGGGGGGGGGGGGGCGCAGATAACCCGCAGATATGGACCAACTGCAGACACCATTTCCACCTGGCCTGCATTTACGAGTGGTGCGAGCCTCCGCAAGCAGGGCGCATGGCAAGCTACAATACTGTTATGAGGATGTCCTTCCCTACTAGGCACATGTAGGCACATGTATATACATAGGCACATGTTGAGCAGCAGGCAGATGATGCTGCACTCACAAATCACCCCGGTAGGGCATGCATGCCCCGGCGGCGGCGTGTCCTGCATGCAGCGGCACACGTCTGTCACATGCGCAGTCGGCCCGCGGCGCGAGCGCTCAGCGGGGCTGCCGCGCTCGCGCAGGCTAGAAAGGAAGGAGACGTGCCCCATCTGCGACACGCCCATGAGCTTTGAGGAGCTGCTTGCCTGAGGCGCATGGGCGCCAGGGCAGCGACCGGCCTGTAGCTTGTGCAAAGTGTATCACCACCGAGCGCGCCCACGTTGCGCTGCTTTTGCGCTTGGTTTATCACTGTTGGGAGGCTGTAGATGCAGGCGGAAGGACACTGCTGAGTTTGTAGATGATGGACTTGAAAAGGGGTGCCCCAGGCCTTTCCCTCCAAAACAGTCACAAGCACAATAGGGCTGCAGCATCGTCGGAGCTGCTTGCACCCTGTCACAGGGCGGGCCGGAGACCACAACCGCTTCAGAACAGGCCCTTGGAACCGGCTCTGCCGAGCGGCATTGGCGGGCACTCGGCATCGCCATGGCAGCAGCATCCGCGCTGGCCACCGGCCCGGTCGGGAACCCCGTGCTGCACTACCTGCGCAGCGGCAAGCAGCGCTGCGTGGAGGCAGAGGCGCGGGCGAAGCCGAAGCGCGAGCTGTCGATGCTGGAAGATTTGCCTGAGGAGCTGCTCGAGTGCCTGCTGCCCAGCCTGGACGCCCGGGGTCTGGCTACCCTCATGCAAGTCTGCACAAAGATCAACAAGCTGGCGGTGAGCTCCCTCTCCTTCCGGGCCTGGGCCGAGCCATGGCATGGGGTTCGTTGGGAGTGACCCCGTCCACGTCCGCACGCGAGGCGGACGCTGCCGCTGCAGGGCCTGGAGCAGCGGTGGCAGGCGCTGTTCAACGCCCGCTTTGAGCCCTCCACGCTGGCGGGCGAGGCCGCGAAGCTCGCAGGCAGCTGGCAGCGCCTCTACAAGGAGAAGCACCTCAGCGCGGCCGTGGCGGGCGGCTGGGAGCGCCTGAGCGGCGTGGAGATGCGGGCCGCGGCTGCCCGCTTCGCCAAGCACACCGTGGCCGGCCGCTTGCACGTGGTCTTCCTCCTGGACGGCAGCGGCTCGGTCACCGAGGGCGCGCCCCGTGCCGGGCCCAGACCCCGGGCTGTGCAGCACTCGGCGCTGGCAGGCGCGGCTCTTGCCCCAGACGCTGACGCGGCGCGTGCGGCGGAGTCACCGAGGGTGCCCTGACCGCTCTGTGTAAAGTCACTGAGGGCGCGTGCCTCAGCAGGGCTGGGCCCGCTACGTGCTTATTGCTTCAACCTGTGGTGCAAGTGTGCTTGTTCCGGCTCTGTGGTGTGTGCAGTGTGCGTTGCGCTGACGCGACGTGTGTGGCCCGGTCACCAAGGGCGTCGTTAGTTGGAGGCCCGTCCGCGCCGACGTCCGCGTCGCCTGCTCTGCAGCGTCCCCCCACCGCACGTCTGCATGCTCTGCTGCCTAGCACAGGTGTTCTAGTCGCGTGTGCGGCGCTGACGCGCCACGCCGCGCGCAGACGACTTCCAGGCCATGACCGGCTTCACCTCGCTGGCGGTGGAGGAGCTCAACCGGCTGGTGCCGGAGCTGCAGGCGCGCGCGCGCTGCAGCTCACACACACGAAGCCTGGCAGCGGGTGGCTAGCAGGGGGTGGTTGCGGACTTGCCTGGCGCCTGCGCGTCCCGCCTGGCGGCGAGGCCCAGGCTGCACAGGGGTCAGCATGCCAAGGAACGCTGTGGGCTACATGCGCCGCTTCCAAATATTCTCCAGCGGTTGGCGGACGTGCTCAAGGCATGCTGCTGCGATGTGTGCTGGCAAGCGCATGTCGCGCTCCGCCCGCACACGCGGCCTGGTTATAGAGCGGCCGGCCGCGGCACGCAGGTGGCGGTGGTGCAGTTTGCGAGCGAGGCGCGCGTGGAGCTGCCACTGCAGGCCGCCGAGACAGCCGCATTCCAGGCCTGCGTCTCGGAGATGGTGCGGGGCTGCCTGCCCTGCCAGGTAGGGTTAGGGTTGTCCGCGCTCCGCCTGCGTGGCGTCCACGGCGCCCGCATGCTGAGGCCCGGGCATGCAAGGCTCCTGGCAGCGAGCTGCGGCGGCGCCCTGCCGCTGCCAGCCGGTGGGCGTGATGTCATGGCGCAACCGGGCGCGCTGAGCGGCGGCGCGCGCGCAGGGCCGCATGAACGGTGGGACCAACATCGCGCTGGCGCTGGGCTGCGCCGGGCAGCTGCTGCGCGCCGCCAGCGCGGGCGGCGACGCGGCGCGCGTGCTCGTGCTGCTCACCGACGGGCGCCTGGAGTACTCGCAGCGTGCGCGCGCCCCTGCGGCCCCGTGACACCGGGCAGGAGGGATAGGGATGGGGTGGGGCAGGGATGCTGGGCGCTTGCAACACCTAGATTTGCAACACCTAGAGTATCCAGTCTGCGCGTGCACATGTTGGGGGTTCTCGGTCTCTGGCAGCGAGAAGCCTGCTGGCGTGAGCGTACATGCATGCCCGGCAATGCCAGGCTTGCGCGCAGCTGCAGAACAGCCTAAGAAGAGGAGGAGGAAGGCTCTCAGAGTGCGCGCGCCTTTTCGGCGCACCCAGGGCGTATCTGGTTAAAAGCCTGTTTCAGCCAACTATGGCTGCCTAGGCAACAGGTGTCAAGCGAGCAAGCAAGTCATCCCATACCCACAGGTCAAGGGACCTGTGGGACATCAGGCAAGGTAGATCTTCAGCCATGCGAGAATGAAGCTGGCAACGCCGCGAATGTCCCGCTGCTGGGCTCAGGCAGGTCAGCTATAACAAGGAGGCCAGGTATAGCACCTGCAGCACTGCCTATGCAGTCATACATGATCGGAGGACCTGCAGCTGCGCTGCACCGAGCTCCTCAGGCCCCGCAACCGCGCGGCAGGCCGTGAGACGGCGGAGGTCGCGCGGCGGCTGGCGGACGAGCTGGCGGCGCGCGTGTTCGCGATGGGCGTCGGCCGCGGCGTGGTGCGCTGCGACCTGGAGCAGATCGTGGCAGCGGACGGCGGCGGCGACGCGTCCGAGCGCTACCTGCCACTGCGCACGCTCTCGGACGCGCCCTGGTAGCGGCGCCGCCGGCGCGTCGCGTCGCGGCAGGCGCCGCAGCAACTGTGACCCAGCGCCCCTCAGGAGGAGCCACATGCGCCCATGGGTGCCACGCGCACCCTCATCGTCATTGAGTCAGCTGATGGAGCCGCTACTGGCGGCGCGGATGCCGAGCGACGTCGCGAACGCGCGGGGTCATGCGCTGCGGTCGCCCCATGCAAGCGCCGCGTCTGGGTCAAGAAAACATGCAGCGCCTGGCAATCGACGTTGCTAGCGCCAACCAGCAGCGGCGCTCCTGGCGGCGGTGATGGCTGCGCGCTCTGGCCCAGCGCAGAGTGTTGAGGCGCCTGGGCCTGAACCCACGCGTGAACTCATGCGTGCTGCCCTTGTACTTTATGTATCATAGTTTAGTGAACGTAGAGCAGGATGCCAAGCGCCACGCCAAGCAGCAGGGAAAGGCAGCCTGCTGGCAGGCCGTGCACTGTACGTAGTAGTGATAGGGTCCGTTGCATGCATAGTTGCAATCGACGGCGGGGCCGCGCACATATGGTCAGGGCATATGCGGGCACTTATGTTTTGCGCTTTCCATTTTTCTGCTCTTCTCACAACACTGTCCATGCCAACTCCCCCTGCTGCTCATAGCATGTATATGCTGCTCATAGCATGTATATACCGGCCTATACCAGTGAGGTATAGGCTGGGGAGGGGCTTTGCTGCCTGCCCGTAGTATGCCCGGGCGGCAGTGGAGCTGGGGCACGCCAGCCGCATTGTGCTAGCACTGTATCATAGCTGTATTCAATGCAGCCCGCCGGACAGGCATGCCCTGCGCTTGTAGCTGCACCGCTTGGTTTGTAGAAAAGGGTAGTATAGGAGCGCCGGGTATCACAGCCCAAGGCCAGCCGCTGTGTGCTTGTTGCAAGCTTCAAATCATCCTGGTGGTGCGTTGCGTTCCCGCATCCTCGCGCATGGCAGCAATGCCGAGGCTGCCATTTGTACATTGCAGGACATGCTTGTGCACGTGTCAGCGCAGCAGGCGGGGCCGTCCAGGGTCAGGCCGAGCAGACGCTGTTGTGTTGGTGCGGCGTGGCATGCTCCAGTGCGCACGCGCGCGCAATGCTGTTGCCGGTGTTGTCGTGCATTGTCCTGTAAAGGAGGGAAATGTGTAGCTGAGCTGCTGGCATACCCCTTGCATGCAGCAAGGGTGTTTTCTGATTAGCTGCGCATGCAGGAAACAGTCTGGCTCATGCTCCCCCTACCAATGCAGGTCATGCGTGGCAGGAAAGAACCGGTGGATCGCAGGATCATGGTCTGGCAGCCGCTGCAAGGCTCTTGAGGAGCAGGGGGATTAAAAGAGTGAGCTCAGGATGTCATGGCCAATTCGCCAGCTATGCGGGTAGTCACCTCAATCCTACTGTGCAGGGCACACTGGAAATATGGAGCGGATGTTTCCTCCACAGGGATGTTTAAAGTCAGCCGCCGACAGCAAGGCTGCTCAGGCTCCAGGATTAGCACCGTCATTTGAGGCTCTAACGGGGCGCTCGAGGTCGGCCTAGTTACCCTGAAACCCCCTTCTTTGCTCCCAATTTTTGAAACGGAGAGAAGGCAGCAAAGCGAGAGGTGCAGACTGCACTGCTTGTATCGCGATCCGCAGTGTGTAATGAGGACTGTGGCAGTGAGGCGCACCTTGTCCTGGCAAGCTGGTGCAGCACATTGGAGTGCCGGCCTGCTGCCGCAGCTGAGGCCGCACCATGCTGCGCGGGGGTTCACAGCCCAGCTCACAGCAACGGCAGGAGGATGATGCGAAGAGTCGCAGGCTGCGGACACAGTATCGCAAGCTGGAAGAGACCATCCAACGTGCGTCGCGGGCGCGATGTGCTGGCCCCGGCGCTCCCTGTGTGCCCGACCTTGGCTCTCAAGCTCGTCCGCAAAATGCAGGCAAAGCCACAGACATCTCCGACCTGACGCGCGATGACCTGAACCAGACGCTGGACGAGGCGAACGCGCTGCGTGCAGAGGGTGCGCACCGCCCCACGCAGCTGTGCGTTGCCGCCAAGATGTCGTGGCGCAGCGTCCCATGTGTGACGCAGCCTCAGCTGGGGCGCTCCTGGGGCGCAGTCGCACGCGCGCGGGAGGGCGTGGAGGACTCAAAGTGCTTTGCGGTTATCTGCGACAAGGGCGCGGAGGGCGCGCGGAAGCTCGTGTCTGGCGGCCGGGTGCGGCACGGCCTGCTGCAGAAGAGCTCAGAGGCCGTGCATGTGCTCACAGGCGGGCTTGTTTGGAGCCAGTGGCTGTGCACGTCCTGCAGCTCACTACGTGGCAGGGCTCGGGCTGCAGAGAACCTGGCAAATAACTGTGCATCATTGTCAACCCAGTGCTGCACGTATGTGGGATGCCTGAGCAACGGCAGCTGTTCAAGCAAAGCAGGGAGCAGGGGCAGCTGCCACTGGGGTCATACCTTCCACGGTGCGTGAGCTCTTGTTTCTCTCCAAGTGTCTCTAAGTGAGCACAACATACGCGCCAGGACGACAGAGCGCCGGCAGACCCCAGCGTTGCTGCAGCCGAATTGTGGGTCACAGCACCACGAGGGCAGCAACGCTCTTCATGTCCACGCGGCAACGGAACCCAACCTGTGTGCCCGTCGCGCCGCGCCGCGCAGGGCCGCACGGTGCGCGACTTCGTGCGCGCGCTGCGCGCGGTGCACGCGCCGGAGCACCAGGCGCTGGAGGACCACGAGGCGCTGCCGGCGGGCGCGTTTGACTGGCGCGCGCTGGCGGCCGTGGCCGCGCCCTACCTGCGCCCGGCGCCCGGCGCGGGCTGCCTGCTCGGGCCGCTGGACGCGGCACCTAAGGCGCGCCACCTCGCTTTGGAGGCTGCTGCAAGCGCCAAGTGCATGCATGCGCCGCACGAGCGGTCGTGCATGACAGCGAGCGTCCAGTCTCGTCGATCAGGTCGCTCGCTGCTGCGGGAAGCGGCAAGTATGCGCGCAGCAGCGCCAGGGCCCGCGGATGCGGGTTTGCTGCCAGCGTGTCCGCGTCGCGGCGAGGGACACGTTCGTCCATAGGCATGTGATCGGATCAGGAGTCGCTGCAGCCAGCGAGCAGGAGCAGCCTGCGCCGGCCTAAGCGCGGCCTGCGCGCCCCGCCGCGCAGGTGCGCCGGGCGCCCGTGCGGCAGCAGCGGCGGCAAGTCGGCGCCGTGGCCGCGCCGACCGACCTGACCGAGGCCGACGCGGCCGCGACGGCCGAGATCGAGGAGAATCGCGGCGAGATGCTGCGCGCGCTGCTCGCGCGCGGCGGCACCGGCGCGGGCGTGCTGGAGACCGTGCTCAACCACAAGAGCTTTGCGCAGACCGTGGAGAACATCTTTGCGCTGTCGTTCATGGCGCGCGCCCGCGCCCTCCCCGCCCTCCCCGCCCTCCCTGCCTGCCCTGCCGCCCGCACAGCGGCTCCGGGCAGCGGCCCCCGAGGCGGGCCGGCGCCGCCTGGCGCACCTCGCGCGCTCAGGCTCCCAGAGGGAGGCAGGCCTGCC
>JAABUV010005285.1_pt1 | contig 14821 bp, 11 predicted proteins | sample 5559971 | NCBI WGS metagenome assembly JAABUV01 (sample SAMN10711881, study PRJNA513362) | rock metagenome | isolation source: Antarctica rocks | place: Antarctica: Victoria Land, Knobhead nord | collected 2015-12-19
GCACCCTTCGTCCGCATACTAATCGAATTGATCTCCGTCGGGTAAAGCCAGGGTACGCCCTGCCATCCGATACCGAAGAAAACATAGTAGAGGAAGAAAAACGCCACGGACGCGGAGGCGACTTGCTTGCTGGCGGCATAGCCGGGCAGCTCGTTGTAGCGCAGGAGAACGGTGATGCAGAGGTAGCAGAACGCCTGGCCGGCGGCCGCGTACATCATCAGCTTCCTGCGACCCCATTTCTCGACGTGGGGGATGCCGATGAGGCTGAAGAGGAGATAGGAGACGGAGTTGCAGGCTGCGAGCAGCCTTGCGAGCTTCTCGTCCAGCCCAACGGATTGGATCAGCACCGTGGGCAGGTAGTACGACGTTACATTAATGCCCGCCAGCTGCTGCATCGCCTGCGTGCCTGCTCCAAGTACCAGTCTTCGGACTGTGCACGTGCCCGCGGTGCCGGTGCGGCCGCGCAGTAGATCCCACCAGCTGACACCGTGCTCGCGCTCATAGGCGGCGGCCCACTGGATTTCCTTGGACTCGGTGATGACCCAGGCGTCGTCGAGGTCTTTGGCTTCGAGGTCGGCGATGATGGCTTCGGCTTGTTCAATGTGGCCGTGGGAGATGAGCCAGCGGGGGGATTCGGGGAGCCATGGGACGGTGGCGAAGAGGACGAAGATGAAGATGAATTGGAAGGCGAGGGGGAGGCGCCAGGATACGGGGCCGTTGACGAAAGAGAAGCCGTAGGTTACCCTGGGAGGGTTTTAGCTTCTTTTCTTTTCGGAACTCTTTTATGGGGGTTTAATGGTTACCAATTCGATAGGGAGAAGCCTGCGATGTTCAAGATCATCTCGATGACGACCAATTTACCTGTGATTCATGTCAGTACGGGCTTTCAGAGCTAGTTACGAAAAAGGGGTGCGATGGATGAGATCAATGGCCTCGTATTCCATGGAACGTACCTCTCCAAGCCGCCTTTGAGGTTTCCGACTGCCAAACAGGAGCTGTCGCCGTATTCAAGCCATTCCCAAGCCCAGTTACAATTCGGCCAACAATCATTTGAGGAACCGAATAGGCTGTTATCTGAAGAATAGCACCAATGCTCATAACAGTGGTGCCAACAAGGATCGACTTCTTCCTTCCTAACCGTTCGCCAACAGAAAAGGCCGCGATTGCTCCAAAGAAGCATCTGTTGGAACGTTCTTGTCAGTGGGCCGTACTTGGCCGAGTAGATACTAGATAAGAAGGGTCAGGGATATGTACCCAACGTCATAGAGGGCGGTCACCGTTCCGATCAAGGAGGTATGTGAAGGTCCTTCCAAATTCAATGTCTTGAGGAAATCGGGTGTCACAATTACTCCCCCTGACACGGACTTAGTGCCAGTGCTCAGAAATTCAATATATCTTTCGGATGGATAAGAGAAGCCAGAACGAGAAGCACAAAAGATCCAATTAAGGTTTGGAAATCACTTCATGATGACAAGAAAGAGGGAACCCACCAAAGACACCCTGATCATATCCAAACAGCGTCATATCAGTACTGCATGCCACCGAAATCCAGAAGGTTAGCCATCCTACAGAGGTTAACATCATAATCTCTATCTCGACGAGGAAACCAATACCTCCAGTAAGCCCAAAATACGGCGCCATAACGGCCTATATTCCCAGCAAATAATCTATGAACAGAAGACAAGCAACAACATAGAGGGAAAATGATAATTATATGATCCAGATTGCTCTCCAGGTTGCTATCAACGGAGTCGTGCGTCAGAGGCGGGGATTGCGGGGTAACCGTCCAGGGTCAGGGATTTGGTCAACGGCTGGTCAAACCCTAATTCTGCTTTGAACCAATCATGTCCTTTTTCGTCGGTCCGACTACCGGGTTTAGTGCTTCGCTTCCCCAGATCTGACCCGTCAGAAGTTGACCATACCTACCTTAGGTTAGGTATCTTGAAACGGCTGATGTGGCGCGTGAGTTATATCCGGCTCTAGCTCGAAGGTCGCAATGACGAAGATGACTGCCATGAGCTCCATGCCACTGTAGGCGTATGTTCTGTTCTGAGAAAGAACAACGAGTCAATCGCGAGAATTAGGTGGTAGCCTTTCTATCTTTTTTCTTTTCTCTTTCCCTTTCTGATACTTTGTTTATCCTTGTTAAGAGACCAGTCTTTCCCAAAAGAGCAAGGGAGCTCTATAGACGCCGTAGGATACTCGCACTGACGGCCATTCTAGCTATGCGACTGGAAAGGTAAAATTCGCTGCTAACAAAAAGCACATTGCTCCAAGTTGATGTTTCTAGATGGCGTAGAAAAGACCATACTTCCAGCTCGAGAATTCTATCTCCCAAAAGTTGTAAGGAAAAAATGGAATCATTCACGACCATCGTGCAAGCGCGCTGGTTCGGCCAAGGGCTCACCAGTAGGGTATAGCACATAGATAAGGGTGAGTTCGCCTCGCATTCTGCGCGGTTTGACCATCCAGCCCATGGAACCCAGATCTACCCTAGCAATGGGGAGGCCTTTCTCTCCGGTATCGACCCGCCGATCAGATTTTGGCAGAGCCACGTGAAATAGTCTCTACCAATTAGTTGGTCTGCGCTAGGTCACAATAGTCAAGTCTCGAGCGAACGTGAACAGACCTTTCACGGCAAGATAGGTTGACTGAAATACTCTCTAGTACCTCCTCCGTAATTTTGTAAACAATGATCGGTCTTTCTGGGGTGATCTTATCGTGATCAGCAGTTGCGATGTCTTGGCCATCATGCATAGAGGTCTGTCGAATGCTGCTTAGCTGGGGTTTGGCGAATTGGGGCTCTGAGAGCTGAGTCACTCACCGCTGTCACTATAGTTTGTGCATCTTCGGCTTACTGACATCTTTTTGGAGAAGCTGGACTTTAATCGCCGACTCTTCGGACTTTGTCTTACGGTTCTCACCAAGGCGTGGGTGTGGTAGCAATGGCCTTGGTGATATCACTGTCTGTCCTTGAATGTCCGAATTGTCTGAAGGGCTGGACGAGCTTGAAGAGCTGAATCTCGGCTCAGATGGCTTCGAATTCATTGCCGTAAGAGCCTATTGGTCCAATCTTGTCGACTTCGGTCCGATGAGGACAATCTGCGGTAGATAGAGCTCGTTAGATCTGAGGCGACGGGAAGAAAATGGCTGTCACGTTCCCTCTGTTCAGGATGTCTGTTTTCTGGCATTTGGGCGCTGGGGATCACAATCTCTACATTGATGTGTGCCGATAGGTGCAAAGTGTTCCCACAATCATTGTGTCTTTGGCCGTACATGAGGCTGTTCGTCGGGCTTGAAACGAATGCTTTCAAGCACACCAACTACCCGCTGATCCCCACCAGGCGTGGAATGTTGACTCTTGACCGTCTCGCTATGAGATCTGACTCTTTATTACGCTTAGATCCAAACGGCGGCCTGACATATTCAACCCATGGATAGACTCTATCACGATTGTAATAGCATGTCATCTATTACGGAGCGATTAATCGATGTTGTATAGTGTCGAGATCAAACCTCGAAGTCCCTACCCAGCAGCAACGTCGTTGTTAGAAGAAGCACGCATCCGAGAGAAACACATCAGACGCGTCATCTCTGGGCACTTTTGTACTTTGCATACTTCTAGAGATGCACAACTTCATATAGATTGCCATTCATCGCAGTGAAGGGGAGGAGCTTACTTATAAAACCGCCCGCGGAACGCCAAAAGCCGTCAAGACAACGGAACCAGACGAGTCAATAAGGATATTCTCCGACTTAGTATTTTTATAACGATGCATCAGATTCGTGTATATAGCCCAGTGCTTGCGTGAGGCAGACATGAAAGTGGCGAGGCTTTCGGTCCTCTGCGTAAAAGGTACCCCAAGCGGCCAGGAATCCTGGCGACGCACATGATCATGACTGGGACCGGCCTTCGCAAGAGTTCATTCTTTCTTATGGGCATTGCTGACTGTTCTCTCCAATGTCACTGTCCCATCAGACCGATTATCTTGACATTAAGACTGGCTTCTCCGACTTCTGCCGTCGTCGAGGTTTTCCGTTTCTTTGAATATGCGCTGCATAACCATCTCCAAACTGGGATTGTTGGTTGACAATGATGCATCAGAGTACTCTGTATCAAGGAGTTTGATTGGCTTAAAATAAGACGGAGCGGCAGCAGTCGCACAAGCGACCTGCCAGATCTCAAAAGAATTGATATCGTCAGGGTTTCTTTCGAGGGGAACAAGTGATCTGCTAGAAAGACTGTACGAGCGAAAGAGATATGGTGTTTGCGAATGCTTTCTTGGACCGCTCTTGATGGAGCAAACGACGGTCCTACACCTGAACGCATCTGACTTGAATCGGCTGTTCTCTTCGTCTGGGCTTGGTTGGGCACGAGGCAGACTTTGGAATTTTCGATCCATTGCCACACTTCTCGTAGTATCTTTAGTGTTCCCCCAAAAACTAACGAGGTCTTCCCAAAGATATTGCAGCATAAGTCTTTGTAGTTCTCCAACGCCAAATCAACATCCATCCTCAACCGCCCGAGCATAATCGCAATTAGGCCTCCTGTACTTGTCCCCGCAATGTAGTCAAAGTAGTGGCATGGTCTGTAGTCGAGCCTCTCCTTCACTTCTTCTTCTTCTTCCTCCTCTCTACATGGAATGTCATGCACCTCTTTGGTAGAGTGAGGCGCTTCGTCAACTAGCGAAGAGAAAGTGCCCGATACTGCGCTTGGATTCGCGGCCCGCTCAAACTTCCTTACCTCTTTCATGAGTGCCTGAAGAATTAACTGCGAGGAGAAGCCTCGTGTTCCACCCCCGTCCAGGCACAAAATACATTGCTTCGCCCGTGGCTGTTCCCCAAAGCTTGTCAAGGAATCAGAATCCTCGGAAGAAGCCATTCTTTACCGGTGAGCTTTGCGCGTGTGTGTGATCGAGGGAGATGTTGTAGAACGTGAGCTGTAAGGTTGATGTGGATCTGACAGCCAGTACTTTTGAGATCTGTGTTTGGGGAATGATGTGATATTATTGCGTGGATATGAATAAGTGGGAACGGCAGCTATGTGAATAAAACTCCACACAACTTAGCCTCAATGTATCCATTCATCCATACGTGGACCTGTCCATATCAGCGATTCCGCCAATCGAAGGTACTCTTTCCCAAAATGAAACGTACGCAACAGTCCTTTAGGAAGAACACCATCGCATCCACCCTGTACGCCAGTGCTACTCAATCAGACACCCCTCAACGAGATAACGCCGTATCGTATTATGTATTGTTATGCATGAGTGTCTGCCTCTGGCATTTGTTGGATGAGATCGATAGGATTGATTCCTGAGCTTGAGACTCTACAGATTGCAATGAGGCGATAATATTGTCAGCAGCCGTTTTGCCTCTAAAAGCCGTTGCCTAATTCGCCCTCAGTCATTTGGCGTAAAAGAGAAATTGTGAGATAGCCAATTTAAAATGAGAACAGACTAACACTGTGGACTTCCCTGACCCCATCGATCAAAAGGCAACAGGACTGGATTAAAGCCCTTCTTCGTCAGAGCAAGTTTGACAGTTCAAAGCACTCGTGATGTTGAGAACTTCCTAGTTAGGGAGAGTCAGAGTTGGCTGACTTCCCAGTCAATTCCCAAGTTGACTAGCTACGAGCCCCAAGCTAGGTCTTCGACAGACTTTCATGGCCTGCTTTGGTCATCTCAAGTATTTCCTCGTCTTCCGGCACATACTTGTACCATTCAGCCATCTTCTTCTGTGTCGGCAAGCACAATTCGATGGATCTGATGAATTCCGGTCTTCTCTGACGGAATGCGTCCTCTGACAGTTTGACCATAGTATTCAAAGGTAACATTTCCTTCCCTTTTTCCCAGTTTTCTAAAGCCGCATTCAATATCAAAGTAGCCTTTCTGTTAATCCACATAACACCGCCAACAAAAGTTTCTTCATCCACAATGGGATCGAACCGCATATGGCTTTGCCATTCACCAAACTTCCAAGACTCCAGCATCAACTCTACCCTTGTGTTCACGTACAGATCCCATGGCATGATAGGCTCGTAATGGCCGTATTGGGCGCCAGAAAGGTCTAGAGCATATGGTTTACCGCACCTAAGCGTAACTAACAGAACCACATGGGGGTAATCATCACTATGTTCTGTGCCAAAGATGTCGATCTTGATCAAGTGACGCCGCTTGTTCTTCGGTTTTAAGACCACCTCTATGATATTGGAGTAGATACCTAGTCCGTATCAATTTGAGTGTTGAGATGGAAGAAAGCCTGAAATCTTGTTCTCAATCAGAAATCTCGGCCTACACGTACCTTTGAGCATTGTCTTGATGGCTTCGTGCATGTAACCAACGGTTTCATCACAACATAGCCATGCCAAGACCGCATTTCTCTCTTCTTCATCTGCAAAGAGATTGGTGGGAAAGGGTAAGAGTAAAGACGTGTAATATCCTTCCTAGAGGTACATGATATCACCTTTCCTCTCGACTATTACTATGTGCTGATCAAAGAGCCTTTCTCGAAACTAGTAGAACAACGTTTGAATTGTGAACCCGGCACGGTATAGTGACCTGCACTCTTGAATCGCTTTGCAGGCTGCTTTGTGATTGGCCCAGTCGCCTTTCTGGCAAGCGCTGCTGCAATAGTACGTTTTCGAAGCTTCTTCTTCCAGGGTGTCGGGAGTCCAGTTGCAGCCAGTACAAACGTTCGTGGTGTCTTTATGGCAGTGAGCACACAAACCACTCTGTAACGTAGTCGTAGAAAACATGAAGGCTGCGGTGATTAGAGTAGAGAAGGCCAGTACTCTGAGCCAGGCGTTGAGGCATTAAAACTCGTCAAACCCCTCAGGACCAGGACTAAAGAGTAGTGTGCGTTTAGTGGCTGTTGAAATAAACATAAGTCAAGTGAGAGTTGAAGGAAACAAAAACCAGGCGTAAGATCTTGACTTTACCAAGAGCAGTGAAGTGATTAAGACAAAAAAGTAGAATGTGATATTATAGTAAATGGAACTGCCGCGTTCATAGCATTGTGTCAACAAGCTCATCAGGAGATGGATCACAGGCGAATCTATGATAGGCACTTACTGCATGAGAACAGATGAGTTGTCATGTCAAAGGAGGAATCAAGATTCAGGAGTTTGCACCCCCCTTGGCAAGATAAGCCATGACAAGGCAAGTGTGCCATATCGTAGAAAACATATTAGGAAGCTGGGTAGACATCTGCTGAAGACGATGAAGAAAATCTCCAAGTTCGGACACATCTGATCTTGTTGGGTCTCTTGGACCTTTGACGGCTGGCTTGAGCTATGCATTACACCCTAGCTCTCTCGCAGTGTCTCAGTACTTGATGCAGTTCTAAGTTGATGGTTACCTTGATATCTCGATGTGGCTTTGTAAAAATCTCGCGAATGTGGTATGTAAGCTAGTGCAACACCGAAGCACGCTAAGGTGAGAGTTATGCAACTTCAAACCCAACAGAACAATCGGTGTCACTTCATCTGGCGACCATTTCGATCATGAAGCTCTCACCAGCTGTCCAGCCGCTCGCAAGAGTCTTCAACATCCCTCTCTGTCCTCCTAACCGCTCTCTACCGTTCTTCCCCCTGCCATCGTTACGCCACTCCTCAACGACAATTTACCCATCCATCCTCTCACAGACCCACGCCTTCAGCACAACTCCCATCGCCCACGGACGCAAAGACCACAAGCAACCCAGAGGCGACAGACGAATAAGTCCATCTCCCCTCGCTACCCATCCCCCCCCTTTAATCCTATACGCAAAACTAATACCCTGACCTAATAGCACTGATCCGCTACCATCTATACCACCCCCTAACACCCCGGCCCCTGCGCTTCTCCCGCCTCCGCTCTCTCCGTCACTGGACTATCCACCGCGCCTACCAACTCCAACGTTTCAAAGATAATCAAAAGCGAGAGTTGGAGCTCGAAAGACAGTACAATGCTATGCGAGCAGCTTGTGAGGAGTTAAGGTTGGGTGTGGACGATGGAGGGAGACTGTATCGGCAAGCTACGTCAAGGAAGGGGATTTTCGGAGGAGTGAAAATGGAAGGGGGGTTTTTTGGGAATGGTGGGGTGCCGCCGGAGTATGCGAGGGGGCAGACGGAGGGGCCGGGGAGAGCGGGTTGGGACGAGGGGTGGACTAGGTGATGGGAGCGGAGAGAGGCTGGGGAATCGTATGCGAGGATGACGGGCAGGATGTGTCTATATGTGGATATTGGGAGACTGGAGGTCCAAACTAGAAGGCGGCATTGTCGGTTCATCTATGTTCTTCTGTACGGTTATCGTACAGGTGGCTCTCTGTACCATTGAAGGTCTTACAGAATCCCTAACCAACTCCTCGACACTATTGAGGCTATCGTTTTTGCGAGTGGGTTTCGCTACGTTCCTGGTGATATACATGATGGCTGAAGGAGAACTTTATGCCCACCGCCCTATGGTAGTCCCGGCGTATAGACTTTCCTACAGCCGCTTCCCATTTTACAAATTTCCTTGGGGTACACCTTCTGCAGCAATAGGCAGAGCAGAGCATATGTGGGTAAAACTTGTTCAATATGTAACAAGTGGGATCCAAAATTACCCCGTCTATAGCTTTTCACGCTAATCACCACGACTCGAGCTTCACAACATCCGCCATAGAGCAAATATGTAGAGCCACTAACACCGGAAAATGCTGAGCAAACGCATAGGTTATCGAAAGCTCCGGTAAAAGACCGTCCAAAACACAGCCCAGCCCTAAACACCGAGTATAGACAGCAGTATCCGTGATCGTATCCATAAAACCGCTTCACAGAATAACACAGCACCCTCCTCCTTCACCCTTCTCGAATGTGAGCAGAGCAGCTCGTGTGGCTGCTTCGAAAACGTCATCTACGCCTTCGCCGGTCAGGGATGAGCATTCTAGGTATTTTCGCGCTCCAATTTCGCGGCCAGCATTATGACCCTCTTGTTCTGTCGTAAAGTGCAGCGATTTCTTCCGCATTTCTTCTACAGCGACAGGGTCTTCTCGGAGATCTTTCTTCAGTCCGACAAGTATTATCGGTACATTGGGGCAGCGTTCGTTGGCTTCTTCAACCCACTAGAAACCAGTCAGATAAATACAGCTTAGAAGTAAGATCAATTCATGTTCACCTTGTGCTTAACATTATCTAGTGAATCTGGGGTGTCGATAGAGAAGCCGATCAAGATAACATGTGCTTTTGAGTATGCCAATGGCCGCAATCTTTCATAGTCTTCCTGGCCTGCCGTGTCCCATAATGCCAGTTGTACAGACTTGCCGTCGACTCTGCAATCTGTTACGTAGTTTTCGAAAACTGTTGGTACCTGAAGGCGGACAGCTTCAAATCAGCAAGATCTCCAGTATCTAAAGCGGTCCAATCCAGGGAATCGTGCCAGAAAAGGTCTACATACATAATGCTGTTCGATGTTAGCTTGAACATAACTAACGTTGTATGACTGGCTATGCTTACTGTTGGGAAATAGCCTAATGTAAAGACGCTGAGGAGACTTGTCTTGCCGCAAGCACCGTCGCCAATTATGACAAGCTTTCTATTTTTCGCACAGCAGAGTCAGCCTCCAGACTTAGAACCTAGAACCAAGCTTTTTAGAGTCGTGAAGTTCCGTCAGGAACCGTCTGTTTGGAGAACTTCGGCTTGTCTCAGTAGTGACCCGGATTCATGACAGCGAATCTCCTTGTTAAGATGCAAGAGACACTTTGGAAACGACGCGGCGTCTGTAAAGAGGGTTTGCCCCAGTGTAGCTGGAAGTGTCTGGACACACTCGCGGCTTGTCTAAGCCGGCTTGCTCGATATCCCCATTGGAAAGCAGCACTATGGATAAAGCCCGTCGCCCGTGATCCACATACCTTCGCATAACATTCTGCCCGTTTTGTTGTGCCATCGTAGGCCCGCACTGACTCCGCGCTCCTCAGAACCACAGCCAGAAAGAAGATACCAAGGTCCTGATAGAGATGAGAACAACTGGATGGAAGCAGTCGGAGCAGATGGCTCGTTCTCTGCTCTTGTATCGGCGATGCGTCACTTCTGCCAGCGGCGAACCGTCAGGGGCTGAGCTGTCGTTCACGGTAACACAAAGGCGAGGCCGCGATTCTCGTTCCCCGCTCTCCCAGTCGACGATAGGGATCGCCGATTGGAATTAATCGTTCGCCACCAAAGACCGAGAAGCTGTATGGTACAGACGTAGCGAAGTAGATATGTAGCTTGACATTCGGATACAGCGATTGGAGGTATTTGACGCCGCTTGTTGGTTTATGCACGTTGTACCTGGCGTACGGAGAGGACCGCTAGTGGTTACGTTCACTGAGACCCTCTTACGTCGAACTACGAACACCGAACCTCTGCTACTCCAGTACTGTACCTGAAGGCCATCCGGATCTGAAAAAAACCGAGAATCCAAGTCCCTCTATCCCACTCATACGTGCCTTAGCTTGCTGGTTCCCAGACTCGCGGAATCGCGTTCCGTATCCCAAGGATTAGTGGAGGGGCCACCACCCTTCTCCAAACAATCTCCACAACAACACATAGCCGGAGGAAGACCTTGATTGTTTTTACATGTCACGGAGGTTTCAACATTTCGTTTAGATAGGCCTTGGTTGGAATGCCTCCAAAGCCAACTTCTCATGCCTCGGGACCGAATAATCCGTTAAAGCGGGCACCTTCAAAGGCATTTCCAGATAATGGAGTCCTGAAAACAAAAGGCACCAACGCTCAGACAAACACTCCAAACCCTTTACCGACAACAAACCAAAAGACGACCTCACTCTTACCAAGTATGGCTCCTGTAGCTCAGAATCTACAACCGGTGATTAGCCGGCCTGTGGCCAATAATCCCGGTCCAAATGCTGTAGATGGTACTGCTTCTGGTGTGAACAGAAAAAAACAGAAGAGGCGAGAAAAGCAGGCCGCACGCTTAGCCGCAGAACAAGCCCAGCCGCCAGGGTCAAAGTCGGCTCAAGCTTTTGCTGGAAATGGTGGTAGCAAGCATCCAGAACCCCGGCATGGAATATCTGCAGCACAAGCTCAGGTACAGGCAAACGGTTACGATTATGGAGCATCCGACTACGATGATCCAGACCAGTACGAGCCAGGGGAAGGGGGGGATCTCTACTACACAGACGATGAGGGCCGGCTTTATCACAATCGATATACTAATCAACCACCAGCCAACGGTCCTATCACGAACGGCCATCCACCCGAGACTGATAGGAAGTCGAAGAAAAAGAAAAATTCCAGATCAAATTCCTCGGCCCAGCATGAGTACCAGTCGAATTACCCTCTTAACCCCAGTCTGCCACCTGCTAAATTACAACCCCCACCCCCACCTCCTCCTCCTCCACTCTCAACTGCCGCACTTCGATCAGCGCATCACATATCAAAAGACCGCATATGGAATACTTCCACGGCGGAGGAACGTGAGAGAATTAAAGAATTCTGGTTGTCGCTGGGAGAAGAGGATAGACGGTCTTTGGTCAAGGTTGAGAAAGAGGCGGTACTGAAAAAAATGAAAGAGCAGCAGAAGCATTCTTGTAGTTGTACTGTTTGTGGGCGTAAGCGTACAGCCATTGAGGAAGAGCTAGAAGTACTATACGACGCATACTATGAGGAGCTGGAGCAGTATGCCAATCACCAGCAGATCAGTCTAGAGGATGGTACACCGATCATACCTCCACCAAGAATGTATACCCATCCAATGGCTCGATTACCACCTAAACGAAGTCCTCCATTACTCCATCGTCCGTCAAGAGGCCGAGTTCAAGAAGTGGCAGAAGATGACGAGGAAGAAGGAGATGATGAGGACTACAGCGATGAAGATGACGATGAGCTGAGTGAAGAGGAACCGGAGGAGCCAATGGGTCCAGCGGCTGATTTCTTCAATTTCGGGAACAGTCTTACGGTCCAAGGTGCGCCAAGATACATCTCCTCATCTGTAGCTTCCGAGGTGCTGATCATCTACAGGGGGGATTCTAACCGTTGCAGATGATTTATTAAAGAACGATGGCAAGAAATTCATTGAAATGATGGAGCAACTGGCGGAGCGTCGAATGCAACGAGAAGAAGAAGCACAGTACGCTGCTGCTGGGTTAGGGCACGCGTCAATGCAACCTCATAATCATGGTCCACCTATGGACGACGATGGTTATGATGATGAAGATGACGAGGAGTATGATAGCCAAGATGAAGAGGAGGACTACGAAGAGGACGAGATGGTACTTTTTATATTTCACACCCATATCGGCGTTATGCTGATATTTGCTAGGAAACCATGACGGAGGAACAACGCATGGAAGAAGGGCGTAGAATGTTTCAAATATTCGCTGCGCGAATGTTTGAACAGAGAGTTCTTACGGCTTATCGTGAAAAGGTGGCAGCGGAGCGACAGCAGAAGCTGATCGAAGAATTAGAGGAGGAAGATCTTCGTGACACACAGCGGGAAGCCAAAAAAGCCAAGGAAGCCCAGAAGAAGAAGGACAAGAAACGTCAACAGAAACAGCTCAAGGATGAAGAAAAGTCCAAACGAGAAGCAGAAAAGGCCGCTGAGGAAGCTGCAGCTCAAGCGGCTGAGGAAAGCAAGCTGGAAGAGCAGCGCCTGAAGAAAGAGGAGCAACGGAGAAAGAGAGAAGCGGAGAAGAAAGCCCAGGAGGACGAGAAGCAACGGAAGGAAGCGGAGAAACTGAAACGTTTACAGGAAGCCAGGGAACAGCAAGCGGAGCTAGAACGTAAGCAACGTGAGGCAAAAGAGCGGGAAAAGAAGAAGCGGGAAGAGCAGAAGAAAATGGAGCGGGAAGAACGAGAAGCAAAGGAGAAGGAGGCTAGGGAGAAGAAGGAGCGGGAAGCGGCAGACAAGAAGGAGCGAGAGACCAAGGCAAAAGCTGAAAAGGAGATGAAAGACAGAAGCAAGAAAGACGAACATCCCCTCAAACTGTCTGCTCAAGCTGTGCCCAATACCTCTTCGCCAAAGCCGCCTATTCCACTATCCGCCCTGCCTACAACTTCGAATCTCCACCCGCAAACCTCAAGCAGTCACGCTTCCCCCCATCTGTCAATTGCAACGCCGGCCATACCGAAAGCACCTACGCCGGTGCGACCACGTCAACCGTCTGTTCAGGGTTCAATTCCAGGCTCAATACAGGGCTCACATAGCTCCTCTCCTAAGACCTCACAACCCCCTTCGGGCAGCTCGACTACTTCACCTAGTCAATCGTCTCAGCCGCAAAATGGCATAACTTCTGCGCCCGGGAAAGCGGCCAGCCAACCATCTATGCAGCATCCTCCGCCAAACCCGACACTTACTCCAATTGGTGCTCCGCCGGGCATATTCAGTCAGCCTCCTGGCTTTCAGTGTATGCCAGCCATGGCTGGGAATGGGTATTCTGGGAATTTTGGTCCTATGATGCCGCCCATGACACAACGAGCGTCAATGCACGAAGCTACTATGTTCGCACATCAGCCACATCATGGTGGTGCTCCATTCCGGAATTTCATGCCCCAGAATGGAATGCCATTTCCTCCTGGGGTTAGCGGGGGGAGGCCAATGCCGCCTGGGCAAGGAATGAATCTGCCGGCGACGCAAGCGCCCGGTGGACCTGTCCCAATCGGCAGCGCTCCTAATGTAGGCCACGGTTTACCTCGTGATACGATGCCATCTCATTCGCACTCGAGACAGTCCTCTGCATCTTTTGATAGATCAGCCTTTGAGAACACTACTATGCCTCCACAGACACAACCAATAGCTCGTCCTACTCCTATCCAACGTCCTTCAAGTGTAGCTCCTCATCTACAAGGCGGAAATAACCATTCCACAAATGCTGACGTCGAGGACCTGAGCAATCATCTTGGAAGCAGCGCACTACTCGATGACACTGATGTCCCATTGTCAAACAATATTGCTGACTCACGGCGCGGTAGCATGGCACCTGGTGGACCTCGACATGGATTTGGCACGTCGCCTATGTTTCCCGATCCTATTGGAAGTAAGTCATCCGCTCCTCATTGTCTACACTTCTGCTAACATCCGTTTTTAGCCACGAAGATTGAGAATTTTCCTCGTGGTTCACAAGGCGGAAATGGAAACACTTGGGGCATGCCTCCCATGCCTTTTGGTGCCCCACCCATGTCAGGTCCTCCCTCTTGGTCCAACAGTTCGGGCCCTCAATGGTCCAACGGCGCTTTTGGTAATGTAGCAATGAACCGTCAAAACGCCTCACGAGCTGTCACTATCCGGCATTTGATTTGTCAAGCGTGCAACAAAGTCAGCGCCAATCCTCCAGCAACCAGCAAAAACGGTTTCCATAGCGCCGAAGTGGTCTTACGTCAAATTGAGCTCATGAAGCCGGCAAATGAAGGTCTAATAGCGCTCAGAGAGATGATGGATATCTGCGATACCGAAGGCAACTCTCAGAACGGCGGTGGCTCTTTCACGGTTACTCGCGAGCAAACCGGTGACTTTATCCGCTTCGAAGCCGGCCGAAATACATCAGTGAGCATGCGAGGCGGCGTCCCAGGTGACATCGGCAGCCCCATTCCAGGAGGCGCTATGCCCGTGTTCGGTGGAACGAGGCAGCCCTTCCAACATCCAGGCAGTATCATGTCGCCGTCTAATTTCTGACCTTTGATCTGTCTCCTTGTTTTCCATGATTGCTTGCTTGCTGAGCTGGCTAGTGGATCTGTAAGCTTTTTTTACTGAATCATTGATGGATGCATTTTCTAGAGGGATATGTTATTGCTAGTCTAGCCGAGAGCGGAATCATGGCTTTGCATTAAGCTGCTACGAATAGGTAGATACGGCTTTGAGCAAAG
>JAABUV010005286.1_pt1 | contig 14821 bp, 25 predicted proteins | sample 5559971 | NCBI WGS metagenome assembly JAABUV01 (sample SAMN10711881, study PRJNA513362) | rock metagenome | isolation source: Antarctica rocks | place: Antarctica: Victoria Land, Knobhead nord | collected 2015-12-19
CGCCGACCTTCGCCATCGCGCCGATGATCCCGCTGAGCCCGGACGTGGACGCCCCGGTGCTGAAGGTGTACTTCAGGGCGTTCCAGCCGATCTTGATCTCATCGAAGATCTTTTTGATCGTGGTCCATGCGGTTGTGACCCAGCCGGAAATGTCTTTCCATACCGTTTTCCAGAAGTTGCGGAACCCTTCGACGTGGTTCCACAGGTACATGAATCCGGCGGCGAGTAAGGCAACCGCGGCGATGATGGCGAGGATGGGCCACGTCGCGGCGAGCGTCGCAGCCGCCCAGTTCCAGGTGGCGACCGTCAGCATCACGATCGCCCCGAGAACAACAGCCCCCGCGACGATGCCGAAGGTGGTGAGCATGTCCTTGTTGCCGGCGAGTTTGTTCGCGAAGACTGCGAACCCGGCCGCCACCTTCGTCAGCGCAGGCAGGAACAGGGTGCCGAGCTGGATCGCCACAGACCCCAGGGCGCCCTTCGATTCAGACAACTGCTGGTTGAAGGTCTTCTGAATTTCAGCCCAACCTTTGACGTTCCCAGCGGCATCCGCAGACGCCTCGCCGACCCCGGCCACGGCGTCCGCCGTGTACTGGGCGTTCCCGCCGGTGGTCATGAGCGCCACCTTGAGTGTGGTGGCGTCCCCGGTCAGCTTGCCAAGTTCTCCGGCGTAGGACTGCATGACGTCGGCGCCCGACTTCGACTCGTTGCCCAGTTGGTGGTACTGCATTGCCAGAGGCATGGGTGGCAGTACCCGTGCGCCGAATGCCGCACCCAACCCGCCGGTAACAGCTTGTGGGACTTGCCGGGTAGTAGTGGGCGTTCGCAGCGTAGGCAGGGCCTCCCCGGCACCATCAGGGGCCGGGAACCGCCGATCAGGGTGCCCGCCCAGATTCCCTCAGGGCGCTTGGTGACGGTGGCCTGAGCGGCGCAATCCGACCTAACTGGGCAGGTGGCACAAACTTCCGCGGCTTTGCGGTGCCGGGTCCGACGAGCCTGCGGGGACTCAAACTCACCATCCAGACTGTCATCCCACCACCAGACTGTCATCCCACCACCAGGCGAACGGCCCGCGGCAATGGGCCTGCAACTCCCACGACTCCTCGCGGCCTAGTTGAGGGGTGCGTAGCGGGGTGTGCACAGCCCTAGCGGTGTCAGTCTTCACGCTGGCACCTACCCGGCAGCAAACCCCGCGTCCCCGGTTTGGGGTGCTCACCCACCTGGGTCAGGGGGGTGCTGTGAGCGGCGAGGACAGCACTGCCCATGCGGTCGTAAGCGTCCCTGACCGACTGGGGGGCGTGGTCCCACTCACCTCTGGCGCCGTCTGCCTTGTACGCCGTCTGTCCCGGCGTTGTGCCGTCCTGCTCGGCCCAGCGGATGGTGACGGTTTCATCGCACGAAAGATGGCACCGACGCCCACCAACGGCCCTTGCGGTGTACCAGAAGACGTCATCGCTCCGCAGTGTCCCGGTGCAGGACTCCCCGCCCCGCTCCACCACAATGTTCGGATACCAACCCGGCACGGTGGGCAAAGGGCGCTGCTCATGTTCCAGGCGGTCGGCCTCGCAGCGCAAGGCAGCCGCCTCTACAGGCATGCAGTGGGCGTCCAGCCACAGCGCATGGGCGCGCAGGGACTCAGGGGTTACCTCAGGGGTGCTCATGCTGCATCTCCACTCGGTGTTTGCAAGGGAACAATCACGTCCTTGAACCACTGCTCGGCGGCGGCGGGGTCCCAAACCTGTGTGGCGCGCATCCGTGGACAAAGCCCGAGCGGAAGGCACCACCGTCACAGTCTGTCGTCGTGGAAGCCTTGCGTGAGTACGTCACGCCGCCACCTCCCCAGCGTTGAGTGCAGCGAGCAACTGGGCACCCAGGTACGCGGTGTACGCGGGAGGAATTGCCTCGGCAATCTCCTTGCGATCCCACGTCCAAACCGGAGTGCGCGGGTGAAGGGGATGCGGGTGCCGTCCAAACCCCGACGCATCCGCCACGCCAGAATGTAGGCGGTCATGCGGCCACCTGCGTCTCCGGTAGGTCCACCTGCACGGCGCTCACAGCCCCACCACCGCACTGATGCCCTGCCACACGATCCGGCCCACCACCAACAACACCAGGACCGCGGCGGTGTCCAGCAGCACCCACACAGCCACCTTGTGCAGCGCGGACGGTTCAGGTTGTGCGTCGAGGTGGGCGGTCCAGGCGGCGAGTTGGTCGCAGTCCGTCCATGCCGGGTTGACCTCATCCAGCGAAAACCGGGATGGGTATCGTCCGGATGAGTGTCGTCGCATTGCTGCCTGCCGGGTGGTGTTGTCCCAGCCACGAGGGGCGGTCACGCCGCCACCGTGATCTCGTGAATCTCCACCGGAATGCCAGCGGCCGCAGCGCGCTTGATACAGTCCCGCGTCCCCCTGCTCGCACCCCGCGGGAAGGCGAGACACAGATCGGCGCCGAGGTCAACCATCTCTTGGTTTCGGATCGGGGCCTGCTGCCTTACCGTGGGTCTCCCAGTCGGCGGGGTGCGGCTCGACGATGAAGCCCTGCCGTCGCCCCACGATGCCCGCCACCATGTCAACGCCAGACGGACAAGCGCCATGAACGATGGTCACCACAGGACGATTGCGGCCGATCCACATTTTCCGCAACGCTTCATCAACATCCCATAACCATCGGCCGGTATTTCGTGTGCCGGTAACCAAAACCCGAAGTTCGGTACTCATGCCGCAACTCCGATCGCGCCGTCGTTGAAGCGGGCCACCACAGCCGGGTCCACCCCGGTCAACCGCAGCAAGGCTGGGTCCACCCCAACCTCCACCACCGTGCCGGCGACGAGGGGTTCCCCGGTGGCGTCGGCGATGAGGGCAGCAAGGTGCTTTGAGCACACCAGCTCTTCGCAGTCCAAGAAGTCCAGGTCAGGCGTGTCGTCGGGGAGCTCACAAACCTGGTAATCGACGTAGGCAACCACGGTGTCGTGGCAGTCGACGGCCCAGGTGCACTGGGTGAGCACGTCCCAGTCGTCGGGTTCCGGAACTAGGTACCAGCGGGTGTCCGGGGTGTTCAGCAGGCGGGGCCAGTCCAACACGGTGAGGGTGCTCATGACGCCGCCATCCAATTCGTTCTCCGCGGGCCGCAAATCCAGTTCGTCAACTCACTGACGCCGCCGCGGGTCACGCGGCACACCCCAGCGCGCCGTCGTTGAAGCGGGCCACCACAGCCGGGTCCACCCCGGTCAACCGCAGCAAGGCTGGGTCCACCCCAACCTCCACCACCGTGCCGGCGACGAGGGGGTTGCCGCCGGGGCTGTCCGTGGCATAGGCGATGAGGGCGGGCAGGTGGTGGGAGCACACCAGCCCGTCGCGGTTCAGGAAGTCCACGGGCGAGGCATCGCCGGGGAGGTCTTCCACCATGTACGACACGTACGCGATCACCGGGGCGAGGCAGTCGTTCTGCCATTCGCACTGCCCGATAGTGGCCCACGGCTCGCGGTCCAGGTACCAGCGGGTGTCCGGGGTGTTCAGCAGGCGGGGCCAGTCCAACACGGTGAGGGTGCTCATGACGCCACCAACTCACGCATACGTGCTTGATAGGCAGCGGATTTCACTCCGAGGTCATCAAACGTCGCGTGACAGCGATTGCAGCGAGGCGCGTAGTGCTCCGCCTTGAGGCTGTATGCCAAGCCTCGGTCTACCATCTGATCCGGGTCATTGTGGTCGTACGACCAGTGCGCACCCAGCCCATTGCAGTCAACGCACGGATGCGCCGCTGCCGGTCCTCGATCTCTCCTCAGCCTGGCATGCACTGTCACGTACGCGGCGTTTTCGACGCGCGCTCTACCGCCCCGCTTTTCGCGGATTCTACCGTCCAGCTTGGCGCATGACGTTATTTCACCAGACCGCAACTTTGACGCTGGAACATTCCTCGACTTACCACAGATGCACTCACAACGCCATCTGGCATTCCCAATCGACTCAGTGACCGTCAAGCGCCCGAATTGCATACCGGTCAGGTTGAGTACGCGGGGCTTGTTGACAACTCTTGGGGCGGGGACTCGACGCGGTTTCACGTAGAACGGATCGCCGTGGCGATACCACCTCATGTAGTGAGAGCAGCACATCTTTTTGTATTGGTAGCAGGGCATTTCGCACCTGTCCACTGAGCACGTTTTCTTGCTAGCCTCTTGCATATCGTCCCCCGTTGATCTCTCGTGTAGATCCGGTTGGGCGTCAGACGGTCCGTGAGTCTCAAGCTCACGGACCGTCGCCCGTTTGCGGGTTCGGTCGGTGGGGGGGTGGTTCAGCGGAGGCAACCGCTTGATACAAGTGTGGTAGACGGTCGATGGAAAGTCAACCATCAATCAACACGCTGAGCAATATTTGTTTGTGCAAACGGCCATGGGGTGTACCACGGTCATCTGGCCTCACCTACCGGTCCCGTGTTGCGGTTTGCTGCCCCCTGGTGTCGCCGTGGGTGGCTTTCCCGGCGCTTCCATACTCCCAGTGCTTGAGCCGGGTCCCCGATCCGTCTCAGCGGCCCTGAGCCGCATCACGCATGGCACCTGCGCGGGTCGGTCGGTGACGGGGTTGCGGCAGTAGGCGTCGCGTTCGGCCCGGCAGCGGGGGCAGGGGACGTGGATGCAGTCGTCGTAGGCTTCGGCGCCCATCACGGCCGCTCGACGCGGTTGACGAACTCTGCGATGGCGGTCCGGCGCTGGGCGGTTTTCGCGTCGATCGCCGCGGTCCGCTGCTCACGTTCGGCGGGGGTTTCCCGCATCATCCGGTCGTGGGCGATGTCCCGGGCCAGGGCGACGACGTGCCCCGGCTTCAGGTACGGAGCCTCCGGGTCCAGCGAGTGCTTCACGACGGCGGTGATGGCGTCGGCCTTGTCGATCGCGTGGCCGCACATCTCGAACGCGGTGGACCAGAGTGCGATGTCGCCATCACCGATAGTTCGATGATCATCTGCATGGACGGCGGTGAGCACGTCGATGACTTCGTTGCGGTTCATGTGATCTCCAATCGTTGCGGGGTGTGGTTCTTCATGGCTTGTATGGCGGCCATGCCGGCGTCGGTGGTGGACGGCCGTGGTCGCGCGGTGGTTGATTTGCGGTCAGGCAGCGGGTCGTCCTCCCAGCGGCCGGCGTTCAGCCAGGAGGCCGCCAGTGGCGTGAACTCGTCTTCGCGGTTGGGGTCTTGGGCGAGTCGGAGTGCGCCTTCGATCAGGGTGGTGCGGCTGGTGAGCTTGACGGCTTTCGGCCAGGATTTGAGGGCGGCTTGCTTGGCCTCTTTGCGGGGGTAGGCGTTCCAGAACTCGGCGAACCCGGGTGGGGTGGTGGGCTCGGTCGCGTTCGACGGCGGAGCCGGTGAACAAGTCTCTTCTTCCCCTGTTCCCCTGTTCCCCTGTTCCCCTGTTCCCCTGTTCCAGCACGGAGGATGTTGTGAGGGCTCACTGAGGGCTCACTGAGGAGGTTGCGAATCTCGGCGTCGTCGCAGGTGGGAAGGGGTAAGCGGGGTTCCGAGGGCCGGTTAATCTTCTGGTGCTTATCCCAGGTAACGATATGCAGGTATCGGCGTCCATCGACGCTGTATCGCGTGATGAGACCGTGCCTAGAAAGCGTGTTTAACGCTGCTTGAGCCCTCACTGAGGGCTCACTGAGGGGGTCATCGAGAGCGAACAGCTCCGCGCAGATGATGCGCTCGTCGTCGCGCCCGACGCCGTTGTCATCCACGTAGGACCACAGCCCGATAAACACCAATCGGGCGTCCCAGTCGAGCGCCGCAATGTCCTCGGAACGCCAGAACTCAGGTTTGATGCTGCGGATACGCACTAGGCGACCCCTTCCCATCGGTGTTCAACGGCGACCGCGGCGAGGTGGTCGTCAGCTTTTTCCCGTCCGATTCGGCGGATGATGCGGGCCACGGTGTAGGTGGTGGTGCGGGTGTGTTGGGCGATGTGTTCGATGCTGTTTCCGGCGCCGTACATGGCCCAGAGGAGGTGTGCGCGGTCGTTGGTGGTGAGGGTTTCCGCGGCCAGGTCACCGCGCTGTGCGGCGCGGTAGTGGGCGGGGTGCTCAGGGGGTGCCATTGCACCTCGCTGACAACCTCATACGGCACCAGCTTTCGCGCCGGTCCACACGGTGAGTTGTGATCCGTGGCGGGTGCGGCGCCCGCTGACAGCCCGATCCACACCGACGATGTCCCGGCGTGCCGCGGCCGTGCCGATGACGCTAGGGAGGACGTTGACGTGGTGGCCTTCCATCCCGGCGGGGATGCCCCTGCGAACATCGTCGGAGGTGAACGCCCGACCGGATCGGATGAGGCGGGCGAGGGCCACCTCGGCGTGATGTCGAAAGTCCCGGTTGACCGCAACGGCGGCGGCCAGGTTGGCGTCCATGCCCTGGCGGTGCAGGTCGGTTCCGGTACTCATGCGATCTCCCCGTAGAGGGATCGGGATTCGAGCCAGAGGTCTTTCAGGATTTCCTTGGCGACGATGCGGTGGGCGCGGGCGTTCTGATGGCCCAAGCTCAGCGGCGAGCCGGCTTGGGCGGGTTTCCCCTTCGGTCCACAACGGACGCATTCGGCGGGGTGAACAGCGTCGGCGTACTTGACTCGTGCCGCCCGGTAGACGGGCTCGTACGGGCTGTCTTTGAACTTGGGTATGGCGGACGCGATGAGCCAGGTTCGCTTCCGGGCGTCCTCGCTCCAGTTGGACTTTTGGCCGCGGGTTCGTTTGGGGGCCACCCCGGCGGCGTCACGCCGATGGGTATCGGTGCCGGTATGGGCGCCGGGGTGGAGTACGTGAAAGCCGCAGTAGGCCCAGAGTTCGGACACGGTGCGCGGCCTGTCGTGGAGATCATTCCAGTAGGGGTCGCCGATGGTGGCGATGAGCCGGGCGGTTTGCTTCTCCCCGAGCCCGACGGTCCGTTTCACGAACGCACCCAGGGGGTGCTTGCGCATGGCCCGTTGCAGGTTCAGCGTCGCATCGTGCTCAAGCTGCTCCATCGCCTTGACGGTGAGGATCAGCTTGGCCACCTCAGGGTTGTCCTCGGTCAGGCCGTGGCCGCGTTCCTCACCGTCCCCATCGGCTTCGTTGCGGGTGAGGATGCGAACCCGGTTGGCGTTGGCGATGCGAATACCTTCGAGGTCGTCCAGTACGTCGGCGAGGGTGCCGAGGAGGGGGTCGCGAAGCCATCCACCGGGCCGGGGCGGTGGATCATTGGGTGTCGCAGCAAGCGTGGCCCCGGTCCCGATGGACGTGTGCCCCCCACGGGCGATGTTCGCCTGGGCATCGCCTGGTCGATGGCCAGTGGGGGAGTTGGGTCCGGCAGCAGCGCCCGATCTCTGGGCGTCGAGTGCGTTGTGGCTACTGCCGGATGAGGGGGCCGAGTCGGTGCAGGTATGGGTATTCGGGGCACCTATGGACTCGGCAAGTAGGTCCCGAACAGGCAGCGGCCCGGAGTTGGGTTTCGGCGCGTCTTTGGCCGCCTGTTCGGAAGAGGAGCCCCCACGGGCGTGCTTCCTTTGGGCATCGAGGTTCCATTGGTCCGTGGGGGGAAGGGGTCCGGCAGCAGCGGTGCAATTCTGGGTGTCGCGAATACTCTGGCTGCTGCCGGAAGTGGGGTTCCCGCCGACGAGGAGACGATGGGCATCGTGGGTCCGTTGGTCGGCGGGAAATTTGGTGCCCCGGTCAGGGCAATCTTGGGTAACGCGGCTCGGTTGGACCGGGGCAAGCTGTGTGGTGGTCATGCGGCGTCCTTCATGGCAGTCGGGATGGCGGACGCGGGCAGGTCGGCGACCGTGGTCACCTTGTGCTTCCGCAGCAACCGAATGAGCAGGTCGAACGTTTCCGCTCGCCCCACCTCGCGGGCAGCGTCAGCACGGCGTTCGTTCGCGGCGAACGACAGTTGTTCCTTGCCGCACTCGCCCAACGTCACCCATGAGCCGCCGACGTGGATGCGGGACACCAGCATTTCCGCCCACCAGTCGCGGCGCTGGGACAGTTTCGCCGAGCGCGGGGCGGTCGAGGGGTTCAGCGCGTTCGCCAGTGCCGTGTTCCGCTGAGCACCGAGCACGCGGCGAACCTCACCGACCAGAGACAGCGCGTAGTGCTGCCGCAGGACATCCTCGGGGGTGGCTTCGGCTACGGCATCCGCTATCTCGCGGGGATCAGCAAGCGCCAGATCGTCGGCAGTGCTTCGGATCAGTTCGTACAGTGAGGTACTCATGCGTTCACTTCTTCCTGCTCGATGATTTCGGCGACGAGCGGCTCGGCCGCTGCGGCGTCGAGGTATTCCTGCCGGGCCTGTACTTTCGCGGTGATGACCTCCCGGAGGTCGTCGCGTTGGTCGTCGGGGAGACCCCCGCATTGCTGCCACACCTGCCGCAACACGTCGGGGTCGTCGGTGGCGTCAACAGCGGCAGCCAGGTTGTCGGCGTCCACCGCAGGCTCCGCAGCGGGCTCCGGGGCGGGTTCGGGGCGGGTGATGCCCTTCGCGTCGAAGATGGTCCGGCCACCACCGTTCCCGTTCCCGTTGGTGGCGGGCGGTTCCTGCCGCCGGGGGGCGTTGGTGATGATCGGCGTTCCGTCCTCGGTGACGTTGGCGCCTAGTTCCTCGCTGGTGTAGATGCACCCGTACAGGGCGTCGGAGGCGGCCATGCGGGCAACCTCGGTGATGGCGCGGGAGCGGAGCATCGCCGCCGGGTAGTTCTGCCACGGGCCCTTTTTCCCGAGCAGGCCGGCGACCTTCGCCCGGTCCAACGTCCAGGTGGCTTCGAAGGTGAAGTCCGGGTCGTCGCAGCGGACGATCTGCGCGGTCGCCGTCGTGTCGTCGCCGGACACCCGCAGCTTGTGCCCAGCTTTGCGGACCAGACCGGAGATCAGGTCCGCGCTGGCCGTCGGTTTGCCGTCGATGACGTAGATGGAAGTCAGGGCGTTGATGCGGGGGATGCCCAGGGCGTCGGCGAACTCGCAGGCGAACAGCAGGGACGCCGGGCTGCCCTTGTACTGGTGGGGCAGCATGTCGGAGGTGGCCAGTGCTTTCGACCATGCCATCTTCTCGTCCAGGGCGGACTGTGTGTGAACCAGTTCGGTGCTCATGATGTGAAGCCCTTCACAGCCTTGTTGTTCGGGGTGAGCGCGGGCCGGCGGGTTTCGCTGGCGGCGCTGATGGTGGCGATGGTCTGGCCTTCGCAGGTGGCGCGTTTCCCGGCACCCACGGCGTCGAGCAGGGCAGCAGCAGCAGCCCGTTTCGCTGTCTCCGCGTCCTTGTGGCCGACATAAGCGGTGAGGTACCCGTCAGCCACCTCACGGGGGATTTCGACGGGCTCGTCGGTGGCGACGAACGCGTGAGCCCGCAGCATCGACGGCAACGTTTTCGGGTGGCCGTCCGTCGGGGGTTGTTGCGGGTGGGCCCCCCAGGGCAGGGAGTCCATGAACACCGCAGCCTTGTCGAGCACGTAGTCGGCTTCGGCCTGGTCCCATTCGAGGCGATACTCGGCGAAGTCCAACCAGTTGGACAGGACGGCGTACCGGACGCGTCGGCGACCGGAGCAGATCATCTGCCAAATACCCTGGGCCCGGTAATACACGGGGATTTCGTCGGTGCCCGGTGTCCCAAACACACCCTTGCGGTCCGACTTGACCTCCAGCAGCTCCACAGCGCCGGTATCGGTGACGATGTGCCGGTCCGGGGTGGCCGTCGCCCACGAGCGCTCAGGGTGGCGCCACATGCCAGCCGCAGTGATGGCCCAGTCGGGGTGCTCGTCGGCGAACCACGCGGCGATCCCGGATTCGAGGTAATGCCCACGGCGCTTCACCGCGCTGTCACCTTCGCCGGGGTCGAGCCCCGCCATCTGGTTCCACAGGGAGAGGGGTGAGTCGTAGGGGGAGTCCTCGTAGTCGAGGCTGAGTACGGCCGCCACCTTCGACGCGCTCATTGTCTTGCGCCACTCGGGTGATCCGGGTTCGAGCGCCGTTTCGGTGGGTGTTGTAGTCTGAGCGAGCATTGTGGTTCCTTCTTTCCTCTCGATCGGGGGTTCCGGGGTGCGTGGGCCGTCAGAGGCAACTGGCGGCCCTTTTTTCGTGCTCATGCGCCGCGCCCGAGTCGGCGCAGGCTGGTGGGGGATAGCTCCCACGGGTTCGGTGGCGGGGGGAGCACCCGGTTGGCGAAGGCGTCGAGGGTGCCCTGAATGTCGGCTTCGGTCCAGCGCCATTCGCGGACGATCTTGCGGGCCGGGATGCGCCCGGTCCGGGCTTTGGTGATGAACCACTGCGCAGCGTCCTGGTCGCCGCAGATGCGTTCGGCGACCTCGGCGGCGGAGTAGGTCAGCGGGATGCTCATGCGACCCGCTGCCTGTCGACATTATGTAGAGCATCAGTTGATAGCCGAGGCACAAAAAGTATCTCCAGTGGCACGTCAAGAGCCTCCGCGAGGCGCTCCGCGAGCTGAACTGTGCATGTGGGTTTGCGCCCCGAGCACAGATGACTGATGAACCCCTTGGAGCAGCCGCCGTAGCGAGCGAGGCGAGCCATCGAGTAACCACGCTGTTTCATCAGGGCGCGCAGCGTGTCGGGCGATGTGAGGCGCATCCATGTTCCCTTCGGCCATCTTCGTTGGTGCATGTTCCATCCTGCCTGGTAGACGATGTCGTGTCAACTGTTGCCTGATGAAGCATCGACCACTGGTAGACGGTTGTCAAGGAGTTACATGATTGTTTTTCCGCACGCTGCAGTTATGAGGCACTATGAGCCCTGCGAGTTGGTAGACGTACGGTGCTGCGAACCCTGCACCAAGCGGTAGACGGTCGGGTAGTCGGCAGTGTTGTGCGGGAGACGAGACGGCGGACAAGGTGGCGGCATGGGCGAGCTTCTAGACCTCATACAGGGGCACCGTGACAAGTACGGCGTGTCCGAGGCCGAGTTCTCTCGGCGCATCGGTAGCAGCCCGCAAACCGTGTGGGCGTGGCGGGTTCGGGGCATCAAAGCTCTACCGCAACGCAAGCAGCTCGAAGGGGTCTCCAACGTGACAGGCATCCCCTACGACAAGGTGCTCCGAGCAGCGCTGGCCGACGCTGGGTATGTCGGTGACCGCACTGACAACGTTCGTGCCTTGCACCCGCCGAAGCAACCCGTCGACGTTGACGCGAAAGCTGCTCGCACCGCACCGAGATTCGCCGGGGAACGCTCCCAGTCCGACACTGACCAACTCGGCGAGGAATCCCAAGACCCCGGCTCGGATGAGCCACTGTGATGGATAGGAACTGACATGGGTGCCATCGGTGTCCCGGCGTTTTTCGTGCTCATCTTCGGTCTCTTGGCGCTGTTTCGGCCCCACCTGCTGGGGTTGCAGCTCGCCGCCCACCGCAAGACGATAAAGATCGTGACGGTTGCGGCAGGGGTGGTGATGGTAGTGGCGGTTGCGCTCGATCCGGAGGCAACATCGCCGCCGCCCGTCGCGGCGCCCGCACCCGTCGCCACGTCCATGACGGGCGCGCCAGCGACGACCACGTCACAGCCGACCGCGAGCAGCAAGACGGCGGTGCCCACCACCACCGTCGCACCGCCCCCGACCACGACGGTGCCGCCGCCAGTTGCTCCCACGGTCGTCTACCCGCCGACCACGTTGGACCAATTCAAGACCTTCGCCCGCACGGGCAACCCAACGGCGATCCACCCCTACAAGAGCGAGGCGGTCGGAGCGGTCGCAGTATGCCCACAGCCCCGAGTCGAGGCCACGGCAGATGTCAACCTCCCGGTGCGTGAATTGCAGGCTGACGAGGCGGCTTTCTTCCTGCACCGGGGCTACCTGGACCAGAACTGCGGCGGTGTCCTCTTCCTTTATGACAGCCCAACTGCGAGTCACGACGAGGGCTTCAACGTCGGGCGCGTCCTCTATGACGTGGGGTCCTCCGACCCTGCGCACCGCCTCGAAGTCGACACCAGCGACATCACACCGGCGGGCAGCTTCACGCTGAACTACTGAACGCGAGGAGGCGGACATGGTCGGGGAGGAGTCCCAAGACCCCGGTGGGGACGAACCGGTGTGACATTTCTCCATACACCACCCGTAGACGTTAGGCGGTAGCGTTGAGTCATGGCCATGATCGATCGCAGCAGGAGCCGGGTGGCGGGCAGCCTCCGGTCGATCGACCGCGGACTGACCCGGATGGACCTGAGCACAGCGCCCCGGATTCGGGCGCTGCGGTTGGAGATGGAAGCGAAGGCGCAGAAGGACCGAGAGGTGCGGCAGCAGTACGACGAAGCGGTACAGGCGACGATCCAGAAGCTCTCGATCATCCTGGACCGACTGACCGCCAGCCTGGAGAACCACCACTCGTAGCGGAGATTCGGCAGGTACGAGCCGAACTTCAGCAGCTAGAGGTAACCAGCTCGTGGCGTGGTCCCCTTCCCCGCGCCTCGGACATGGTTGAGTACCAGAAGCTCATACCGGACGCTCCCGAGCGGATCCTGCGGATGGCCGAGGCGTCCTCGGTGGACGAATCGAGACGGCTCGACCGAGTGACCGAGATCGAAGCTGAGCAGGTGAAGGCCGACAGGTCCGCAGCGTCGGCGTTCTTCTTCTTCTGTTTCGTCGCTGCCGTCGTCTTTTTCGCCTTGGGCAATAACATCGCTGGCACGGTTCTGCTCGGCCCGCCAGTGGCCCAGATGATCAAGACGCTGGTGACGTCCAAGAAGCGCGAGTGAATTACACCGATGTCATTGTCGGTGCAGGTCAGGACACTGCCGGGCATGAGATTCAACCCTTGGTGGCACCTCGCCGTAGCCCATCCTGACCTGCATGTCGATTGCCGCGTCGACCTCCGCCCCGGGCGGATGGGCGCATGGCTGGCCACGGGGGAAGTGGCCCTGTCCCGCCTCCTCGGGCAGGCGGAACGCCGCTGCACCATCACCCACGAGACGGTGCACGTGGAACGCGGCCCCGTGTCCGCTGACCCCAGGTTGGCGGCGCGGGAGGAACTGGTGGTGGACGAGATCGCCGCCCGGCGGCTCATCACCCTCGATGACCTGATCGACGCCATCCGGTGGGGGCAGGGCAACCCCGACTGCGAGGAACTGTGGGTGGACCTACCCACCTTGCAGGCCAGGGTGCGGACCCTGACCGAGGCGGAGCAGGCCCAGATCAGTGAGGCCCTGGCATGACCGAGCAGGAGACGGCGATCCTGGCCATGGAGGGTCGGTGGTGGCGCTACGCCGGGCACAAGGAGCAGGCCATACGCGACGAGCTCGGCCTGCGTCCGACCCGTTATTACCAGATTTTGGTCTGCCTCCTGGACACCCCGGAGGCGTTGGTGGCCGATCCGGTGTTGGTGAACCGGCTAGGTCGGGTCCGCACCAGTGGTCAGCGCCGCCGGGAGCACCCGGGGGAGCGCTTGAGTGAGAGCGCGTGACACCGCGGCAGTAGCAGCGACCATCGACGATGCGTCGAGGTGGCCGTAGGTGTTGACGGTCGTGGTGATCGATTCATGCCCGAGGCGTTGCTGGATCACCGGCAAGGAAATACCGGCGCCAATGAGCCATGAAACGTGGGAGTGGCGCAGGTCGTGAATCCGGGGCCGCTTGTTCAGCTTGACGTCGGTGGCGGGCAGGATTTCGTGGCCCAGCGCATCGCGGCGGCGGGCGATCCGCTTGGACTTGCCGGCCTTCTCCCCATTGGCCAGGCGGACAGCCGGCGCCCACACGTTGTCGTGGAACGTGGCGTGCCGGACAGGGTTGCCGCGGGTGTTGGAGAACAGGAACTCGGTGCCGGGTCGGTGCAGCAGCGGGCGGAGCAGGTCCATGGTTTCCTCGGCCAAGCTCAGGGTGCGCTCGGAGCGTCGGGACTTCGGCGGCCCCAGCCGGTGGCCTTGGCCGCTGGTGTACTTCCAGGCGCGGGCGATGCGCACTGTGCACCGGTCGGTGTCCACGTCCCGCACCTGCAACGCCGTGACCTCCGACCAGCGCATGCCTGTGGAGATCAGCACCGTGACCAGCGGTTGCCAGTAGATCGGCACGTAGCCCAGCAGCACCGCGTAGTCCGAGGGGGTCAGGAAGCACATGTCCTCGCGTTCGGTGCGGGGTAGGCGCATTCCCTCGCACGGGTTGACGGTGGTGTGCCCGGCTTTGACCGCGGCGGCCAGGGCACCGGACAGGAAGCCGTGTTTGTTCTTGATCGTTTTGCCAGACGCCCCGTGCAGGCTGTGGACCCAGCGGGCGATGGTGGTGTCGGTGATCGACGTCAGGGGCAGCGCGCCGATGCTGGGGGTGATGTTCATGCGTAGATAGGAGTGGTAGCGGCGGCGGGTGCCGTCCTCCACGCCCGTCAATCCGTCGATGTAGGACTCGCACCACTGCGTGAGGGTGAGCAGGGGGGTGTGATTCTCGGTGGCGCCGATGATCTCCCGGGCACGTTCCGGTCCCACCTGGTCGAGGAGCTTGCGCCAGCGAGCGGCGGTGTCAGGGCTGTCGAAGCTGGTGGTGCGTTGTTTGCCCCGTTCGCGCCAGAGGACTTGGACGTAGTGGGTGCCGTCGAGTCGGGTTCGGGTGCGCAGGCTGGACACGGTGGGTGTCATTTCCGAGGCTTGTTGTCCGTTGACGTTGTCCGGTGATCGGGTGTCAGTTTTTCTGCCTCTGACCAGCATACCAGGGGTGTCCGAGGGGGGACTTGAACCCCCACGCCCGTTAATAGGGCACTAGCACCTCAAGCTAGCGCGTCTGCCATTCCGCCACTCGGACCGGGCACGGGCAACCATCCCCGTGCGCCGGGCAAGGTTAGCCGACCGGGGTGCCCGCTCCCAAACCGCCTGGCCGCAACCACCACCGGCCGACCAGT
>JAABUV010005288.1_pt1 | contig 14813 bp, 27 predicted proteins | sample 5559971 | NCBI WGS metagenome assembly JAABUV01 (sample SAMN10711881, study PRJNA513362) | rock metagenome | isolation source: Antarctica rocks | place: Antarctica: Victoria Land, Knobhead nord | collected 2015-12-19
AGTCGCGTATGTGGAGAGCCACGACCAGTCGCTCGTCGGCGACACCACCCTGGGTGCGGCCTTGTACACCCCTTTTACATATACCTTAACCCTATTTCCTGACCCTGGGTGCGCGCTAGGCCAGCGCACAGGCAGCATTGAGCGCTCATGAGTGCGGGGCATGGGCTGCGGCAGGAAGCAGCACCTGTGCGTGCTGAGGCGGCTCGCGCGAGCGGGCAGCCGGCCCGTCCCGGGACGCTGCCTGCCGGCCCGCCTGCACGCCCCGCTTCTTGCCCGCATGCGCACCGCCGGCTGCGCGGGCGCGCTCACGCCCTGCCGCTGCTGCATGCTGTTGATTGGGATGCGTGCGGCGGGGCGGGGGGCCTGGAGCGGCACGTATGACAAGGACTGGGCGCGCATCTGGCACACCCACGGCGACAAGCGCACCGACGGGCTGCCGTCCCTGTACCCGGTGCGCTGCTGCTTGTGGCTGGATGCGGTCGCAACATGCCCTCTGCACCCTCCTATGTTCTTTCATTTGAGGTGCCACCTGCGTCTGCCCAAGCGTGCCACAGCATGCAGCACCATGTCAGCAGGGAAGCTTCAGACGTTTGCAGCAGTGGTGGGCAGCTCCTGCCTGACCTTGCCCCTGCTCATGCGCTGCTACAATGCTGCATGTGCGAGTGCGTGAGTGGGTGGTGCTGGGCCGATGCGGCGCAGGGCCGGACCAACGTGGCCCTCAAGGACAAGTACAGGCTGCTGCTCAAGGCGGTGCAGCAGGGGCGCCACGGGGTGCAGGAGCTGAACTTCACGCCCGAGCAGATTCGCGCGATCCTGTTTGTTGACCGGGCGCGGTAATGACATCGGCATCCTGTCTCGGTGTGCTCGCGCTCGGCTCGCACAGCTGGACGTTGCCATGGCACATGCAGGGCACAGCCTCACTTGCCTTTACAGACAAGCAGCAGCTCCTCATCAAGCTCCCAACACACATGACATCTGATCGTGACAAAGTGAAGACACACTTATAACCTAACGCTGACAAACGGCCTGGTGGCGCATATGAACGGCCAACCACATGCATACTCCAGCTCTTGCCTACAGGTGCATGCTGCGGTGCCATGCCCTACACAGCATACCAGACTCACATGCACTGTCCTCTGACTAAAAGCGCTCAGTGACTTGGTGCGCCATGCTCAAATCTGCCGGAGCTGAATGGACCATCTCGCGCATGCAGATTCAAGTCCTCACTTCAAAAGCAGCGGCACTGCTGCGCGGCTCCTAACGCCAACCTGGTGCAGAAGCTCCTATGCCTCTGCCGACAACGCAGCTGCGTCGCAGGAAACTCTATGCTTCTCCCGCCTAGTGTTCGTCTCATGCTAGCAGCACATGCACGCGCGGCCCGTGTGCCGCTCGCGCGACTCTGCGCTCCTCCTGGTCCCAGCGCGTCAGCGCATGGCGTACACGCCCCCGACGGCAGTGCCCTCCACAGCGTCGGGGTTGGTGATGCTGGGCTTGCCCCAGCGGTGCTGCGTCTCGATGAAGCGCACGGTGCCGGAGGAGGAGCGCATGACGATGGAGTTGGTGGACGCGCCGCCGGAGTAGTAGCGAACGCCCTTGAGCAGGTCGCCGTCCGACACGCCGGTCGCTGCGAAGAACACCTGTGCGGCAACCCTAACTCTGATCCAGCTGGGCGCGGTCGCGCTGCTGGCGGAGGCAGCCCTACCCTAACCCTACAGCAGGCTGCCAAGGAACCGCCGGGCGGCCGGCCGCGCGGCGCGCCTGCTCGCCCGCGCAGAGGTCGTCGGCGTAGAGCACGCGCGTCACGTCGTAGCCCTGCTCCTCCGCCTTGGCGCGCTCCTCGTCGTTGCGCGGGTACAGGCGGCCCTGCATGCTGCCGCCCATGCACTTGAGCGCGGCCGCTGCGATCACGCCCTCCGGCGTGCCGCCGATGCCGAGCAGGATGTCGACCGGCGTGCCCTCCTTGGCGACCTCGATCGCGGCGCCCACGTCGCCATCGCTGATGAGCCGGATGCGCACGCCCGCCTCGCGGCACTCGCGGATGATGTCGGCGTGCCGTGGCCGGTCCAGGATGACCGCCGTCACGTCCCTGTCACACCAGGACAGGCGCAGCCTTACAGCGAGGCGCCCAGCAGGCATGCAAAGCCCCTTGGACTGTGGAATTGCTTCGCTGGCCTCCGGCACAGAAAATTCCAGCCACGCGCTGCAGGGATGGCGCGCGCGCGCATAGCCTGGTGCAGCGCCAGCACGCGCGATACCGAGCCGAGCGCAGCGCGGGACCCCTGCAGGTGTCACGCCCGGCGGCGGCCGCCTACCCGAGCGGCTTCTCGAGCGCGCCGGCGACGGCGCGCAGGTTGCGCTCGATGGGGTACAGCAGGCTGACCATATGCGGGTTGACGCGCGGGCCCACCGCCAGCTTCTCCATGTACCTGCGCGGCCCATCTGACTGTTGTACACGGGCGGTGCATGCGGGTGGTGCATGCGGGTGATGCATGGCGGCGCCGACGCGCGACGTGACCTCACTACTGCAACAACACATGCTGGTCGTTGGCAGCTGCACACGTTGCATGCCCAGCCAACAAGGGTCATGCTGAGATTATACATTTGAAACGAAAATGTGTGCACTCCAGACGCACCGGCGCGCAAAGCCATTCACGCCTGATCGCCCTTTACGCATGGCGCACCCGCTAGGGCAAAAGACATCTTTGTCATGTGCGCCTCATCGGCTACTGCTGTGTCATGAGCATGGAACGCATGCGCGCCACAGCAGCGCGCTTGCGCAAGCTTGCGGCAAGGGCTAGGGCAGCGCAGTGGCGCACATGCACGGCCCGGGGTCGAACAGCGCGCCGCGCTCTGCCAACGCAATGACCGACACGGCGCCGTTGCGGCCCTGCCGCGCCCGAGCACCGCGCTTGCACACTGTGTTGGAAGCGAGTCGCATCTTGGCCTGGGCCCATCATGCAGCACTCCCACAGCAGACATCATGTTCGCAAGGAGCGCGCCCAGCTGCATGCGTCCCTGCTCGGCGCATGCACGGCGCATGCATGGCGTGAAGCGCTTGGCGGCGGCCGAGCGGGGGCGCGCGCCTGGGAGATGAGCGTGGTGCCGTCCAGGGGGTCGACGGCGATGTCCACCTTGGGGTCCGCCGCGCCGTCGCCGATGTGCTCGCCGCAGTACAGCATCGGCGCCTGCGCAGCAACCGCACAGCGTCATTGGCTGGAAGACGCGAAGCGAGTTTTGCTTTTGGCATGCCTGCCACCTGCAGGGCATCCTACTAAGGCACACAGCATGGCTTGCATTGCTTGCATTGCTTGCACTGCAGCACACGCTGAGGCAACCGACGCAGCTGCCGTCGCACCTCGTCCTTTTCGCCCTCTCCAATGACAACAATGCCTGCATGCCCACACGCCATGCGGCCCCTTCAGTGCCTCTTGAACACTCGAGAGCACATCAACCCCATGCGCTTGCAGGCACATTGAAAAAAGCCCAGTCCAGCGCACCGTCCATCTTCACGGTGTTGAGCACCCGGCGCATCATATCTACTGCTGCCTGGTCCGCCGCGTTCTTGTCGCCCTGCGTTCACCACGTAGGGCTTCATAACTGTAAGTACTCGCTTGTGCGATACCCCGGCAGTCCACTGAATGCTGGGAGCTGCGAGTGCTGGACGCCATGCAACGGCGTGTGCCCTGCTCGACCTGCTGTGCAGGTATCACTTGTCGACTGAGTGGGTTGCCACAGGAGCGAAAAAGGGCGGCAAAGCCGTCACACTGTTCACGGTGGCCAGTCAGGAGGGACTCGAGGAGTCAGGCGCCCAGGCAGCGCCGCACCTTGCCAAACCACTTGCCCGACGCCAGCGCAGCCGCCTCTGTCACGCGCACCAGCTCCAGCGCGAGGTTACGCTGGACGTTTGTGTAAGTGGGGCCCGTGTCCGCCCAGGACCCGGAGCTGCCTGCACCGGCTCGCGCGCAACGCATCGTGAGCCTCCACGCAGCTGTCTGTGTCTGTGAGGCGTGTACGCAGAGCATGAGTAAATGTGAAACAGCGTCAGGCTGTGCGCGGTGATAGCTCACGGACAGGCACTGCATCGTATGGTCTTTAACAGTGCAGTGGGTGTACTAGTTGCAGCATCCAGCGCCAAGCTTGTAATTGCCCGCCAAGTCAGAAAATAGGCCGTTTGTTGGTGCACCGTCTTTGCTGTTCCCGTGGACGCCGTTGCCGCCAGTAGCACGCACCGCTGTATGCCTTTGCCTGCTCCATCCTATGCTCGTCCTGGTTTGCAGTCTGGTGAGCTGCTGTGTGTGCCCCAAGGACATCATCGTGTCAACACGGCAACAGACGTCCTTCAACGCCCACCAAGAAACCGGTCTCCACCGCCCAGCTAAGGCAAATATTTTTATTGCACGATTTTGCGAATTTTTGCTGAGCTGGAGGAAATACCCTCTTCCTCTCCACCGATGCAGCTAGGTAATGCTGCTGAGTAGCGCCTTGCTGCATCAAGTGCGCAGCTGTGCACGCCCTGTGCAACGTGCTGCGGGCAAGTGGGTGCAATTAGGCGCACACACAGTTTAAACGGGCCAGGATTTGCATTCTCAATTCGAGCAACTTGCCGGGGTTGCGCGCGCCCTCACGAGCCAGCAACATCATTCGGGCAACACCCCAAATTGTCAATGTAATCCTGCCACCAAAACTTTGTCATGCGCTCAGTCCGCAAGCAAGCAGTGCCGAGGACAGACAGAACTGTGAGCGCCCTTGGCGCACACCCGCACACCTTGCTAGCTTCACTCTGTGCCAGAAAAAAGGTTATGCAGTGTTTCTCAATCGCGTAACACGCAACACGGAGGTCGCAGTGCCCTTACCTCTGCCACCGCATCATCTTCGTATCTACTAGCTCCCTACGCTCCACTCAGCTCCGTGCATGCTCTGGCGCTGCCCCTGACGCGGAAAGTGCTGTGCGAGCCGGCCAGCCTAACTGGCCTGGCACCGGTCTCCACACCAGGCACATGCGGCCGGCGCCTCCGCGCGCGCCAGCGCTACCCGGACAGCCCGATGAGGCTGCTCTGCTGCGTGCCGGTGTTGCGCATGTACTCCTCGCTGAGCCGCCAGCGGTTGACGTGCTCCTGCTCCTGCGCCAGGCGCCGGCCCTCCGCCAGCAGCGCCTCCAGGCGCAGCTGCTCCGGCTTAAAGGTCGGCAGGCCCTCCCTGCGCACGGACGCTGTCATGCCCGGCCCGAGGGGCCCGAAGGTGGGCAGGCCCTCCCTGCGCACGGACGCTGTCATGCCCGGCCCGAGGGGCCCGAAGGTGGGCAGGCCCTCCCTGCGCACGGACGCTGTCATGCCCGGCCCGAGGGGCCCGAAGGTGGGCAGGCCCTCCCTGCGCACGGACGCTGTCATGCCCGGCCCGAGTGCCCCTACCGCAGCAGCCTCTGCATGTGTGTCGCTGACAAGGGCAGTGCTTTTGGGCGACAGGCAGACAAGCCCTGTTCTTGCATCACTCCAGGCCCCGGACCCATGCCGCACACAGAGGGCCTTGGGAATTCTGTGCAGTGGTCGCTTTCTGAAATGCCCTGCTGACCCACATGGCTCACCAGCTGCCGGCCCCGCATGCAGTGTCTGGCACGCCGCCGCGGCTCTCTGTTATGAGGAGGCAGACAAGCCCCCTGTGTCGCAGCCTTTGACCGCTCCACGCCCTGCGCGCACCGGTTGATAAGCCGACGCGACAGCTCGGCCATGTTAGCATCCTCGTCGGCTAGGTCGCCGCCGACGACATCGTCGCGGATCCAGGCGCGGATCTGGCCGTCGTAGGTCGCCGCGCGCAGCGCGCCGTAGAAGTCTAGCGGCTGCGCCGCGAACGTGTCCAGCAGCACACCCATGTCGTCCATGCTCATGCCGTCGTCCTGGCGGTATCACAATACCCCAGCCAGTTACCAATCTTTTTGTGTATTTTTTTTTTCCACCATACCTTGCCCAGGTCCTGCACTCTACAGCAGTCACACCATGCGCCACATCATTAGCACATGCGGTAGAGGCAGCGTGATGCAATGGATGCAGCAGCCAACAGGCGCATCTGCCCTGTGATGGTGCTGGCCGTTGAAGAGGGGAACACACCCGGTACATCTGGTGCAGGATGCTGACGAGGTCTGTCCGTGTGGGCTGCCAGTAGAACCTGCCTCCCAACACACGACGTTTCATCTTTGTCACCATGTTGCGTCACGACAGCACTTTACCTACGTTAGCGGGCAACGGGAGCTCACTTGGCCATGCGCCCGTCGCGCACGAGCGGCGCAAACAGCGTGGACAGGTCATTCCCCGTGACGATGATGGGCACGCGCTGTATCCTATCCTGCGCGCCCTCCCACCACAGCTCGGCACTTGTGGCAGCACGCGCACGCCCTGACATGGCCGGCTGCGAATGTTGCACTCATGCCAGGGGCCAAGCTCCGCGGCCCGCAGCCTGCCCGACCTGCCGCACCTGGGTGCGCCAGGTCTGGCCAGTGCTGACCACATTCGGCTCGTCTGCCAGGTTCATCAGCGTGCCCACCACCATCTGCGTGTTCACCTGCCGCGCAGAGCCGGCGCGTCACCAGGCCGCCGCGGCCTGCGGGGGCACGTGATGCGCATCGCACAGAAGCACAACAGCAGACATGGTGCAGCCACGGAAATAATGTGAGCCTGCGCCCTTGTTGCGCCGCGGCCCGCACCGTGCGCTGCGTGTTGGCAAACACGCCGATGCCAGCGTCGATGTCGTTGATCAGCAGGCACGAGAGCCTGCGCGGACACAACAGCAGAGTCCCGCGCTGCACAGCCGCACTGCCATCACAGAAACGCCACCTGCAGCGCATGCACGCTGCGTACATTTCTATGCGTGCAGACCATCGAGATCTACAGGCAACTGTGCGGCTTGTGCGGGGCACGCTCAAACAGCTCTGTGGAGACCGCCTATGACGGAAGGTCCTGCAAGCGCGCGGCTGGCCGTGGGGCTGGTGCGCACTTGCCGCGTACTTTCGCGATGTCTGCAGCGCGGCGGTAGCGCTCGCGGATGACGCGGGCGGGCGTGCCCGCCCACTCGCTCTCCATCTCCCCTGGACACGCCAACCACCCCTCTGAGATCAGGCGGGCCCACGCGCCGCTCACGGCGCCCCAGATTGGCATCACTGGGCACTTCCATAACGCGTTGCTGAGCGCGTTGCTCCACTCAGAAAAGAGAAGATAGGCGCGGCTGGTGCATGCGCGCAGGCAATGTGCACGGCTCCAGCAAGGCTGCAGGACAGCCGTTGCACGCAAAGGGGTTCGGCCGGCACACAGCACAGCATACCCAGCGGCCACAGCACAGTGCGCCGGGGGCGGACCTGCGGACATGATGACCGGCTCGATGCCCAGCTTCTTCATGGCCAGCTCTGTTTGGAAGGACTTGCCCTGGCCCTTGCCGCCCCTGGCCGGCCGCGAGCGCATCAGCCAGCGCTCATCCCCTACCTTGCCTGTCATGACTTGCCCAATCTGTTCGGCTGTAGGTGTGCATGCGGCAATGCTACACAGATGGGAGAGAGCAGTGCCTGAGCAAAGGCACACAGCACAAAGGCCCAGGCGCGAGCCCGGGCGCGCGCCAGACGCCCAGGATGAGGGGCACGCGCAGGTCGGTGCCCAGGGCGCCCAGGTCCACCAGCTTGTTCTTTGTGACATGCATCTGCGTGCGCGTAGGAGCATGGCGCTGAGCATGCCATGCACCATGCCGTTGCTCAGTGCTGACCGCCGGGGCATGGCCTCTTGGCCTGCACGTTATCTGCTGTGGATTCAGAAAGGCGCGCTCGGCAGGAGGCAGCTTTCTGTGCGCGCAGCCGGGCAGGCTCTTGCGCAAGGGGAGCTGCGGCAGCGCACCGCGATGGCGTCCAGGAAGCGCGGGGCGATGTAGTAGTCGCCCACGATGTGCTTGAGCGACCGGAACTCATAGCCGCGGAGGCTGCCATCCGCAATGTCGCTCTTCAGGCCCATCTGTCCTCCGGTGAACAGGCTGTCCACGTGCGAGACATTCTGGCCTGCACAGCGGCGCGGAGCGCTTGTATCGGACGGATGCTCGTGTTGTAAGTACGCCAGCGCCACTTGTCACGATACAGACTAGGCAAGCAACAGACCAGGCGGGTTGTGAAGCACTTCCAGCACCGCACCGTGTTCCACGTTTATGTTGTACTCCGCGCGCCCCAGCTCCGCCAGGTAGTCGGCGGTGGCATCCTTTGCCGCGCCCGCGTCCTTGGCGTCCCAGCTGCTCCTGAAGCGCTTCTTCTTGGCCTGCTCCTGCGCCGGCGCTGACGTGCTCGCCTCACCTGGCGCCGGCCGCACAGCACTTTGGGGCCACCCCGTCGCACAAGATATGGCCTGCATTCAAGCAACGGCGGCGTTGACACACTTTCAGGCATATCAACGCACTGCCCGTAGTGAGGCGTGTGCTGTGAGCATGTGCCGTGTGCGATGCTGCGAAGAGGAAGCGCGCGCTGCAAGACAGTGCACCAAGCACGCCTGCAAGCATCGCAGTGCTCCAATACAGAGCAAGGGACTGAGGTACCTTGGTCGCCCGGGTTGGCGTGTAGCAGGCGGCCCCTAAGCGACGGCTTGCACGTGCCTATGGAGTGCAGGGACGGCGCAAAGCTGCGGGGGTGCGTGCATTGCAGCAAGCTGTGGGCCTCCAGCGCTGTGTGCAGTGCTGGGACCATGTGCTGCACCTAGCTGTTATACACAGCTGCTTCTGCGAGCTGCAAATGCTGGCGACTTGAGCTCGCTTCGCTCACGGGCCCAGGTGTGACTGGCTAGACGCCTTGCAAATCGAAGGCCTGCTCCTGAACAGGTTGTTTGTTTTCACTACCTTCTTACAGGCTCATCTTGTGTTGCTTTGCCGAAGAGCCACAAACATCAACCTGGCCCTGAACCTGAAACTTGGGGGTTACAGGTGCCGGTTGGATTGCATGCACGCGCATGGGACATGCATGCCCAGCCATCAGCGGTTGAGGCACACGCCGCGCGGCTGCAGGCTCAGCACATGCATGGCCACCGCGGACGGCAGCAGCATCGCCAGCGCAGCCAGCTGCTGGCAAGCTGGGTGATACGCGCCCGCCGCGGCGTCAAAGCGCGCCTTCTGCTCCATGTCTGCCGCCCCCAGCCGGAACATGACCTGTGCGCATGCTGTCATCAGGCGTCAGATAGAGGCGCGTGGAAGCAGGAGCTGTGCTTGTGCCAATGTCACGGGCTGTCTCAGGCACAAAGCCTCCGCTCACCTGCAGGCTCAGGCAGCTCAGGTGAGACTGCTTGTGCAGGCCTCTAGAACCTAGTCATGCAGGCCTCATTCACTTGAAGACTGCTCCAACATGCGCCTGCAGTCGTAGCCCGGGGACACACTCCACACAAGGCCGAGGGCATGCTGCTCACAGCAACTGGACGCATGCGCACGCATGGCTTGCACGGCGTTGTGCGCGCCTGCGCGGCGGTGCCGAACAGCCCGGGCAGCAGCGCGAGCCGGCCCGCCAGGCAGGCCGCCGGCCCAGCGTCGGCCAGGCCCGCGCTCGCCACCCGCATGCGCCGCAGGTCCAAGTACGCCACCTGGCGCCGCCCCAGCAATCCGTCGGGTGGCACGCCGGCAGCTCCTGGTGAGCAATGTATCACGCCATGGATGGGAGCCAGCGCTCTGTCACGAACATCCGGTCGCATAGAGCGCCGCGCATGCCCAGGCCACCATGACACGCACAGCGGACGCTGTCCGCCGGACAGTGCAGAAACAGCGGCCCTGCTGCGACTGCATGTCCGGGGGATCCGGGGGATAGGCATGCTGATAGTAATAGGGATAAAACAGGGCCAAAGCAGCATCAGGTGGGGCGCGCCTCACTGTTCTGGTAGCCGGTCCACAGCTCGGTCACTGTTGCAGGCTGGCCGGCATCGCGGTGCTCTGCGGCCTGAGCGGCCTCGGCGTGCGGGGCCGCCGGTGACAGAGACGCTTCAGCGGCGGGCGCCTCAGCGACCCCACCTCCGCTGACAACATCGGAGAGCTCATATCCGGCATCTCTGCGCGACAGGCACGCCCAGCTGTGACAGTTCGCATGCGTGTCACACACCGATGCCTGAGGTATGACAAGCTGGCTCGCTTTCGCGCACGCTCGGGAGCGAGAAGTGCACATATGCACAGGGCATGCCTGCTCTGCATGCCTCGCCTCAGCCTGCCCGCAGCCCGGGACCGCGCGCCTGTTCAGGCAGCACCCGCGCGGGCGCAGGCTCAGCGCGCGCCCCGCCGCGGCGGGCGGCAGGAGCACCGCCAGCCACTCGGCCCGCAGCGGCCGGGGCCGCGGCAGGGCCGCGTACGCGCCCCCCGCGTGGCCGGCGCGCTGGACGGCGTCGCCGGCCGCCACGCTGAAGAGCAGCTGCGCTGGCGAGGCATGCATCATTCGGCGCGTGCAATGCTTCTATTGCTTCTATTCTGATCAGGGACCGCAGGCGGGTCAGTGTGCTTGGCGGCGCGCCAGAACCTCCGCAGATGGTTGTGACAGAGAGCGTGCCGCGGGTGGTATACAGGGGAGCTGCAGGAGGCTCGAGCGCACCTGCGCAGGCGCGCCGAACAGCCCCGGCAGCAGCGCCAGGCGCCCGGCCAGGCAGGCCGCGGGGCCCACGTCCGCCAGCCCAGCCTCCGCGCGCAGCTGCACACACGCCAGGCTCAGGTAGGCCACCTGCGCGCGCTCCGCACTCTACTGTTAAAAGCTGCACGCCCTCGGAATCGAGCTCGCGGGCTTCGGAGCAGGGCCGAGCGGCCTCCCGCGGCAGGGTCTCAAAGCCTGTTCCCCACACGCTTCCACGGCTGCCTTCGTCAGCGAGCACACATTGCGCCCGCATCCTCTCAACATGCATGCTGCACTGCTGTCTTTCATTATTCGCGGTTTTAGAGCGGCAATGCCGCACAGAACGTGACTCACAAAGAAACAGCCCACCTGAGCTGTCTGGTATCCAGCCCAGAGCTCTGCAGCCGTCGGTGTGCGCGCGGCCGAGCACGGAGGGCCTGTCTCAGCTCCGTGCGACAGCCCCTCCGCATGCGCGGCCCCCGCCGCATGCGCCGCCGCGCCGTCGGGACCCGCCTCCGCCCCTCCGCAGAAGGCTACCTCCGTTGCGTCTGGCGGTACACCAGTCACGGCCTCCCAGCTGCTTTTCGCGCTGGCCTCCGCGGTCAGGAGGCTGCCGCCAGCAGGCCGCTGGCTGCTTGCTGACCGGCACTCCTCCGCCAGCGGCGCGGCGCCCTGCCGCACGGCATGCGCGCAGCTGCCGCCGTCCCCAGCGACCTCCGCGCCATTGGCGGGGCCGCCGGCGGCAAGCTGCTGAGCGGCCGCGGCGCCGGGCGCGGCGGGCGGCCCCGCCGCACCCAGCGGCTGGTTGAGGCACGCGCCGCGCGGGCGCAGGCCGAGCGCGCGCAGCGCGAGCGCGGGCGCGAGCACCAGCGCGGCATCGCGCACCGCCAGCGGCCGCGGCGCGCACAGCGGCGCGTAGCGCGCGGCGGCGGCGTCGTAGGCGATCAGCTGCTCCGCGCCGCCCGGCGGCAGCCGGAACGCCACCTGCGCGCGCCGCGCGCGCCGCCGCCCGCTCCTTCCGGCACGGGCTGTGGCATGCGTGCGGCGCAGAGCCGCGCCTGTTCAAGCAGGACCCTACATGCGCCAGCTCTCTCCACCCCCTTTTGTGGCTGCGCCAGCCAGAGCTTGGCAACAGCGCTGTGGCACAGCAGCGGACGGCGTCTTGGCGTGAGACACCTGGCATGCATGCTCGTTTATTGATCTGTCGTGATCTGTGGCACGCCCAAGACGTGCCGGGCGCTGTCCGCGCCTGCGCGGGCGAGGCCAGGATGCCCGGCAGCAGCGACAGCTCCCCGGCCAGGCAGGCGGCGGGGCCGATGTCGGCCAGGCCCAGCTCCGGCCGCGGCGGCGCGGCCGCGAGGTCCAGGTACGCCACGCGCGCCGCCGCCGGCGAGCGCCCGGGGACGGCCTGGCGCACCCGGCGGCTAGCTGCTTTTTGCGGTGCACGCGAGTCGCGAGTCGGATGGCATGGGCAGCTTGCAGCTCAAGAGCGCCTCGAAGCTCCGCCGCAGCCGCGCTCGACTGCCCGCACCGCCCCGCATTCGCAGGCGGGGCGGTCACCCAAGACATTCGCAACATGCTGAGCGAACTAAACACAGGCACACGAGCAAAGATTGACATGCCCGCCTGTGCTACGCCGAGCTTGCTGCACCGGTGGCTGCCCGCGGCGGCGGCCTATCCCTACCCTTCTTACAGCAGGGTAGGGTCAGGCTTTCATGGTCCGCCAGCGCCGAGCATGCCTTCTCACACGCGCCCCGGAGCCGAGCTGGCGCGCTGCAGGGCCTTCCGCCCCCCGGGGGGGCGCGCCTGCTGCTGGCCGGCCGCCTGGTACTGCGCCCACAGCTGCCGCACGCTGGCCGTCGGCGGCAGCGGCGGCCACTCGTCCACAATTGCGGCGACGCGCCGCCCGCCCGGCGTGCGCGGGCTGCTGGGCGCATGCGCCAGGCTCCGCGCCGCGCCCCTGGCCGGCGATGGTGTGCCCGGCTCCGATTCTGCATCGGACGGTTGGCTGGGCGCGGACGCAGCAAGCCCCTCGGCGGCGCTGGCGGCGGGGTCGCTGCTGCCTGCGGGGCCGGGCACGCCGTCCGCCTGGGCCTGGGCCGGCGCGGCGCCGGCGCCCTCCGGGACAGGGGCTGGGGCTGCGGCGGCGGCGGCCAGCTGCGCGAGCGCGCCAGGGCCGTTCAGGGCCTGGCCGCGCGGCGCGAGCGAGAGCGCCGCCAGCGCGGCGGGCGCCGGCAGCGGCAGCGCCAGCTGCGCGGCCTCCAAGGCGTGCGGCTCGCGCAGCGCCTCGTAGCGGCCGGCCGGCGCGCTGAAGGCGACCAGCTGCAGCGCGGCGCCGGGCGGCAGCCTGAAGAGCACCTGCGCGCGCGCGCGCGCTCTGCGGCCCGCGCATTCTGCGACCGGGCGCGCGATTTGCGCGTGTCACGGGCGCCCGCAGGGCCGTGCTGCTTCCGCGCATCGCCTGGCGCTCAGGCCCGCACTGCCGCGCCTGTCGAGAAGTGCCGCTCCTGTGTGTATAAGCGTTCATGGTGCAAGGGGCCACCCGGGTGGCAGGAAGCAAAGCTGCTGAGCATGGAGCGGCCAGCCCGCCGGGTCTGCAACGACTGCTTGCATGTCATCGCTGGCAGGGCCTGGCTGCTGACCAGCCCGGCGGCACAAGCCGGGCCCTGCGGCAGCCGTGCACCAAAGCGGACAGGCGCCTAATATGCTCGCCGCGCGCGCGGAAGGAAAGCGGCCCATCCCCAACCTACCCTGTCTCAACCCTGTCTAACCCCGCGCACGCCTGCGCGGGCGTCCCGAACATGCCCGGCAGCAGCGCCAGCTCGCCGGCCAGGCAGGCGGCCGGCCCGGGCGCCACCACGCCGGCGCCCGCGCGCAGCCGCTGGCCGCCCAGGTCCAGGTACGCGAGCGGCGGCGCCGCGGCGCGCGCCGCCGCGACCAGCTCTGCGGCGGTCGCCGGCTGCGGCGCCGAGGGCGCCGGCGGCGCGGGGCGCGCCGCAGCCTGGACCGCGGCGCCCGCATGTCGGAGGAGCCTGGCATGCAGGCGCTACGCCTGCACGCCGCTCCAGCGGCCTGGAACCCCGACCTGACGTGCAGGCGCAGGCCTTCAAGTCGCATATCACACAAGGCGCGCGGGCCTGAGTGTCAGTTGGCTGATGCGCGTCAGCGGCGAGCGGCGCAGCCGGCGGCGCGGGCTGCGCTGCAGGCGCTGCAGGCGCATCTGGCGCGTCAGACGCGGCGCTGACACAGATGGCGACGGAATGAGGCCGAGTCCAGTCGCCGCCAGCGCGGCCTCTCGTGTCCGTCTGCAGCCGGGCGGAACACTGTATGTCAGCTCAGCATGTGGCATGCCGTGCTGGCAAAGGCGAGCCCAGCTGGACGCGCACCGGCACGAGCTCCAGGCCACGGGTACCCGCCTTGATCGCGGAGATGTCTTTGAGCTTCCCCTGCCCGCTCACAGCCTCCCCTGCACCCGAACTGAGATTTTGCTGGGTGCACATCGAGTCAGAGGACTGCATGTTCATGCCAGTGTAGCTCAGCGCAAAACGACACAGCGCCGAGCGCAGGCGGGCGGGCCAGCAAGAAAGTACGCGGCTCCGTGCTGGCTGCGCGGCCGGGCTCCGGAACCTACCTTGAACGGGCTCGGCAAACGCGAGGGCGTTGGAGGCGGTCAGGTCGCCCAGCATGCGCTTGATGGCGCTTGCCTGCACTGCGCCCAAAGCAGCCGCCCCATGTTGGCGCTCAACAGGCCTTGCAATGTCGCTTCCAGCCATGCTACGTTGGCATCACTTTCAGTCCCTGCAGCCGCGCGCTTTGGCAGCGCAGCAGTACTCTCCTTGGACGCCAACATGCGGCTGCAGAATTCCAACACGACGGGCACCACCACATCGCACCCTGCATGCCCCACCCCGGGGTAGGATGGCACGCGCCGCACGCGCGCAGGATGGCTGTGAGCATGCCATGGCCGCAATTGCGGCTCTGAAACCCCGGCTGCGCGCATGCGCGGCTCCGATCGCACAGGCACACCCGCGCATGGGCAGGCAACTACTGTCCAAAGAAAGCGCTTCCGAAACGAACACCGTGGCGCGCACGCTCGGCCTTGGCGGCGGCGGAGCGCGCGGCGACCGCGTCGGGGTCGCGCTCGCTGTCGTCGCTGTCGGCGCCACGCGCGCGGCGGCGCTGGCGGCGCCGCCGCGCGGCCGCGCGCGCGCGGGCGCCGCCCCCGCCCGCG
>JAABUV010005292.1_pt1 | contig 14798 bp, 15 predicted proteins | sample 5559971 | NCBI WGS metagenome assembly JAABUV01 (sample SAMN10711881, study PRJNA513362) | rock metagenome | isolation source: Antarctica rocks | place: Antarctica: Victoria Land, Knobhead nord | collected 2015-12-19
CACGCCCAAGTCGGCAAGCACAACGCCAAGCTCGTCCGCGGCTTCCGTGACCAGCTCGACGCCGTGCTGCTCGACCTGGCGCTCCAGGTCGTCCGCGACGGCGAGGGCGCGCAGAAGCTGATCCGCATCGACGTGACCGGGGCGACGACGGGCAAGTCCGCCCGGCGCGTGGCGCTCGCCGTCGCCAACTCGCCGCTGGTGAAAACGGCGGTGGCCGGGGAGGACGCCAACTGGGGCCGCATCGTCATGGCGGTGGGCAAGTCCGGCGAACCCGCCGACCGCGACAAGCTCTCCGTCGGCGTCGGCGGCACCTGGATGGCGCGCGACGGCGGCGTGGTGCCGGGCTATGACGAGGCGCCGGTCGTCGCCCACATGAAGGGGCGCGAGATCGGCATCAAAGTCGACCTCGGCCTCGGCAAGGGCAAGGGCACCGCCTGGACCTGCGACCTCACGCACGGCTATATCGACATCAATGGCAGCTACCGGAGCTGAATTCCCCCGGGGGCACGGCTGATGGCCTTGTCCCTGGTCCCCGACGAGCCGCCGTTCGCACCGCTCGCCACTGAGCGGCTGACCCTGCGCCCGCTCCGCGCCAGCGACGCCGAGGAGCTGCACCGCCTGGTCAACGACTGGGCCGTGGTGCGCATGCTGTCCCGCCTGCCGTTCCCCTACCCGCGGGAGCTGACGGACGAGTGGATTGCCTCCACCACCCGGCAGATCGCCAGCGGCACCGGGTACCACCTGGCGATCACCGGGCAGGAGGCGGGGCAGGAGATGATCGTGGGCTGCATCGGCCTGCACCTCGACCTCAAGCCGCGCACGGGCAACCTGGGCTACTGGGTCGGGCGGCGCTTCTGGGGGCACGGGGTCGCGACCGAGGCGGCGGGCCGGCTGTCCCGCTGGGCGCTGGCCAACCTCGACCTCGACCGGCTGGAGGCGCACGTGGCCGAGGACAACGCCGCCTCCGCCGCCGTGCTGCGCCGGATCGGCTTCCGCATGAGCGGTACCGGGCGCGAGCGGTTCCTGGCGCGAGGCGGCGAGCATCCGGTGCTGCGGTTCCAGGCGACGCGCGACGACATGTCCCCCAGGGCGCCACTGCGCGACCAACTGCCTGTCACGCCGGCTCCTACAGCGTATGTTCCGCTGGAGACGCCAGAGCGGCCGGTGGTCCCAGCGGTCGCAGCCCGGCCCATCGTGCTCGTCGCCGCCTGCGCGCTGATCGACACCGACGGCCGTATCCTGCTGGCCCGGCGTCCGGAGGGGAAATCGATGGCCGGCCTATGGGAGTTCCCCGGCGGCAAGCTCGACCCCGGCGAGACGCCCGAGGCCGCATTGATCCGCGAACTGCGGGAAGAACTCGGCATCGACGTCACCGAGAACTGCCTCGCCCCGTTCGCCTTCGCCAGCCACGCCTATGACGGCTTCCACCTGCTCATGCCGCTGTTCCTTTGCCGCCGATGGGCCGGGCAGCCGCAGGGCCGCGAGGGCCAGGTGCTCGCCTGGGTGCGCCCGGCCAAGCTCGCCGACTATCCGATGCCTCCCGCCGACAAGCCGCTGATCCCCCTTCTCCGCGATTTCCTGTAGGACGCCATGACGAACCCCACTGCCTGCCTGCTGGTCATCGGCAACGAGGTCCTGTCGGGCCGCACCCAGGACCTCAACATCAAGTTCGTCGCCACCGGCCTGGGCGCCATCGGCATCCCGCTGCGCGAGGTGCGGGTGATCCCCGACGTGCGCGAGACCATCATTACGACGGTGAACGAGTGCCGCGCCCGCTTCGACCACGTGTTCACCACCGGCGGCATCGGCCCGACCCACGACGACATCACCAGCGAGTGCGTCGCAGCGGCGTTCGGCGTGCCATGGGAGCGGCATCCGGAGGCGTGGGCGCGCATGGACCGGCACTACGCCCCCGGCCAGTTCAACGCCGCCCGGCAGCGCATGGCGACGATGCCGCGCGGCGCCACGCTGATCGACAACGCGGTGTCGATCGCGCCGGGCTTCACCATCGGCAACGTCCACGTCATGGCCGGCGTGCCGCGCATCATGCAGGCGATGTTCGCGGCCTTGGCGCCGACGCTGCCGGGTGGCACGCCGGTGCAGTCGCGGGCGGTGCATGCGGCCGGGCTGCTGGAGGGCTCGATCGCCGAGGGGCTGGGCGCGATCCAGGGCCGCTACCCCGCGCTCGACCTTGGCAGCTACCCGTACTACCGCCTGACCGGCAACGGCGTGGCGCTGGTGGCGAAGGGCACGGACACCGCGGCGCTGGAAGCCTGCGTCGCCGAGGTCGCGGCGCTGATCGAGGCGCAGGGCAAGGCGCCGGTCCCTGGCGAACCCGAGGTCTAGGCGCCCGAGCCTCCAGGGGCGTGGCCGTCGCGTCGGATTTCTTTACAGTTGGCAATTAGCTTTTTTAAGGCTGTTGGGTTTACAGGGCGTTAGCCTCTGGCACATACGTTGCGTAGATGACATCAACTTCAAAAGAGGTTGTCATCGTGTTCACGCAAAAAGCTACCTGGGCCGGTTTGGCCGCATCCGCCGCGATCACGCTGGCCTCCATGCCGGCGGTTGCCGTCCCGGTGGTGCTCAACCCGAATTTCACCGCCAACGACACTGCGGCCGACAACGCCTACAACGGCGGCAACCTGTTCTACATCCAGAACTGGTCGCCCACCAACTACGCCAGCAACACCAATACTGACCCCCCGCAGTACGACAACGGCTCGGCGGCCGGCCAGAGCGTGGTCGGCTTCTTGTCCGGCGCGGGCACGTCGCTCAGCCAGGTGGTGAACGGGTTCATCGTCGGCCGGACCTATGAGATATCGGTTGGGGCCAATGCACGATCGAGCGTCAAGGCCAATCCGACATTCCAAATCCTGGCCGGCAACGCGCAGGTCTATGCCCCGGCCACGCTGGCCCCGGTCGATCCGGCCGGCACGTTCAGCACGGCATTCACGCCCATCCAGTCAGACACGTTCATCGCTGCCAACACCTTCGTCACCGTCACCTTTGCCAACACGTCGACGTCGAACGCAAATGCGTCGACGTTGCTGACCGATGTGTCCGTTTTCCAGGTGCCTGAGCCGATCAGCCTCGCGATCCTGGGCTTCGGCCTGGCGGGCATCGGCGTCGCCCGCCGTCGCCGCGGCTGACGCTAGCGCCCATCCACCTTTATCCGGGCCGTCGCTGGCGGCCCGGTGTCGGAAAATTTTACATGACGCCGCTGCCGGGACTGCAACCGGACACCGCGCACCCGCGGCCCGAGCGACGGCACCTCAGAGCAGCGCGATCGCCTGATAGGCCGCGAGTGCAGCCAACGGCACCACCAGCATGGCGGCATGGCGCGAGACCGGCCAAAGTTGCCGCGTCAAGAGCAGCGCACCCGTCAGCAGTATGGCGGCGCTGGCCGGGCCAAGCTGCCGGCCCTCGGCGTCCATGGTCAGCACTGGCCACAGCGCCGTGCCGGCCCATAATGCATCGATGACATGCCGCTGCCAAACCGTGCGGAGCCAGTAGCGCGCCAAACCAAGCAAAGCGAACATGACGAACCACGCGACATCCAACACTGGTCCTGGCAACACTGGGCTTGCCTGGCCCTCGGGCGCCCCGTCGTCCAGCGTCCATCCCATCGCCAGCCCAACGGCGTCGCCGGCCAGCGCGCCGAGCAAGTAGACCAGCACCGTGTAGCCCGAACCGGCGCCAAACCGGGTCTGCGCCAGCGCCCGCAGCTCTAAGAGTCCCGCCGCCAACAGCCCCAACGCCAGCACCAGGCCGGCTGGGCGCAGGCCGAACGAGAGGTCGAACTCTCCCCGCAGCACGCGCAGCGGGTCGATACGGGTGCCAAACCGATACCAGGCGTACTCGAAAACGAGGGCCATCGCGCCCGCCGCCAGTGCCAGGCCGGCCAGCGCCGCCGGCCCGCGGTCCCGCCCTGCCGGCAGCACGCGCCAAATCATCGCCCAGGCGAACACGCCCGCGGCCACGGTCGCCTGCGACACGTCCGCCTTCGACTGCAAGAAAAAGTGCAGCAACGCCAGCGCCGCGAACCCGTATGCAAACTTGTGCAGCCGCTTCCAGTTCCGCCCCAGCCGCTTCACCCAGCGGTCACTGGATGTCAGGCCCAGCACCCCCAGGCCCAGCAGCGTGACAAAGCCGATCGTGAGATAGAACCGAACCAGGATCTCGGTCGCGGCCACCCCGAGCCGCCAGTTCTGGTCGGTGATGTAGAGCAAGAGGTGCAGGACCGCGTAGCACAGCGCACCCACGCCGATCATCCGCCGCACGACGACGAGGTTCGGCATCCCGAGCAACGCCTTCGCTGGCGACACCAGCAGCGAGGCCAAGAAGACCCAAGCCGCCCAGTACCCGGTCGAATGGATCGCCGTCTGGAGCGGACGCGCGCCCAATGCGTCGTTGGCCCAGCGCAGCGCCAGCCATGCCGCCGGCAGCGACAGCGCCGCCAGCACGCCGGCACGCAGCGGATGCAGCCGGCCGCGGCGGTCTGTCCATGGCGCCCATGCGTTGAGGGCGTGCCAACGCGGCAGGGCCAGTGTCATAAGACGCATTTGGAGAACATCATCCGACGCACTGGGGAAACGTCATCGGGCACTCCTAGGACTGGTGTGGATGTAGGACGGCGGGACGGCGAAGACCGCTGCATCCAGGGTGCCATATGCGACCCGTGTCGCCTGGACGAACACCTGCGCGCCACGCCGGGCCTCGAGCAGAACGCCGTCCTCCGTGTAGCACGCCACCACCGGTTGGCCCTGGCGGTCCGACGTCTCCCACTCGGTGCAGGGCAGCCCCGCCACCTGGCCGCCGCCGCGCCGGACAAAGCCGGCGCCCGCCGATGCTGCCGAGCCGGGGGCCGCCGGACCGGGGAAGCCGGCCGCCGCCGCATCCAGGTCCATCACCCCATGGGCCGGTTCGCTCACCATCATGAGCGTGTGCGCCTCATAATCCGCGATCGCGTAGACGCCCGGTGTCGGCGTGTCCACCCGCAGCTTCCGCGTCCCCGCCGACCAGCGGGAGCGCTGGACCACCGCCTGCCCGCCCTGGCCGGCCCGGTACGTCACGTCGACATCGCGTGTCGGCACCGCGGGGGGGCGGTCCTGGTCCGCCCTGGCCGGCACGGGGTCCGACGCGGCCCCTAATGCGGCGGCAAGCAGCACCAGCAGGACGCGCCGGATCACTTGATGCGGCCCAATTTCGGAAAACTGAGCTGCAAGAAGTCGGTGGGCACCCGGAACAGGTCGTCGCGCACCGGGCCATAGCTCACGTCCGACGCCGTGAAGGAGCCGTGCCGGCCGTCCACGTCGCCATCGGCCCGCAGCGCCACGCCGTCGGCCGTCAGGCAGACCGTGCCGTTGCCGCGGTCGGACCGCACGGCCCAAGTGGTGCAGGGCAGGCCCGCGACCACGGCCTCGCCGCGCCGGGTCAGCCGCGCGCCTTCGAGCGTCAGCGGCTGGAAGTCGCTGTCCCGCGTCGGCAGCGTCAAGGCGCTGCGCAGCGCCGTGTCCACCACCAGCGCGGAATGCACACGCAGGTCGACGATGACGGCCTGCGTGCGCCCCTCCGGCTCGGCCCGCAGCCGCTGCCCGGCCGCGTCCCATGACAGCAGCAGCCCATTGGGGATGCCGCCGGGCACGACGGACGCGGCGGCTCCCTCCACCCGGTACCGCACGGACACGTCGCGGCTGGGCTGGATGAGCGGCCGGTCCTGCGCCGCCGCCGCGTTGACGATGAGCAGTCCTACGGCCGCAACGACAGCGCACCTGGTCATTGCGGCGTCGTGGCTGGCGGCGCCGGGCCGTTTGGCGCCGCCTCCATCCGGTCGAAGTCGGCTGGCGGCGTGAAGTCGCCTTCTGGCGCTGGGGCGAAGCTGACGCTTACCGCCTCGATCAGGCTCCGCCGCCCGGCCGCGTCCATTGCGGACGAGCGCAGCAGGACGCCGTCACCGCTGACGCACACCGCCCCGCGCGCTTTGTCCAGCAGCACGTCCCATGCCGTGCAGCGCACCGTCGCGACCGTGTCGACGCCCCGCCGGATGAACCGCATCCGTTCGTTCAACTGGAACTGCGCCTGCGGCCCATCCTGGAACGGCAGCGCCATCACCATCTGCTCGCCCGGCACGACCATCGCCGCGCTGTGCGCCGACTGGTCCAGGAGCATATAGGCGCCGTCCGGCATATCGATCCGCATGGGCGAGCCGCCGGCGCGGGCCGTGACGCGCACCTCGATGGGCGCGGTCCCGGCCCTTGTCATGCGATACAGCACCGACGCCTCCCTTGAGGGCGCCATGGGCGGGCGGTCCGCCGCAGCGGCCGTCGCCTGGGCCAGGGCGGGCGATGTCGCAGCCACCATGGCCGCCCATGCCAGCAACAGCCGCCTCAAGCGCCAGGCTCCGTCGGCGGCCCGGTGTCCCCCGTCGAAGCGGGCGCCGAAGCGCCGCCTATGATCGGCGAATGGTGGTAGAGCGACCTGACCTCCGCCTCCAGTGCAGCGCGGTTGGGAGCAGGTAGCCACCGCGCCGGAACCTGCACCGCCGCTGCCAACAACATCTTGTACTGGTCGCGCGGGATCTCATCGGCGCCGAACTGCGCCAAGTGCCGGGTGACGAACTGCGTGTCCAGCAGGGTGTAGCCGCCGAGCCGCATACGCGCGACCAGGTGGACCAGCGCCACCTTCGATGCGTCCCGCGCGACGCTGAACATGCTTTCCCCGAAGAACACGCCGCCAAGCGACACGCCGTACAGCCCACCCACCAGCGCGCCGTCCAGCCGGCATTCCACCGAATGCGCGAAGCCCCGCCGGTGCAGGTCGCCGAACAGCCGCTCGATGTCGGCGTTGATCCAGGTGTCCTCGCGGCCCGGCGCGGCAGCGGCGCAGCCGGCGACGACGGCGGCGAAGGACTGGTTGCTCGTGACCTCGTAGGGGCCGGACAGCACCGTGCGCAGCAGGCGCTTCGGCAGGTGGAAGCCGTCGAGCGGCAGCACGCCCCGCAGCTCCGGATCGAGCCAATAGAGCCGCTGGCCCCGGCGCGTCTCGGCCATCGGGAACAGCCCGACCCGGTAGGCCCGCATCAACAGGTCGGGCGTCACTTCGATCGTTCTACGCGACATGCTTTGATCGTGGCCCGCCTTTGAGGGTGTGCCGATACCATAACACGTCCGACGGCGCAGCGGGTTGCCAACCGTGTCGCGCCTGAACGCCATCACGTTCAAAGTCTTTGGACGGTCCCCGTTCGCGGCGCGGCAACTGGCGGGCAGAAAGCGATGGCGGCGGGCAGCATGGCGCTTGAACGGCAGGCGGGCGGAGTAGCCGGACCGCCGACGGACAATTGCTTGCCTGCACCGCGCACCAACGCTCCCGGCACTATCCAAATGACTTTCGCCTCTAAGCGGCGAGCCTCGCGCCGGGTGGGCACGAAGTCACCAGGACACAAGGCATTATCTGACGAGTTAGGCGCTTATGATCCGAAAGAACCTTGGTTGTTCAGCGAAACGAGCTGCGCGTTCGGCCCCGTGTTGTCGCCAGTTGATGTTAGCAGGCCGGCTCCAGCATCCGTGCTGTCCGGGGCAGTGACAAAAAACGTGGAAGCGTCCGGCACAGGCGGCAGCAGGGTGGCCAGCAACGACGTTTGCATGGCATTGGCGCCTGGTGGGGTTGTCAGGAAAGCATGGCTTGTGATCCCATCAGAGAACGTGCCGATCAACTGGCCCAGGTCGTTGATGCGGGTGGCGCCAGTGGTTGTTGCTCCCGGCACGCTCACGTCTGTGGATGTGCCGTTGGAGTATAGGAACGGCTTGTTGCCACCGAAAGGCGGGCTTCCAGAGCTATTGTAGTTCCCCAGCACGTCGCCGGCATTGCTGAGCTGGATGAACGAGATCGAAGGAGGAAACGGGACGCCGCCGGACGGAGCGGGGCTGGGAGGGGGATTGATGGTGACGTAGGTCCCGTCGGTGCCCAGGAACAAGTGGCTTCCCGTCTGGTCGGAATAGACTCCGGCGACCTGGCCGGCATCATTGATCTGATCGGCGGTGGTGGTCGCGCCAGGCACGGCAATGGGGGTATAGGCGCCATCCGAGTACACGAAAGAGCGCGTGACCGACGGCCCGCTATCCGACGGCGCGGTGTATGTCCCAAGCACCTGGCCAGCGTTGTTGATCTGGGCGGCGATGGTGCTGGTAGCTCCAGGCACGGCGAGGGTGGTGTAACCGCCGTCGCTGTAAAGGAAAGAATGGCTGCCTGCGGCGTCGACATAGGCCCCGATGACCTGGTCGGCGTCATTGATGGCCGAGAGGATGTTTCCCCCGGCGCCGGTGCTGTTGCGCACGATGGTACTGGTCGCACCAGGCACGCTCAGGGTCGTGTTGCTTCCGTTGTCGTCGATGAACGGATGCAGGCCAGTGCTGTCGAAGTACTCTGCCAATATTTTGCCAGCGCTGCTGATCTGGAGCGCAGTGGTGAAAGCGGCGTCCGGAACGGCGATCTCGGTGTAGTTGCCATCTTGATAGAGGAAGGAGTGGCTGCCGGTGGCGTCGTTGTAGCGCCCGATAATCTGGCCCGCGTTGTTGAGCTGCGTGGCGACGGTTGTGATGGCGCCCGGCACGTCGAGGCTGGTGTAGCCGCCGTCCGAGTAAAGAAACGGGTGGCTCCCCGTGCTGCCAGTGACTGTTCCCAGCACTTGGCCCAGGTCATTGATCTGGCTGACGCCCACGGTGCGGAATGTGCCAGTGTCTATGCTGTATGTGGGGTCTATTAGCGTGTAGCTGTAGGGACCTGACGGCATGGACGGCTCCTGAGTTTTTCATTGCTGGCGCTGCCACGCTTCACCAGGCGGCGGCGCATCATTGCTCTCGGGATTTCGTCGGTGTCCATCCGTCTGTAAATCTTGCAGCACTGTTAATCATGAGTTGATCGGGGCTGGTGGAGCTGGGCCCAAACGCCCGATACGAAGCGCTCCAGCCAGTGGATCGTATACTCCCCAGCCACGAACTCCGGCGCGTCCATGATGCGACGGTGCAACGGCAGGGTCGTCTTGATGCCCTGGATCGCGAACTCGCCCAGCGCGCGGCGCATCCGGGCGATCGCCTCCGGCCGGGTCGGCGCGTGGACAATCAGCTTGGCCACCATGCTGTCGTAGTACGGCGGCACGACATAGCCGGCATACAGTGCGCTGTCGACCCGCACGCCCAGGCCTCCCGGCGCGTGGAACACGTCCACCCGGCCCGGCGTCGGCACGAACGTTTCCGGGTCCTCCGCCGTCACCCGGCACTCGATCGCGTGGCCGCGGAACTCGACATCCGCCTGCTCGTAGCCAAGCTCCTGCCCGGCCGCGACGCGGAGCTGCTCGCGCACCAGGTCCACGCCGCAGACCATCTCGGTGACGGGGTGCTCGACCTGCAGCCGGGTATTCATCTCGATGAAGGCGAACTGCCCGTCCTGGTACAAGAACTCCAGCGTGCCGGCGTTGCGGTAGCCCAGCTTGCGCAGCCCGGCCGTCACGACGGCGCCCAGGCTGTCCCGCGCCACAGAAGTCAGCGCCGGGGAGCCGGCCTCCTCCAGCAGCTTCTGGTGCCGGCGTTGCAGGCTGCAATCGCGCTCGCCGAAATGCACGACGTTGCCGTGGGCGTCCGCCATCACCTGCAGCTCGATGTGCCGCGGGCGGTCGAGGTACTTCTCGATATAGACGGCATCGTCGCCGAAGGCGGTCCGCGCCTCGGTGCGCGCCACGGTCCAGGCTTCCTCCAGCTCGTCCGCCGCCAGCGCCACCTTCATGCCCCGCCCGCCGCCGCCCGCCGCCGCCTTCACCAGCACCGGGTAGCCGATGCGGCCCGCCACCGCGCGGGCCTCGTCCATGTCGGAAACCGCGCCGTCCGACCCCGGCACCAGCGGCACGCCCAGCGACGCCATCGCCGCCTTCGCCGCGATCTTGTCGCCCATCATGCGGATGTGCGCGGGTGACGGGCCGATGAACGTCATGCCGTGCGCCTCGACCATCTCGGCGAACCGCGCGTTCTCCGAGAGGAACCCGTAGCCGGGGTGGATGGCGTCGGCGCCAGTCACGGCGGCGGCGGACAGCAGGGCGGGAATGTTGAGGTAGCTGTCCCGCGCCGGCGGCGGCCCGATGCACACGCTCTCGTCGGCCAGGCGCACGTGCATGGCGTCGGTGTCGGCCGTGGAGTGGACCGCGACCGTGGGGATGCCCAGCTCGCGGCAGGCGCGCTGGACGCGCAGCGCGATCTCGCCGCGGTTGGCGATCAGGACCTTGTGGAACACTACTCGATGACCAGCAGCGGCTGGGCATATTCGACGGGCTCGCCGCTCTGCACCAGGATGCGGGTCACGGTGCCGGCCTGCGGCGCCTTGATCTGGTTGAAGGTCTTCATCGCCTCGATCAGCAGCACCGTCTGCCCGGCGGCGACGGCCTTGCCCACGGCGATGAACGGCGTGGCCCCCGGCTCCGGCGCCAGGTAGGCGATCCCGACCATCGGGCTCATGATGGCGCCGGCCGGGGCAGCCTCCTCCAAGGCCATGGCCGGCGGGGCGACGGCGGCGGGCGCCATCATCGCGGGCGCGGCCTGCACGACGGGCGCCGCGCCGCGCACGAGCCGGATGCGGCTGTCTCCTGCCACCAGTTCGATCTCGGTCAGCGCCGTGTCGCGCAGGATGGTGGCGAGCGTCCGGATGCTCTCCGGATCGAACGGGATGCCAGTCATTTGCAGGTCCTCACAGCGTGCCGAGCGGCTCAGCGGTCGCGTCCGCAGCGCTCAACATAGCGCCGCGCCGTACCACAACCCACCCTGCCCGTCCATTGCAGGGTAATCGCATTTGCCCATTTCGTCATTGCCCCCCCGTCGTCATTGCGAGGAGCGCTTGCGACGCGGCAATCCAGGGCACGCGCCCAAACATTGGTTCATGTTGCCCTGGATTGCCGCGCCGAAGCCGGCTCGCAATGACGGGTCCTTTGCGGCCGGAGGCAGGCTGGGCCAAATGCGATCGTCTTGGGCGGTGCGGGTCATGCCAGGCTTGCTCTGGGCTTGCTTGTCCGGCGCGGGCAGGGTCGCCATTATGAGTGTATGGACGACATCTCAGTCAACGGCGAGGCCCGCGCCATTCCGCCGGGCCAGACGGTTGCAGCGCTGCTAAGCTTGCTCGGGCTTGATCCGCGCAAGGTTGCGGTTGAAAGGAACGAGGCCATCGTCGCCCGTTCACTCTATGACGCGACGCCGCTCAGCGCCGGCGACCAGATCGAGATCGTCCATTTCATCGGAGGTGGCTAACTATGGACGGCATCCTGCTCAACAACGACCCCTGGACCGTGGCCGGGCGGCAGTTCCACTCCCGGCTCGTCGTCGGCACTGGCAAGTACAAGAGTCTTGAGGAGACTGCGGCGGCCATTGAGGCGTCGGGCGCCGAGATGGTCACGGTCGCCGTCCGCCGGGTGAACCTGTCGGACCCCAAGGCGCCGATGCTGCAGGACCACGTCGACCCCAGGCGCTACACCTACTTGCCCAACACGGCCGGGTGCCACACCGCCAACGACGCCGTACGCACCCTGCGCCTGGCGCGCGAGGCCGGCGGCTGGAACCTCGTCAAGCTTGAGGTGCTGGGTCCGCCGCCGCACCTCTACCCCGACATGGCCGCGACGTTCGAGGCGGCCGGCGCGCTGATCCGCGACGGCTTCGAGGTCATGGTCTACTGCGCCGACGACCCGGTGGCGGCGAAGCGCCTGGAGGAGATGGGCTGCGTCGCCATCATGCCGCTCGGGGCGCCGATCGGCTCCGGCCTCGGCCTGCAGAACCCGGCCATGCTGTCCATGATCATCGAGCAGGCGCACGTTCCCGTGCTGGTGGACGCCGGGGTCGGCACGGCGTCGGACGCGGCCATCGCCATGGAGATCGGCTGCGACGCCGTGCTGCTGAACTCCGCCATTGCCAACGCGGGCGACCCGATCCGGATGGCGCGCGCGATGAAGGCCGGCGTCGAGGCGGGCCGTCACGCGCGGCTTGCCGGCCGCATGCCGCGCCGCATGGGCGCCGATCCGAGCAGCCCGTTGGCGGGCCTGATCCGCTAGGCCGCTTGCTGGACGTGTGCCGGGACGCGGGGCCGTTCGCCCACGTCCCAGCATGGCCATGCTCGCGCAATCAATACTTTAGCTGTTTCGAGTAGTATTTTAACCTCTTAATAATAATCTGTGGCTCAATGGTCCAAAGATCGCAGTCAAGACGTATCGTTGCGAACTGTGACAATGGTCGAGACTGCTGGAAATAGCTGAAAATACGGCGTCCATATCCTATATACAAACTCCGCAGCAAACGAGACTGGCGGACCCCGAGTACCCTACTGGTTGACCATTGCCGCACAATGGGCAGTATGCCCTGTGAGCAATGCAACGGGGTTACGGATGATCAAGTCAGCCGCGCGACTCTTGCCCGCCATGATTCCTGCCACGATTGTATCAATCATGCTGCTGGCCGCCCCGCCGAAAGCGGGCGCGACCCTCCGGCGCTGGGAACAAAGCGGGCAGGCGTCCTGGTATGGCAGTTGGCACCAAGGCCGCCCGACCAGCAGCGGCGAGCCGTTCGATCAAGGCGCCATGACCGCCGCCCACGCCAACCTGCCGCTCGGCAGCCGCGTCCGCGTCACCCGGCAGGACACCGGCCGGAGCGTCGTCGTCACCATCAACGACCGTCAGCCGCCGAAGGGCATCCGCGTCATCGACCTGTCCCGCAAGGCCGCCGCCCGGCTCGGCATGGTCGACCAAGGCGTCAGCATGGTAAACCTGGCCACGGTCGCCCCGAACGAACCCATCGAGGTCGCGGAGGCGCCCGACGACGCGCCATCAGCCAGCCATGCACTCAATCCTCGGCAACATGGTCGGCCACATAGGCACCGCGCCTCCCCATAGGCAGCGGCGGCCCGTCCGTGCTGTCGCGCGACGTCTGCAGCTCAAGCTCCGCGTTCAGCTCCGCGCCGAGCAGCACCGCATACACCGTCACGAAGAACCACATCATCACGCCGACCACGGTGCCGAGCGGGCCATAGGTCGCATCGTAGGTCGCGAACTGCGCCACGTAGAACGAGAACAGCGCCGACACCGCCACCCACAGCACCGTCGCCGCCACCGAACCCGGCGTCACCCACCGCCACCGTGGCCGCTGGCGCGACGGCCCATAGCGGTACAGCAGCGACAGCCCGCTCAGGATCGCCAGCACCAGCAGCCCAAAGCTCGTGATGCGGATGAGCGTCGTCTGGTAGTCCGTGACGCCGAGGCCAGCCAGCACCGCCGGCAGGCCGACCAACAACGCAAGCCCGATCACGGCGCTGATGATCGCGATCAGGGTGATAACGAACGACGTGAGCTGGAACCGCAGCCAACTCCGCTGTTCCCGCTCCTCGTAGGCAAGGTTGAGCGCCGCTATGATCGACTTCGTGCCGGTCGCCGAGCTCCATAGCGTAACGCCCGTGTTAAACAGCAGGTGCAGCCCGAGCGAGGCCGGCGGCCGGCTGACCAGCATGTGGACGCGCTCGGAAATGAGCTGCCAGGCCGAAGGTGGCAACAGGTCGCGCAGCACCTCAAGCTGCGGCTCGACGGTGGCGGGGTCGAGCAGCAGGCCGTAGATCGAGATCAGCATCGAGATGGCGGGAAACAGCGCCAAGGTGGCGTAGAACGCGCAGCCGGCGGCGACGAGCGAGACGCGGTCGGTCAGCATCTCGGTGAAGGTACGGCGCAGCACCGCCTTCCAGCCGTGCCAAGGGATGTCTATGGGCGCCTCGGCATGGCGCCCCAACTCCGCCGCGCAGGGTTCGAGCACCAGGCGGACCGATTCTGCGCCGGGTCCGGCGGCGTCGGCGCGGGGGTGCACGGAGGCCGGGACCGCCACGCCCTCGGCAGGCTCAGGAGACGTGTCGGCACCCGGTGGGTCGAGCGGGAGGTGCAGCGGGGCGGCAACGGACTTCATTCCTGGTTTTCCCCTATGAAAGCAGCGTGTTGCATTAGCAAGATAGCGTTAACGGAAGCCGTTGAAACCCTGGCCCGCCCTGCCCTGCAACAAGGCTGACGAATAATAACGACAGGAGCGGAATTTTCTCTTGCATGGGGGGGAGTGTGGTCCTATTTCCGCGTCCACGCAGCAACGCACGTGCCTCTGGCCCCTGGGGTTACGCAACGACGTCAAGCGTTCTGGCACTACTCGCTTCCGCTGGTTCGTTCGACCGTTCCGTCAACCCCGCCTGCCGGCATCGCCCGGCGGGCACGCCCCCGCATCACTGGGGCGTCCGACTTGGAGACTAGGCGCGATGACCCCCAAGATCGCAGCGTACTTCGCTGACCGTTCGCCCGCCACCCCTTGCCTCGTGCTCGACGTGGACCGCGTCGAGCAGAACTACCGCACGCTGCTCAGCGCGCTGCCGCTGGCGCGCGTCTACTATGCCGTGAAGGCCAACCCAGCTGCGCCGATCCTGGAGCGCCTTGTCGGCCTCGGCAGCAGCTTCGACGCCGCCTCGTTCGAGGAGATCGAGTTCTGCCTGAACGCTGGTGCGGCCCCCGCCGCCATCAGCTATGGCAACACGATCAAAAAGGTGTCCGCCATCCGGCGCGCCCACGCCGCCGGGGTGAGCATGTTCGCCTTCGACAGCGCCGAGGAGCTGGAGAAGCTGGCCGAGCACGCCCCTGGCGCCCGCGTCTACTGCCGCCTGCTGGTGCAGAACGACGGCGCCGAGTGGCCGCTGTCCCGCAAGTTCGGCACCACGGTCGAGACGGCGCGCGAGCTGATGATCCGCGCCGGCGAGCTGGG
>JAABUV010005294.1_pt1 | contig 14795 bp, 11 predicted proteins | sample 5559971 | NCBI WGS metagenome assembly JAABUV01 (sample SAMN10711881, study PRJNA513362) | rock metagenome | isolation source: Antarctica rocks | place: Antarctica: Victoria Land, Knobhead nord | collected 2015-12-19
CGCTTCCACGACGCGGCGCTCGGGCGCATTTGGCAGTTGACCGTATCGGACGGGTCGATCCACGAGATCAGCCACTACAACCAGGACAAAGACTCGTACTACACCCTTTCGGCCTCGGAGCCGGCCGACGCCCTGAGCTTCATCGCAGCCGACACGATCCGTTCGAACAAGCCGCACGCCATCATATATTCGAAGCTTGAGAAGCCGGAACGCATCCCGCTGCTCTCAAACGCCGTCGCGTCGGGGCTGGCGGGCCAGGTCAACGTCCCGATCTGGCTGCAGCACCAGCGGTTCGGCGTTTCCCTCGCGTTCGCCACGGAGCGCCCCGACTTCAACGAGGTCGTGGCGGACGTCGCCTCGCTGGCGAACACCATACGCCCGGCGCTGTTCCGCAAGGTGACGGAGGACCGCACGCGCTTCGTGGCCCACCACGACAGCCTGACGCAGCTTTCGAACCGCCTGATGTTCCACGAACGGCTGAACGCAGCCTTCTCCGCGGCGCGCGGCGGCGAGGGCCTCGCCCTGCTCTACCTGGACCTGGACGGCTTCAAGCTGGTGAACGACATCTGTGGGCACGAGGTCGGGGACAAGCTCCTCGTCGCGGTCGCCCAGCGGCTGCGGCACAACGTGCGGGAGGGGGACACGGTCGCCCGGATCGGCGGGGACGAGTTCGCCATCATCCAAGTGCTCAACGGGCAACCCCTGGCGGCGACGATCCTGGCCGAGCGCCTGCTGGACACCATCAGGCAGCCGTTCAACCTGGACGGCCAGCAGTCGGTGATCGGCGTCTCGATCGGCATTGCCATCTACCCAGCGGATGGCGAGACGCCGGACCTGCTGCTGCGCAACGCCGACACCGCGCTTTACCGGGCGAAGGAGGCCGGGCGCAACACCTACCGGTTGTTCAATCCCTCGATGAATACAAGCCAGCAGGAGCGCCTGCTGGTTGAGCAGGAGCTTGCCGGCGCCATCGAGGGCCAGCAGTTCACGCTGGCCTACCAGCCAATTTGCGACAGCGTGTCGCTTGATGTCCTCGGGTTCGAGGCGTTGCTGCGCTGGAGGCATCCGGCACGCGGGCTGATCCAGCCGGACCAGTTCATACCCCTCGCTGAGTCCAGTGGGTTGATTGTGCCGCTTGGCCGGTGGGCGCTGGAGGCGGCCTGCGCCGAGGTCGCCCTGTGGGGGCCGTCAGTCACCGTTTCGGTCAACCTGTCGCCGTTGCAGTTCCGGCAACCGGAGCTGCCGCAGCAGGTTGCGGAAATTTTGCAGCGGACCGGGTTGCCCGCCGGGCGCCTTGACCTGGAGGTGACGGAGGGCGTCTTGCTGGATGAGTCCGGCGTGGTGCTGCACAGCATGAAAGCATTGAAGGAGCAGGGGGTCCGCATCACGCTTGACGACTTCGGCACCGCCTACGCCAGCCTGAGCTACCTTCGCCGGTTCCCGTTCGACCGCATCAAGATCGACCAATCCTTCATACGCGGCATGTGCGGCGACGACGGCACCCTTGCTATCGTGCAGGCCATCATCCTGCTTGGCAAGCGCCTGGACCTTGCCGTGGTGGCGGAGGGGGTCGAAACCGAGCGCGAGCTCGAAACGCTCCGCAGGCTCGATTGCAGCCTTGTCCAGGGATACCTGGTCGGCAGGCCGATGGCGGGCGAGCAGGCGCTGGCCATGCTGGCGCAGCCGGTTCCGCTAGGCGCGCGGAGGCAGCCGGTGCTTTCGCGCCTGCCGCGGCTTCAAGGCCCGCGTTCCGCCCACGTGGTTTCCACGCCGGCGCGTTCCAGCCATTTGTGACTGCGTTTGTGGCTGGCAGGCTCCAGGCTACGCCACACGGGCTGTTCGGAGGGGGAGATCAGGCTGCTGCTTCAAGCGGCCGGGTCCACCACCAGACTGCGGCTGCGATGGCGGCGAGCGCCGCCATGGGAGCAGCGACGGCCAACTGCCCCAGGTTTGGCAGCAGGACCGCCACCGCGGCGCTGGTCAACGCGCCAGCGGCGAGCTGCGACACGCCGATCGCGGCGGAGGCCGCTCCCGCGTGCGCCGGCTGCCGCTCGATGGCGAGATGCTGCAGGTTCGGGGCGGTCACGCCCCGGGAGAACAGGACCACCAGCAGGAACGGGACAAGGATGCCCGCCGAGGCGATGGCGCCGAAGCTGACGCTGACCAGGGCCAAGGCGGCGCCTGCCGCGATGGTGAGGCTGGGGCCAAGCAGGCCAGACGCGCCGAAGCCACGGCGGCTGAGCCGGCCGCTGGTCCATGCGCCGGCCGTGAGCGCTGCGGCCGTGCATGCGAACAACCCGGCGTAGGTGGAGGAGGGCAAACCCATCTGTTCGATGATCACGACCGGCGATCCGGCGATGTAGGCGAAGACGGCCCCGTAGCTGAGCGCATTCACGGCCACGAGGCCGATGAACTGGCGGTCGTCCCTGAGGCGGCCAGGGCTGATCGCACTAGGGCTGGCCGCGGCAGGGCCGCCCACCGTGGCTTGCGGCTTGCTCTTAGCTTGCGGTTTGCTTTCAGGGACTCCCAACCACACCACGAGAGCAAGCAGGGCGCCGGCCAGGGCGAGGACGCCATGAACCGCGCGCCAGCCGGCAAGCTGCGCTAGCCATGCCCCGAGCGCCGGGGCGAACATAGGCACGACGCCGAACACCACGGTGACGTAGGACCGTTTGCTGCGGGCCTGGTCTCCTTTGAACAGGTCTTGCACCATGGCGAAGGCGATGACGGAGCACGCGCCGGCGCCGATGCCTTGGACGAAGCGGAAGGCCAGCAGTTCGGCCCCGGACAGCGACAAGGCGCAGGCAATCCCGGCTGAGGTGTAGCAGACCAAGCCGGTCAGCAGCACCGGCCTCCGGCCGTGGCGGTCGGAGAGCCGGCCGCCGCCTAGCTGTCCGAGCGCGAAACCTGCCATGAACAGCGACAGGGTGAGGCCGGCGACGGTCAGGGAGGTGTGCAGTGCCTCTGGCAACAGGACGAGCGTTGGCGCGCTAATGTCGATTGAGAGTGCAGGCAGGGCGGCAAGAACCCCGAGCACTATTGTAAACGCAATTGTTTCGGGGGCGATGCGCACTGATTGGCCTTGTCGGAAATATTGCTGCATAGCCTCTGCCCAGATCTACTTGGATAATCCATCGTTGTCGAGCGCCGATGCGACCTGACGCCCTCCAAAATGATTGCAAATGTCATGCAAACACATGTTTTATTCTGAATAGACAAGCATGCCTGGTTTGTCTTGGCGAATGGTTCAAAAAATCCTTGCCACACGCAGATTTGCGGTGGAAAGGACGATGCATGGAGAGGCAAGCGACTTTCATCATACCAGCATTATATTGACATCATGCGCGCATCTAGCTTTCGGCGAGCCTAGACGAGCATACTAGGAGTAGGTGACAACCGAAAATTGGGATAAATCTTAAAACTCACCTGTTCTTAGTTATTGACCTTGACTTGTTGGGACAGCTTGACCATTGTCAGTATAACGATTGTTGCAATATCTTGTGATATAGAACTAAAGCTTCTAGACATTGTTGACACTATTTGAAAGTTCCGGGCGGTGTGCGTGGGCGATGCTCGCCACGCACACCGCAAGCGATCGAGGCACGACTGTACGCTTGTGGTTCACACTGAAAATCGTCTTCTCTTAATCAAATTTGGCATCAAGGCGAGCAGTGTTGCGCAGCATGGTTTTTGAACAGCCTGATTGGTTCCCGCGGCAACAGCGCGGCACTGCCGAGGTCTCGGACTTGCAGCTTGGGTGGAGGATGGCTGTGTTGCCATTCCGCAACCTTGGCGCACCGGCCGGACGCGGGATCGCGCTTGGGATGGCGGAGGAAGTATCCGCGGCGTTGTCCCGGTATCGCGTCCCGCGCCTGATTGCGACCGCCACGTTTTGGGACGGCAAGGGCCCCGCCGCCGATGCGTGGGAACGGTGCAGGATTTTCCAGCTCGACTACGCCGTCGACGGCACCCTCCAGGTGATCGACGACCGCGTGCGTGTCGTCGTGACGCTGTTGGACGTGGTGCTGGATTTTGAGGTGGTCTGGTGCGGTCATTTTGAGGGTGCTTTGGACGACCTGTTCTCGTTGCAGGACCGCATAGCGTTTGAAACCATCGTGCAGGTTGACCCGGCGTTGTCCGGGCGTGGGTGGGAACTCAATGCACCCGCCAAGACGGCGATCGCTGCCGCCCACCACTCCGTGCTGGCGGCGATAAACGGCATCTTCCGGTTAGACCGGCCGAAGTTCATGCATGCACGCGATCTGCTGCTGCGCGCGATCGAGCTTGATCCCGAGTATGCGGCGGCGCACGCCTGGATGGCGTACTGGAGTATCATGGCGGTTGGTCTGGGCTGGGTTGACGATGCTCGAGATGTGACAACCTTGGCTGGTATTTCTGCCGAGCGTGCTCTCCTGCTTAATCCATTTGACGCTCGCGCGGTTGCGATTGCTGGCCACGTTAAAAGTTACCTTTTTCATGATCTGCGCAGCGCCCTTGTGCTGCACGCGAAAGCTATTGAATTAAATCCTAATCTCTCAATAGCATGGACATTGAGCAGTTGGTCCAAGATATATAATGGAGAGCACGCTGCCGCCGTGCGCCATGCTATGATGTCGCAGTCGCTTTCGCCGCGCGATCCCCACATTTTCTTTGCTGAGCATGCTTTAATGACGGCGCATCTATTTCTGCGTCAATTCGATGAGGCAGATATGCTTTCAGAAATTGTGCTCGAGCGAAATCCCGGCCACATGTCGGCGTTGAAAGGCCGTCTCGCGATTTTGGGTCATATGGGCCGCAAGGATGAGGCGGCTCACTGTTTGGCGATGCTTCGGGCCATCGAACCTGGCATAACGATCGCTAAGATCGTCGCCCGCCCGCCGCTGCGGCCGGAGGACCGAGAATTTTACATAAACGGTCTGCAACTCGCTGGCGTACCCAACTAATCTAGGCAGGACTTATACCAAGGCTCACTGATCAGAACCCATAGAGGTTGGGCACTCTGCCCAACGGCCCGTGTAGCCCGCAGCCGGTGAAGGTCTGATGGGTTCTGGTCAATGAGCCTTGGTATTACAGTTAATCACACAATTGTTTTATTCACCAAGCGGGAATGCATGACTAATCGGACACATCCGGCGTTTGCGTACTGTTACCGCATAGCTGCCTTGGCGTAACTCCCGGTCTGGATGGGGAAGTAACACCTTGCCAAGACGTTCCCAATCCACCTCTGCCACGTCCCCTACCTCTTTACAGGCGAACGAGGCCAAAGTTTCCTCTCGGTAAGCAAGTTGCGGGACAGGTTGGACCTGTAGGAATGGTGTGCTGGCCCGGATGTGGACCGCCACATTGGTCCGGGTCAACCGAACATTGGTGAAGAGCGGGCCAAACCAGACGTCGGTCTCGATGACCCCCTCCCAGGCGCTGAGGCCAGCAGTTGGAGGCAGGTTGACGGGAGGCCGCACCAGCAGGCTCCAGCCCGGCCGGGTTTTGGCCAGGAGGCCCGTCCAGATCTGCACACCGCCCAATTCCGGTAGGGCGGTCAAGAACGGCGGCGAGTAGCCACGCAGCTTCTCAGGAACGGTAGCGTCGAACGCGGCGGCATAGCCAGGATATTGGACGGCGCCGCTTTCAGTCCCAGACAACGGCAACCAGCCATCGACGTCCCCGTAAGACCAAAAGACCTGCTCGCCGTCCCAGAGAAGTTGGATGCCCATTGGCGGGAACATCCAATAACCATAGCCAGTGGCGGATGTAAGGGCATCACAGTATCGCATGGCCCGGCTTGGCAAGTAGCCTGCGGCCGAGCGTTCTGCCCGCTTCGGCGGCCTGCCCTGCGGGATCATGCAGAAGAATTCCACAATGGGGTCTTGGGGCATATGCATTCCGCCGAAGCAATGGGGGCGGCATCCCACACGGACATGCGGGATGCCTCAACGCCTAGAGCTGCTTAGAAGCGCATCAAGCCGGCGCCAAGATGCACGCGCCCGGCATCCTTGGTGGCGGCCTGAGCGTCGGTGGTGACAGGCTGGCCAGGGCGGATGTTCGAGGAAACCAAAACATTGGTGTCCGTCTCGGTCGACTTAGCTTTCGGCGCGGAATGCTGAGAGGATTGGATCATAGTCGCTGCTCCTAGGCGTTATTGCCTGAGATCACTGTTACCAGAAGGCTTTCCAAATATGTAGTCAAATAGAAATTAATTAATCATCAAACAATAGTTAATATACTAGAGGGTTATACCAGTGCTTGATTGTGCTGTGGCGTAGTACATCTCTTAATTTCACTATAAATTACATGTCTATTAGACAAAATAAGCTATTCAGTTCTTCTGTAATGGGCATAGTAGGTTGCTGCCCAAAAAGACGCCGATTTCCCGCCCGATAAATCGCCGGAACCGCGTCCAGGCCATTCCACACCGAAGTCCCTGCCTGCCTCGGCATGGCCAGGCCTAACCGTGTTGGCCGCAGCCCGGTTCTCCCGTGCCGCCTGGTTGGCAACAACGATGAGCCGCACAGCGAAGGGCATGGCGGGAGTGGCACGCGCGACCGGCCAGGTGCATCAAGGAGACCGGACCGTGGGACTCACGGCGGCATCGGGCTATTGTGTGATGAAGCCGCGCTGGACACGGCCGGCGCGCGAGGTGCCCTGCTGCCGGTTCGTGCCGTCATAGGCGGTGGGTTGGGGCACCTACTGCCAGGTGACCGCTTTTAAACCGACGCCATGCATTTGCAGGATGGCCTTTTCGGGGCAAACCGCGCGCATCGGTTCGGGGTGAAACCTCTAGCGGACCGCGGCCGGGCCGGCATAGCCGTGGCACAGGGATAGGGACCCAACTCCCCCACTCAAGCCAAGTGCAAACGAAAACGGACCCGAATGCCACCGTGCCATCCGGCGCACTACCGTTGGCGTTCAGGCGCGATGCTTCTCAATAAAACCCATTCGAAGGGTGGTGGCGAAGAGGCGCAGGCCCTGCCGCTAATCGTCCCCGGCAACATGCGCGGCCGGCCCTGCCTGGGGCACCGCTTCCAGCTCCGGCTGCCCACTCGTGGCTGGAGAGGGCCTCGCCAGGAAATCCCGGTCAAGCTGGAAGGTGATCGGCCGGCGCTTGTTGCGCTCGCGCGTCAGCAGGCCGCCCTTCGCCGCCGCCGCATACATCGCCGTCTTGGCCCAGAACGCCGGGCCGGACACGATGCGGGCCGGGTTGAGCTTCAGCTTCTCCCGCAGGATGCCGTTGGCGCCGTTGACGAACATGCGCCGGCGGATGTCCGTCGTGAAATACTCGATGGTCATGGAAACGCTGAGCTCGTCGTCGTTCTCGATCCGGTGCGGCATGTTCAGTGGCCACTGCGCCATGTCGCCGGCCTTGAGTTCCAGGGCCGTCGCGTACTCGTCGTACCATGTCTCGTAGCGGATGCCGGTCTCATTGTTGTACAAGATGACGTTCTCAAGGCTCTCCGGCGTCAGGAACGGGGGGGCAGGGGGATAAAGGTAGACCCGCTTGCTCCCGGCGATCTGCCACAGCGTTTGGCCGGCGGTGTCAAAGTGGTAGTACACCTGGGCGCGCGGCGACGAGATCAGGATGCCGTTGATGCGCTTGAAAGTCTTCAGGCCGGGCACGCGGCCCTCAAGCTCGGCGAAAATCTCGTCCAGCAGCTTGCCATAGCGCGGGTCGATCTCGTTCACCCGCAGCAGGTTCAACCAAATCCGGCCATTGTCGATAGCCTCGATGACCCCGGCGCCATCGAGCTGGCCGATCTCGCCCTCGCGCCAAAGCTTGCGCTCGTTAGGCCGGCCGGTTTCAATCAGCATGTAGTTCGACTTGGGCGCGGCCTCGATCAGGCGGGCCAGCGCCGGGCGGCTGAACAACTCGTGCTGGTGCAGCCGGTGTTTAAGGCGGAGCGGCACGTTGCCCCAAAGCGCCGCGTGTTCCGGCTGCCAGGAGGTGAAAATCGGAGAGCTCATGCCAAACTCCAGGCGATCATGTTCATCGAGCCCAGAATGGGCAATCGATCGCAGCGTGGCGCCCACGGGGGCCATGCGTCGCATCAATACAGGTAGTTTTCGCCTCGTGCCAGTGCAGTGGTCCATCCGATCCGGATCGATAGACCAATCATAGGGCCACAAGGCTCGCCTTGAAAATGGAGGCCAAGGCTGCCGACCGCAGCTAGGGGCACTCCTTCCGCCATCGACGACGCCCCCAGTGCGGACCCAGCACGGACGAGGTTGCCGATCTCACCCTGCGACAGACCGAGCGAGGCCACGACCTCCCGGCTGTGCCGGTTCCGTCCATAACGCCTCGTTCATCCGCCCCGCCGTTCTTTGCCGGGCCTTGTGGCGGCGCTACTCGAACATGTCTGGCTGCGTCGCGGCGATCTGGTCGTACAGCGTCTGGAAATGCAGCCAGCCAATGAAGTCGTTGCCGACGTGCTCGCGGCTGTAGCGGGCGCTCTTCTCCGACACCGTTTGCGGCTTCACGCCCGAGGCCTCGACGAGCAGTTGCACTTGGCAGCACCGCTCAAGCGCGATGAACCAGAATGCCGCGTCGTCGATGCTGTGCCGGCTGGCGGTCAGCAGGCCGTGGTTCTGGTGCAGCGCCGCGCGGTTCTTGCCGAACAGCTCGGCGACCGACTGGCCGGACTCCTTCTCAACCGCGACGGCGCCGGCCGAGGCGCCGATCACCACATGGTTGTCATAGAAGCACGCGGCGTCCTGGCTGATCATGTCGAGCGGGCGTCCGGTGGCGCACCATGCCGTGCCGTAGGTGGTGTGGGCGTGGCACATCGCGACGATGTCGGGGTGCGCCTCATGCACGGCGGAGTGCAGCACGAAGCCGGCGCGGTTGATGGCGTGGGTGCCCTCGACGACATTGCCGGCGTGGTCGGCCAGCACGAGGTTCGAGACCTTGACCTGCGAGAAATGCACGCACATCGGGTTGGTCCAATATAGCTCCGGCCGCTCCGGGTCGCGCACCGTCAGGTGCCCGGCGAAGCCATAGTCGAAGCCGTGCATCCCGAAGGCGCGGGTGGCGGCGACCAGGTGCTCCTTGCGGTATTTCCGCTCCTCGGCGTGCGAGGCGAAGGCCGGGATTTCCGGGAAGATTAGCCCTTTTTGTTCCGGCTGATAGATCGAAACGCGGGTGCCAACGGTGTCCAGCATGGTTTTTCCCCTGTGTTGTGGGTTCGTGACGCCTAGGTCTATGCAGGGCGCCGCCGTTCAAAGGTCAAGAACGAGCACGCCAGCCTTGGGGCGCGAAACGCAGGTGGTCAGGTACTCCGCACGGTCGTCTTCCGACAGGATGTAGTCCTGGTGGTCCACCTCCCCCGAGAGGTAGCGGACCCGGCAAGACCCGCACAGGCCCGAGACACAGGAGGTCTCGACCATGATCCCGGCCTCGTGCAGCACGTCAACGACAGCGACGCCGGGCGGGACGGCCAGCCGCAGGCCGGTGCTGGCGATCTCGACGCTTGCCGTTTCGGCAATAGGCGTGGCTTGGCCAGCAGCCGGGCCGGGAGTCGCGGCCGGCGCTTTGAAGTGCTCGCAGTGGACGGTCCCAGCGGGCCAATGCGCAGCCGCCGCCGCGCAGGCGGCCATGAAGCCGGGCGGCCCGCAGTAGTAGAGGTGCGTGCCCGCTTCCTGCGTGCGCAGCAGGGCCACGATGTCCAGCCCGTCCGCTGGGTTGCCGCCGTCGTAGTGGAAGGCGACGCGGCCCTCTCCGCCGAGCGCCATGAGTTCGTCCCTGAATGCCGCGTGGTCCGGGCTCCTGGCGCAGTAGTGCAGCCTGAACTCCGCGCCGGCAGCGGCCAGCGTGTGCGCCATGGTCTTGAGTGGCGTGATGCCGATGCCGCCGCCGACCAGCAGGTGCCTCTCGGCCCCAGCCGCGAGCGCAAAGTTGTTGCGCGGCAGGCCCACCGGAACCAGGTCCTGCACCCGCAACGTTTCGTGCAGGCGCCGTGAGCCGCCGCTGCCCGCGTCCTCGCGCAGCACCGCGATCACGTAGCGGCGACGGTCGGCCGGGTCGCCGCATAGCGAGTACTGGCGGGTCAGGCCGCCGCCAAGATGCACGTCGACATGGCTGCCGGCCGTGGCTGGCGGCAACTCATGCCCGTTGGAATCAACCAGCTCGTAGGAGTTCACGCCGGCAGCCTCGAACCGGATTTGGCGGACCAGGAGCGGCAGTGTCGCCGCCGGAAGCAGTCCATCCATGGGTGTCGCCTCTGTTCCAAGCGTTCGAGGGTGCGTGCGACCTGGCGCCTTGCAGGCCAGGCCGCGTCGGGCGCCCCTTCCTGATCAAGCCGGCAGGACGGACCTCTCCAGCGCATTCAGGCCGTCGCGCATGAACGCCGCGCGTTCCTCGCCCCGCTTGCCGTCGCTCTCGGTCAGCAGCGCCACAATCCCGCGCGCGACCCGGCGGCGCGTCGCGACCTCCTGCTGCACCGTCTCGCCCTCGGCGATGCCGAGCACGTTGCCGCAGCAATAGCTGTTCGGCGCCCCGTTCACCCCGCGCAGCCACTCCGCGAAGTTCTCGGCCGAGGCCAGCGGGTTCGCGCCGCGCAGCGCGTCGCGCAGCATCTTGCGGAACATGTACAGCCCGGCGTCAAACTTCGTCGGGTTCTCCAACGAATGTACGGCGATGGGCCGCTGGCTGATGATAGCCTCGTAGTCGCCGGGCGCGTACTGGGTTTCCTTGTAGTTGGCGCGCTCCCGGTGGTTGCCCGGGATCGGCGGCAGGTCCTCCAGCTTGTATTTGCCGAACCGCTCCGGACGCCGCATCGCGACCTGCCCGTCGAGGAAGTCGATCGTCTCGTAACCCACCAGCGACCGGTCGCAGACCCCCCGCGTGTCGATGCCCGGCCCCATCACCCGCCAACCGATCATCTTGCTGTTCTCGTCGTCCACCGGGACCGTCCAGCGGATGATGTGGAACCGGCTGAAGTGCTTCTTGGCCGAGCCGTCCTCGGAGGTGTAGGCGTGCAGGCTCAGGTTTGGCAGCGCCTGGTGCTGCACGCGGATGAACAGCCGGTCCTTGTCGACCCGGCGCGCCCCGGCGCAGGCCAGGCCCCGCCCGCCGTGGATCGGCACGAACTGCATGTCGGGCGCGACCTCCATCGACGCCGCGCCGACCTCATCGAAGGTGGTGCCCTGGTAGTGGCCGTCGACGACGTTCTTGCCCGAGTGCAGCGCGGTCGGATGGTAGTTGTCGGCCGCGTTGTCCTGCACTTGCAGCCAGTTGCAGTGCTGGAAGTTGCTGTAGGGCACCAGCTCGTCCGTGGGCTGGACGGTGAAGTTCCCTTCCCACTCGGGGAAGGGCGGCTCGGTTTCCGGCGGCCCCATGTAGGCGAACACGAGGCCGCTGCGCTCGAACGCCTTGTAGGCGCCCTGGCGGATCGAGCAGGCGAACTTTTCGGAGTCCTTCTCCTCGCCCTTGGGGTAGGGCACGTGCAGGCAGGCGCCGTCCACGTCGAATACCATGCCGTGGTAGCAGCACATGATGCCGCGGTCCTGGATCGAGCCGTACTCCAGCGATGCGCCGCGGTGGACGCAGTGCGCGTGCAGCACGCCTACCCGCCCGCTCTTGTCGCGGAAGGCGACCAGCTCCTCGCCCAGTATTTTCAGGTAGCGCGGGGTGTCCGTCAGCTCCATCGACATGCAGACCGGGTGCCAGAACGAGCGCATGTACTCGCCCATCGGCGTCCCAGGGCCGGTCTCCGTCAGCTCGGGGTCGTGGGCCGGGACCTTGTTGCTGTAGTAGCCGCTGTAGGGCAGCAGGGTCTTTTTGCGGCTGTCGGACGCCGACGCCTGCCCAGCTTGAGTTGACGCTTGGGCTTCTGGACCCTTGATCGCGTTCATTGTTGTCTCTTTCCCTTCTTCGAGCCGGTGGGCCGCCTGTAATTTCGGGATACCGTATTCCATCCTTGTCGTCCAGCGCCTGCTTGCGGCGCCTAGCCGGTCCCAGTGCTTTGGGCGCCCCGCAGCCGCTCCTCCGTATGGGCGCCTGCCTCGGCGGCGTGCGAGTACGCGGCGTCGGCACTCGCGCCGCCGTCGCCTCTAAGGATGCTTTCCATGATCTGGCGGTGCTGGCTCCACGCCTGCTTGCGCAGCGTGTTTGCCTCAAGAACCAGCACCATCGCCCGCTGCATATGCGGCCATAGCGGCTCCAGCGCGTCGGCGATCGCGTCGTTGCCCGAAATCCGGTAGATTGCCTGGTGGAAGTCGATGTCCGCCTGCACCCGCCTCGACATCGCCGTCTCCTCACCCAGCCGCACCCCGGCGTCGAACGCTGCCCGGAGCGCAGCGGCCTCTGCGTCGGCCAGCACGCCGCCGGCCGACCGTTCTGCGGCCATACGCGCCGCAAGCGCGTCGAGCGTCGCCCGGACCTGGTAAAGGTCGCGCACGCGCGCCGGGTCGACCGGCGCGACCTCCAGGCCCTTTTTGCCGGACTCCCGCAACAGGCCCTGGTGCTTGAGCACCTGCAAGGCATGGCTGACCGGGGCGCGCGACACTCCGAGGCTGGCCGCCAGCTCCGCCTGCAGGATGCGCTGGCCCGGCAGCAGCGTGCAGTCGATGATCGCCGCCATGAGCCGCTGATGGACGGCATCGACCAGGATGGGGTTCGTCGAGACGGGTTCGATTACGATGCTTTCGCCTTCCGCGATACGGCCGGCCGCGCCATGCCGGGCGCCGCCGCCGTGCATCTGCCACAACGGATCGCCGATGGCGACCAGCGGCCGTCCAAAGCAACACGCTAGGCGCCGTGCGGCCTAACGCGCCGGCGCAGGTGCCGGTCCACCCGGTCATGCAGCAACTGAACCAACTCTGGTGTGCATACAGTTTCGGCGTTGTTGTCCAAGCCGGCGGACGCCACTTCGGCATCGGCTTCGGTCGAGTAAACCTGCTCTGCGGTAGGGCTGCGCAGGCGGTTTTGGCTGCACAGGAAAGATGTGCCTCATCCGCGCTTCCTATGCGGCAAGGCAGCACTTCTTGAACTTCTTGCCGCTGCCGCACGGGCAAGGGTCGTTGCGGCCGACTCCGCGCAGGGGGTTGGTGACGGGTTGCTGAACCTCGTAGTCCCGTGGGTCGGAAAACGCCGGCGCATCGCGGCCAGAGAAGGCGAACCACTTTTCCAGCTCGCCGATTGCGTCCGTGAACGGGGCGACTCGCTCATGCTCAAAACCCGCCATCCCAGTGGGATCGTCAAGCGTGCGCTTGAGGTCCCCCTGGAAATCCTTGATGCCGGAGTAGACGCTGTCCACGAACCCGCGCCTGACCACCTCCTCCGCCTGCTCGGACAGGTCGCTGTAACCCAGGTCCGCGACGGCCAGGAGCCATCCGACCCAGACGAAATTCTCGGCTTGCGGCTGCATCTCGTCCAGCAGGCGCAGCAGGTAGGCGCGCATCGCCGCCTCCGGCAACCGGCCCGTGCGGGTAAGGTAGGCGAGCGCAATCAGGGCGGCCTCCCTCACGAAGTCGTCCGCCGCCTCCGCCTCGATAACGGCCTGCAGCGCCGCGGGGTCGCCGTCGTAGGTGCTGACCAGGATGCAGCGCAGGGTGGTGGTGATGGCGTCGCCGAGGATCAGGTCAGACGCCTCCCTGTTCCGCAGCAGCCGGCACAACGGCGCGAATGCGGCGGTCTCGGCCTTCTCGCCCAGAAGGTGGATGATGAAGAACAAGGCCTGCTCTGTTCGCTCGGAGCGGTCGGCCCCGCTGGCGTAGCTGTCCAGCAGCGCCACGAAGCCTGGGCCGGCTTCGTCCCAGTGGTCGAGCGCCCACTGCATGGCCGGGCGCGGCAGCTTGTTGCCGGCTGTGGCGAGTTCACGGATTGCGTCATTGAGGGTCATGCCGGCCAGAGTCGTGACGCTGCCCGTTCCGGTCAAGGCCACCTGCTTGTTTCCCCATGCGCTTGTTTCCACAATTGTCTCAATGAAATATCAGGCCGTTTCTGAACGAGGAGAACCACTTATGGCCCGCAAACCGAAAATCCAGCCCGGCGTCGCAGCCGAGGCGGCAATGCCTGTGGCGGAACCCGTTGCCGCCGATGCAGCCCCCGCCCCGGTGCGCCGGGGCCGTAAACCGAAGCAACCGGCTGGCCCGATGGCGGCCTCCGCATCCCAGGTCGATGACGCCGCGGGTGGCGGTCCCCCCCAACCGGACGCCGACCCCGGCGGCTTAACTGTTGAAGCGGCGCAGCCCTCTGCTGAAATGGATGCGCCCACTCCGACGAGGCCGGCGGCGCGGTGGGACCAGGACACCGGCATGGTGCGTTTCGACTGGCCCGAGATCGAGCGGACGGCTGCACAAGAAGGGCCGAACCAGGGTATGGCCAAGCTGCTGGTCGCCGCCCGCGCGGAGGGCGCCAACTCGCGCTGGCCGCTGTAGGCCGCGGATCGTCGCCATGCGCCAACGGGGCCGACGCCAGGCCGGCCCCGTCGCGCTCGAACCCAGCGCTGGGCCGGCGCGCTTCAAACCCGGCGCCGGCCGGCGCGCTTCAAACATAGACAGCTTCAGCTCTTGATCTCCGCGCTCCCGGCTTCGAGGTGGCGCGTCCGCTCCAGACGGCCGGCCAGATAGCGGCTGAGGCTCCGCGCCTGGGCGTAGGCCACGCTGCCGTTCCCGAAGCCACGCGGCAACGAGCCCGCCGTTTGGACGAGGGCCTCGTTGCCAGGCGCGGGCTCGAGCCGTGCCAGGGAGGACGGCTGGGTCGTGTTCCCGGTCAGTTGCGGGTAGGCGGCGGACCCCGTGTCGGCCACGAACGGACTGCCGGCGGTGGCCTGGCGGCCGGCTTGGAACGGGAACGGGTCGCCGTT
>JAABUV010005295.1_pt1 | contig 14795 bp, 14 predicted proteins | sample 5559971 | NCBI WGS metagenome assembly JAABUV01 (sample SAMN10711881, study PRJNA513362) | rock metagenome | isolation source: Antarctica rocks | place: Antarctica: Victoria Land, Knobhead nord | collected 2015-12-19
CACGATCCAAGCTGTTCGCAATGTACGTTACCAGATCATTGGCCAAAGCGGCGACATCTCCGGTGGGGAAGATCCAGACTGTCGTTATTTCTGTCTGCCCAGGAGCATACAAATCCGAACTCGCCCGCGAATTCAAGGCTTCTGGAGTGGGCTATGCGACCGGTCTCCGGCTCTTTAACATTCTATTCAACAAGTCGACGGAAGAGGGCGCAAGGGTCTATATCTCGTCGTCGGCTGTCGGAAAGGCGGGACATGGCGGCTGGTATAAAACGACTGCGTTGACAAAGTATGTGGACACAGGCTGATCGTTTCCACGTCTCGGACAATGCTCTTAGCGAACATAGGCTAACAAATCACATAATCCAGCCCTGGATCTTACGTGACTAGTGACGAAGGTCAAAGGATGCAATCTGAAGTATGGAGCGAGATTGTAGCCGCGCTAAAAGCTCACCGCTGTGTGTTACCGTAGAATCAGCAGAAGAACAGCGTAATGGAGGCGGTCCAGACATGGCTTTGTTGCTAGTGTTTTGACGGTCGTTCAAGTAATGAACGCAAAGTTCCAACGGATGTCACGCGTAAATGCATTACAGATGTGGTCGTCAGCAGTTAGGCACTAGATAGGAGGTGTACTAGCCTGGTAGTCCACCTGAGATCTTCGCTGAGGGATATGCCGTTCGTGGAAGGCAAGTTCTGTTCTCGGCTCTTGGTTTTGATGATCCTTCCTCCGCCAGTCGCTCCCCATTGGCGTATCCGCGCGAGATGGGTTCAAAGCCGCGCAGGATAGATTTATCATGTGATGTGCTCAAGGTAACACCTCAATCGCTGTTTACTGTATGGTTCACGAGGACATTATGTGAGACGGGAAATCCGTGATAGCAAGGGACAATTCAGCTTCTTCGCCTCTTTCGCCCGCGAACCTCCTCCTTGCAAATGTCTTTGCCGCATAGGTATCGTGCGTATTGATACATGTCGGTCCTTTCCCGTTCACTCTTCACTGTATTAACATGTTCCTCGCTCCTTTCTATGCCTGCTATAGCTGAATCAAAACTGGTCGCAGCTTGCCAGAGCCGTATAGACTTGTGCCGTCTTTACCAAAGTCTTCTCCATCATCGTTATCCAAACGAAGTTCATCCGCGAGGCACTCGTCCCAATTCTTGCGCGTTTTGTCGGGCTTGCACTGCGACCGCTTCCTTGACCCAACGTGAATTCCCGATTGCACCCATATGTTGCCATGAGATGGTCTTTCTTGAGTCTTCAGAGGGTGCGCCGACATGTATGCATTGCAGCAGTAGCATGACGGCTTGCTGCAGCCGATATACGGCTCACCGCGCGCAAATGATAGACGGTATCGATGGAAGTGATCGAGCATAGCAACTTTCGCATGCACTTTCTGGCCACGAAGAACGTTTTGCCACCGCAGCAAGAAGATATCGGAGTATATTTGATGCTTTAACAGGTCTCGATTAAGGTCCCCGGAGGAACTATGTCGATTAATGAGGTCGGTCAGGGTTGTTGGTGATCCCAGGATTGAGTCAGACTTCGTTCGGCAAGTGACCAGTTTATCCTTTGTGCCGATGACCGTGAATGTGGGGTCGAGCAGTCTCTCTTCGTACACAGCTCTTAGTACGAACAGTGTTGATTTCGCCCAGGAGGCCAGGCGCCCGATATAATGACGAATATCCCGCCAAGCCGTTTCGTTGGGAAAACGACGAATGGTGGTTCTGAGCTGCATATAGGCGGACGACGACCGGAACTCATAAGCGCGTGTAGACAGTTCAGCATCGTCATCCCCGTCCGTCAGTGACCGGATAGACTGTATCAACTGGGCAGTGTCTTCGGTAACGTTAGACAAAGCAACTGGAGAAGAGGCACGAGTTCCGTACCGTGGTTAACATATTGACATTCTGCTGCTGCATCCAGTCGTGATCGTAATTGCCGGATATAGTTTCGTGCCTTCGGACGACATTTCGCCGTCGCCACCGTGAGAATCTTTGCTCCAGTTTGGCGCTGGCTCAGATTAAGGACACTTCGAGCATGATGCATAGTGTACAGCAGTTCTCGGAGCAAATTGACTGCTTTAGTGAAAGATCCATTCGTAGTGATCCAATAGACTTGTGATGGACCTTTCTGAGATACAGCGATGGAGACCACGGTCCTTCCTCCTGGCTGTGTGTCGCAAAGCTGCGACAGATCGTCGAGAAAGCGCTGCCAAGGTGTGCGTTTCGGTTTCACGCGATTCACTTGACCAGGCGAGAGGATACTCCATAGGACAAGGTCCTCATAGAATTGTTTGGTCATATTTTTCGAATGGCTTGGGATGTTCGTTTTGAAGCTTAGCAAGCAAGTCAAAGTATGGTGTGATCCCCGAAGTATCGAACGATATTTAGCATCATTCCGAACAAGCATGGGGTCTTAATTGAAGCAATTGAGATGCGTGATGATTACAGCGAGGCTTTTGTGGGTATCGATTGGAAGGTCCGTATTGGGGAGAGAAGAGCTATCCTAGGCGAAACCGGAGAAATGTGCCACACGCACGCTATATGCAATGATGGTTTTCTGTCTAACGCCTATGAACTCCCAGATGGATGCAGGCTTTCTGCGCCGCTTTTTGGCGCGCCTCCTTCTTTGATCTCCCGTCTGCCTTGGCTTCGTATTTATTGAACAAGACAGTCGCCTCAAAACGGGGAGGCTGAACTTGAATCTTGGTGTCAATGTACTCAACCTTCACACCTTTCTCATCTCCATGCTCCTTCAATACCTGAATATCTTCACCAGAAGCTGCAGGCCCGAGAATTTCATCGAATTGACCCATTTTCGTGGCGATCTTGCTTGTGGTGTCGTACTCATCTCGCAACGTGCATTGTTCTTCGATCAAAGTAACCAGCTGCTCCCTCGCGCCGCGCGAATCAGTTCTGAAGATTGCACCTATCGTGGTCATGAGCTCTTCGTGGTCATCCGTTGCGTCTCGCAACATGTCTCGAGATTTATGATTATGGACAGAGCGTAAGGCTGAACCGTACGGATACTCTCTTGTAGCCCGTGAGAAGCGCGACTATGCTCGTCAGTCTTCGCTCGTCCCGAAGAGATTGGGGAGGACGAACATCGAACTCGGGCAGACTCTCGTCGCAAGTCGCACTCTTCAGCAGATGTCCCATTAAAATGACTTCAAAATATCTCTTTCCGAGGATATACTCTTTCATGGTCCAGTCGTCCGTAATCAACATCTGCTCAATCTCTGATCCCGCTGTGTGGGCGTCCTCGCTTGAGCTCCCGTCAGAAGTGTCACTTGCTGCGAGCTGGGGCATGATGACAGTGACGAGATGCAAGTCGAGCTGTTGGGGAGAGGACTCTCTGTGAAGTATACTTTGGCTGTACAGCGACCAAGCATTCGGTTGCGTATCACGTCCCGGCCATGCGCTGTCATGATCCATAAGTCATCTGACCGTCAGACTTTCTTGCGTAGCTCGTCGCTCACACACCTCCAAACGAACGATGCAGGGACCTCTGCAGGAAGCTCAATGCGAGTAGACGACCTCAGCTCTTGTCGGATGCCTCGCGATGCCTAATGCGCTCGCCTTTCTGACCGTTCTTGGCATCCTGCGGTATTGATGTGCATCCATTGTGTGGCGTTCTGCGGGGCTTTTGCTGCACGAAGCTCAAGAGAGCACCCATCCATGAAGCGACTACGGTTTCTACGTATACAGAGGCGCCAAGCGGGGACACACTAAGCGCTAGGACAGCGCATGTATGGTAGACGAACAAGCGCAATGCGAGAGGTGGATGGGAAGCTACTACAACGCCATGCTGCACAGAAGCTTTTGGCTTGCCGAGCTGGACTATGTCACAAAGGGAAACTCGCAGGGGCGATGCTTTGCACTAAGAAGCCGTACGGAATTTTAGCGTTGTCTCTATTGCGGAGCCCTCTGGCCAAACAAACTCGTCTGACTGTTGAGGGACACTTGTGCTATGGTGTCGGCGTGCCTCTCAACGGTGCCAATGGCTTATACAACACGGCGGGTTTCACCTTCGCCAGCTCGGAGCTCAGCTGACGTCTCGCACAAAGTACATGAGTGCCGCAGGCGTGTCAAAAATCACGATGGATCCACCTCCAGCTGGGCCAACCAAAGGCTTGCAAGCTGGTCTGGAAGAGCGCCGGCCGGACCGGGTCGGGACCGGCGGACTTCCCCTCGATCAGCATACCTTATGAGCCCCCGCACTTTCTTAGGTAATGCGTCTCATTGGGCGAGAGCCTCACCGGCGCAAGGCTACTTTTTCTGCAGGCGGGCTTCGTCTCATATCGCTGACATATAACATGCTCACCAACGAGTCAGTCAGGCGAGACTCCTGGGCGACCTTGATGAGTAAACGGTGATGCCTCAAAGAGCTCGTAGTGAACTCGCGTGAATCGGTCCTCAAAGTCCCAGCATAATGCCGCTCCGATGGAGCAGGCGACCGATCGAACATACGTACGTGCGCCAACGTTTGCTTGATATTGCTGTAACCTGAGTGAATCTCGTGGTATAGCATCTACTGCGTAATGAAACTATCCGGAGCTAGCACCTCTTGTCCATCCTTTCTGTCGAACAGTTGCAGAGTACCTGCGTCCTGATCACGACGAAACCGCAGAGAGAAGCGGCATTTGTGGGTTCTGTCTGCCACACCACGGACCGTGCGGTGAATCTCTGCAGGCAAAGACGCATAGCTCTCGAGCAGGTGGCCATGGCCTTCCTCCCAGGCCTTAATCTGATGTTTCATATCACCCGACTCAACAGTCGTGAAGTGACCCGCAGAGTGCCTTCCCAACATCATGGTAGACTGCCGAGGCAGCCACAGCTGTGGACGAGTATCGTGCAAGTCGTGATTCCTGCTTTCGCGACTTTTGATTTCGACGAGGCAGGATGAGGTATGGGAAATGCCGCCCCTGATCATCCGCAAGCGATCGCTGGATGGAGTCGACTTTGCATCTGAACGTCCGACGGCTTGGTGAATGGCCCCATGAGACCAAGCTCCTTTACACTGACAATTGCAGGCGTCGGCTTGATACTGGACTACCGTCTTCAGTCCGCCAAGTTTGTACGACACCACTTGATGATGACTGGTCTGCCGAGGGTCATCACCTTCAAATATGGTCGAGACTTCCTCAAATCCTCTTTCATAGCCACGACATCGCGAGGTTCGAGCCAGATTGGAGAGATCGTTTTCCCAACGTGTCATGAACAATGTCTGGCCCCGCGCCTCAGGGTCGATGCGGAAACTCTTGTTCGCCGTATCGAACGCAAAGTCCATCACAAGGCGGAGGTTGTTGACACCAGAGTCAGTACTGGCCTCAGCGACGGCGAATGAAGGATTGTCAACTGTGCATGCCAAAACCAAAGGCTCGAAAACGAAAAGGATAGACTTGAGTGCCCTTTTCGTCCGTCGACTCATCTCTGAATGCCACCCTGTTGGAAAGAAGGTCTGAGGGTAGACGAGGAATACGTGGACGAGGAATCATCCCTTGCCATTGCTCAGCGGATTCATCTGGATCAAGTGCCTCAAATGGGACCTACCGGGAACGATGATGGTCGGTCGCTCCGTCTGCACCATTCAGGACACCAGGTGAGCCTGCTAGTATGTCATTGAAAAAGGAGACTCGCAGAATGAGAGAACAGATGGAAGTCCTGCTGCAACAGCTCGAGCAGGAAAGGCAAAATGGCAGAGACCAGCTCGAGCGTCAAAGGCAAGATAGCAGAGACCAGCTCGAGCAGCAAAGGAAGGAGAGCAGGGATAAAGAGGAGGAGATGGGGCGGCAGCTGGAACAGCTTCTCAGTATGGTCGCTAAGATTGCGGGACGCGAATAGCACGTCATGATGGCAAGCCTCTACCCTAAACGACTTTCGACGGGCTGAGGTCGAGCGTTTGATGGTAGTTCCCGTCCACGGATCTACATACATAAGAATGCCACGGCATCGGCGACTCAATGGACAATCTCCGCCATACCATGGCTTTAGGGTTGGGGGCGATGGCAGAATTCGCCGGCATGGACGGTCGTGAGGGTAGTGTAGCACGGGATATGAGTATGCTCCAGGTCACGACATGTGTCAACTGTCAAACTGCTTAGCCGGCCCTTTGTGGTACACAATCCAACACGCACTGTCTCTCCTGGAAGACAAAGTCTTCTGTGTGTAGCTACCCCACTCCTCTATTTCAGCCTTATGATCGCAGTCAACACAGATGTGAGCGACTGTCAGTCAGAAGAAAAGGGAATTGGCGATGAAAGCAGAGAGTATGGATGGAGAGTGAGTGTGCCTGATCCATGTTAGGACCTTGCCAGTGCGGCTGGACGACGGTAGCCTTCTACAGCAGCCGGCCAGTTGTTCCAGAACGGCTGTTATCCAAGCAAAAGCAATATCGAGCAAGTACTGTAGCTTGATGGTCATCGCAACGCAGCATTTCCAGAGAAAGGCCTTCTGCGCCTTCGTAACCCCCCTATGTAAGCTATTTTGTGCTGCCAACTACTACCAGGCATTCAATGCTCTTGATCTGGCGTTCAGTAGACATGCAGCCACAACGCTTGGTGACGAGCCTGCAAATACTTCAGTTCTTCAAATGCGTTGTGTTGAACAAGCGATTACCAGTATCGCTGGTCCCTCTGCCAGTGTACTTATTTTCCGACAGCCGCAAGGCCACAAGAGACAAGTGTCCCTGGTCATGCGCGAGTGCTGCAAGTGAACCATTCTTCCCTACACTGTCAGCCTGGACGACATTGGCCACCACAACACTCCGCAGTGTAGCGTGCAGTCGACGCACTTGCTCAACAAATCTTTTGACCGTCAACCCTTCGTTAATGACCGAATCCACTAATATGATCGCGGAAAGACTTTTTACATGATCGACTGTGAGATCTTCGGGAGATCTCGCGTGCGCGAATGTGGCCTGAGGAAATGCTTTGCTGACTCCCAGAGCCATCGGCTCACCGCCCCTCATTAGAGCGACAATCAGAGTTCTTTCCCGCTCATGGCGAAGCCGATGACCAACCGCCTGGTGGTTCTGAACGTGTGGGATCAGAGATTCTTCCAAGCCAAGAATGCTCGAAACAAATTCTATTGCGAGGTAATACCCAACGTCTTCGTGGGCCTTCCTCAAAGCTGGTCCGGCAATGGTGGCATCGCGGGTGCGGGTTGTGAGCAGTTTGGCCGAAGCTTTCCCAGTAGCGTGCAGGAGCTGAAGCTTATGTAGCCGACTGCGGCTGATAGATTCGAGCTCGGCCTCAGTGAGGTGCATCACGGGCAGGGTTGTCGTGTCCAGTCGGGGCGGTGCACTGCCCGGGAGAAGGATTTGGCACGCTTGCAGACCGTCTCTCTCGATGGCCAGGAGGAGCTCGGCGTCCAAAGACTTGCTCCTACTGTGCTCTTCGCCAACCACAACCACGGCACGGTCCGCCATCTTCAGCATCTCCATGTCAACCCGGCTATCCCCGAACGACCAGACGTTGATTTGATGCTGGTGTCGCAAAAGCACAACTAGTGCACCCTTCACCATTGGCGTAATGACATACCCGTTCGACAAGCGCCCACCGCCAATTACTTCCACCTTGTCCGACAAGCCAGCCTTCTTGAGTACCTTCTCCCAGATCAGACCATGGCCACATGTGAGGACGACAGCACCAGCGTGTGGATTGGAGGTGGTCAACTCCAGTAAGTTCTGAAGCTCAGAACGAACCGTCACGACCGAGGCCGTCGTCTCGCAGAGGATGTCGAATGCCTCGTTCCCGTGCTTGAAACTCAGATCTTCGTACAAGTACGTGGCTTGTTGGAAGGCGGTACAAGTGTATCCCATTGGACTTGCGAATATGGCCTTCAGTGGATCGTTCTCGTCTGATGACAGCTCCAGGTCGGCCACCCTGTTCCCAAATAGAGCCCCTGTGTCATCGGCTGCTAGAGTTCGATCTCCATCCATGACGATCATCGTCTCCAGGCTTCGGTGACCTACAATTTCGTTGAGCCTAGCTTCGGCTCGCACGGTATTTGTCTGCGCAGGATGCTCGAGCATTCCGGTGAGTAAGTGTCGAACGTGCTCCAATATGTTCGAACCTTGACCGTTAGGCGACAGGATTGAGAGTAGCACTGTGTGTCGATAACACTCGATGCGTAGTCTTCTCTTCTCCTCCTCCTGCCATCTTGCCAGATGACGATCTGATGCAAATTCTCGTATACGCTCAGTGTCTGCATGACGGCGCTGGGCAATGATGTTCGGGGGTAAATCCAGATAGATGACGTGGGTATAGGTCGCCCAGTCAGCGTCGGTGACTACCCATTCACCCGCATCCATGTCCTCAGGCCAGAACATACAATGGCCCGCAACCACCGCATTTGCTGCGCTTGTCCTACATCTGTCGCTAAGTTCCGTGATGGCCTGTCCGCGATAGCACGCTTTCTATCCTCTGGCAGTTGCTTGAACTTCTCAAGCCCTCCGGGAACGCATGTGTCTATCATCTGAGACCCCTCGCAAAACGTGAAGCAGCTCTCGACGAAGTGCGCTTTCAATTCTTTCAGGAGGGTCGACTTCCCACAGCCAAAAATTCCATATAAGCCTACAACGATAGGCTTTTCTTCGTAAGCGTCTGGTCGGCAATCCATGGTTGCTGCGGTTCAATGTGCTCGAGGGGGAAGAGAGATGTGCTGTGCTTAAGGGGGCGAGATACAACGGAGCGCCCGTGTTTGAGGAGGTGATGTTGTACGAATGTTGTGCCGAGGACACCTTCTATGAGAAGTCGCTAAGACTAAGCGTGGTCACACTGTACCTGAATCTAGAGCTTGTCATATCGATAGACACGTCGCACTGAATCTGGTGAGGTGAGCCTTTCGCCTCGTTGTGCCACGTACAGCACGCCCTTATGCAGTATGCAGCTTGGTGTTTAGGTAGGGTGTGTGGGACGCCTCAACCGTACGACAGTTTAGCGTGTTCCAAGTGTACACTGCAGAGCCCATGCTTAATGCTCAGCCAAATGTGACAAAGGAACATGCAATTGGAAATTAGTTTAGCGGGAGCTTTGTGTGGAAACGGTTCGGAGAGTGTGTAGGTTGCCCGCCCACTTCACGAACTCGGGGCGATCATGAGATGGCCCAGCGAGCAGGTGATCTACCTCTCCGTAGCTTACCGACCCTGGTGAGAATCCTCTGTCCACGTGGTCGGAAGATGTGATCTCGCATATCAGAATGAAGTGGAAAACACGTTATGGTCGCCAGTTCTTGACATGAGCTGTGGTCTCGCGGGACAGTGCCATGCTGGAAAGGTTTCCGGAGGTACTGTACGTGTTGTAGAAAGCCGAATCCAGCCACTTCCGCTCTTCGTAAAATTGACATCGAACATAAGGACACCGCAAGTAGTCCTTGATGAAGGATATCTCCGCGCATACTCTGTGCGACCCCTTCAGCATATTGATCATCGCCTAAAAAGGCGCGGCACTGTCGTATTGGTGTACTAGGTTCGACGCATTGTTATCCCGATCTCCAAGCTTTCAGTTCATTGGTTCCTAGCGAACGTTCATGGAGATGGCGCGTCTCTCGTCTCTGCTCATTCGGAGGCGCTCGCTGTTCCCAAGCCAAAAGCGCCAGGTCCGCGCTGTCCGCCGCGACGTCTTCCGTCTGATATCGTCCTAACTTGGGGTAAACGCTGGAAGGCGATGGCGTGGTAGTGAGTGCTGTTGCCGCCCACGTATGGGCGGTGTTCGCCCGGCAATCTTCAATGCCTACATGATGCATGCCGATACTTGACCGAAAGCGTACATTGCGGCCTGCGCATGCTGTTAATGCTCATTCTAGCCTAGCTCGACACTGGCTGGTAGGTACCTGCGATGCACGACTAGGCATCGTCTCACTTGCAGCTACTCCATGAAGCACCGCGCCGTTGCTCCCCGATAGGACGAATGCGGGCGATGACAGCTCAGCTATTGTACGAGCATGGCCTGTGCCGCATCGTCGCATCTCAACGGTTTGGCGGATCGGCAACCTGTTAGTGAAGCTCATTGAGTCTTCGAACAGCGATTAGCGTCCACACCCGACAGATGGCCACATATGGAATCCTTGCACACTTTGACTCAATCGATACGAGCTACTGTACCTTTGATACCGCTGGACTACTTTCCTGATACAATCAAGATACCAGCCAGTATCCCATGGCAGCATAGGATCAGATAAATCCCCGATCCTTTGCCCGAGCTCCAGGACTGTCACTCGTCGAGAGCCAGCTGTCCATCCTGATCTGCTTAGCTTCTGTGTGACGCACCCACTGTGAACAGATTATGCGCTAGCTCAACCTTCCGGAACAGGCGGCGAGGTCTCTACAGAGGTATGATCCATCTTTAATGTACACTGCCGCTTCTTACTATGTATTTGAACCATACCTTATCTCCAGGTCAGACGAAGTTCTCTGAGGCCACACTTCCCGTCCACCTCTTAATTTACCTGGCATCTCCTGGAGCACGATCAGCATGGCGGATTAAATAGACCACTTGTTCGCCGAATATCCCAGCTTTGACTATGACCGAGCGAAGTCATCGCCACGCGAGTTCTACCGCATGTGCAGTCATTTCCGACGGGACAGAAGACCGGACGGCTCGTATCCTCCCGCTCGTGAGGAAGCATGGCAGAAATTTCGCACTGCTCTTGTCGTACAGTTTAACAGTAGCTTCGGAGTGGACGCTAACGACATCGCCACATGGGAAGGGATACGCAAGTTTCTCAAGTTGAGTCCGATACCCTCGGACATTGAGAGCATGCGTCATGTGAGTTGCCTTTAGTATTGCAGCGTCTCTAAGTTGCTTTACATACTGATTGCGAAAGGTCATTCTCGACACTCATGTCAATCTTTCCGACATGCTTGACAGTAAGCGAAATGGTGGATCGGTCAGACTATTCCAGACGAAGGACGAGCTTATCGATTACAAGAAGGTCGCTACTTCCCGAAGGAAGAAGCGTACGCAGGCGGTCTGTTGAGATACGTGCTTCGAGAGATCCACAACGACTACCACGGCGGTCGAGACAAGAGTGTCAAATCACGAAACAGCGCTCGACACGGAAAAGGACACCTGTAGAGACAATTCAGTTCGTACCATCAGGCGACATGTACCTTGTTTGGGAACACACATGGCATGTGGCCAGAGAAACTCTTCGTCGGATCCACAGGTTCATGTCTGGTCTTGTATCGAGCGGGTGGCGCCTTGTGCTATCTTAGATCAAACACTGACCTTCATCAGCGAAGAGCATGTATCCAAGTGACATCGCATCAAGTTTTGATGTTCTCCGTAATTAATTCCTCAAGCAACCAATCATCGCAGAATCACTAGGATATCTGAGTGCTGCATGCTCGATTGCCGCACGTGGTTTGAGGCGCTTGTCTAGACTTGAATGCCTACAAGAATACCCTTGATAGTGTTGTCTGGACTCTGTACCTTCTGGCCGATTGGAAGAACATCAGAAGGTGTAAGGTATATCGAAAAGTTGCGAGAATAGTGTTAGGGAATGACGACCGCCTGTTACGAACATCGTAACGGGAAAGATTCCGCCCTGCTGCTCCCTCGGGGAACAGTCTTGGCGGAACAGAGCAAAGGAATCTCAGGACTTTCCTTGGCCTCCTGCCCTGCTGCTCTGCATGAACAGAGCAGAGAGCAGCCTCAGTGACACACGAATCTCCTATGTATATAGCAGGCGTGCTTTCTTCATATGTAATTCGTGTTCAACTCATGTTGCAATCCAACTGAAAGGTCTTCGCATACCTAGGAACGATTCCAGCAGAGCACTTCATCAACGAGAGAAGTATCGCCCAATACTGACCGTGTCTTGACACTATCCAAGCCCACCGAGCTCTACCACGTGACACTACCTTGCAGGGTCGCAACACCGCCTTAGCAGAGTGTTGTGCAAACTTGATCGACTACGCAATTTTTCTGCGTAAGACCCGATCCAAGACTCCCGGTGCCTAGTGTAGGGTGGGAAGTCAGATGCACAATCACGAGCAACGCCATCAGGTTCTTCTGCAGTGCAGATCAACGCTGGCTTCGCATCACTTACTCTACCCTCTCTGGAAGTGGGAAAACTGTCGACGATGCTGATTTCATACTCCGCAAGGCGCATAGCTGAAGTCTTGACGGGTTCCGATTGCATGCTCGCCTGGCCATGTCGTGTTGTTCTCAGCCGCTCTCGGCAACTGCAGAACAACTCGATAGGTAATACCAGGCCATCTGATCCCTGCAAAGACACCGGCACCCTCACAAAGTACTTCAAGCTAGCATAAAAAGCTCTGTTGTACGTTCAGCAAGTCGGCGTTCGTGGGTATAACTAATTCACGTCGAGTTAGAGCAACATTTTGGGCTAAAAGACGCTGTTGAACCGATGTTTAGCTGCCAGCAAGGTACAAAGAAATAAATGAGGGCGAGAGGGCCGAGAGTTAGTTAAAGAACTGGGATGTGAAATTTTGGATGCTCTTTATCTGTCCCAGCACTGGGCCTCGACGGGACTGCTCGCCATAGTTAACCCTCTGCACGATGTCGAGTATTAAGCTCTCTACGCAAGACTGGTGCCAGCCCGGTAACGTCAAAAGCAGTCTATTAGCCATCATGTAGGCGGTGCAGCTGCTGATCTTTCCAAACAATGCCACCGAAGAGCAACAGCGTTTTGATCAAGCATTGCTCTTGTTAAGCATTGCTCTTGTCAAGCAACGCTGTAAGTAATATTTATAGCAGACCGTAGGGAGTCCCATAAGAGGGATATTCCGCTAGCTTCTACTGCTCTTCCCGATGTGGAAAGAGAGTGCCGGCGACCATAAGACGTCTCAGGCCGAGAACGGCTAGGTTTTGAGGTGCGAGGATAAACTCATCATGTCCTAGCGGAAGACTCATCCGTAGTAGCTAATAGCTGTGTGCCACGATCAAGTAAGATCCATATTTCGTATTACCGTAGGTCAGCAATAGACCGGCCAATAAATCTTCCTCTAACGAGAGTCACACAATGCTGGGGTTTCTCCTTTCCTCTAGGAGACGGATGGAAAAGGTGTAGCGGAGGACAACCTACCCTTTTCTCTGGGAGCATGAAAAGCTTACAAGATCAGTTGAAGTGAAATCTCGTAGAACCCTTCCAGACAATCCAGCAGCCTTTATTCAAGTTGCGCCGTCGATGGTCATGCTAATAAGAAGCGTTTGATCCTTTAACCATTGAATCTTAGGCGAGATAGTTTCGAATGCCTCTTATCGGTAGCTCCGCGATAGTCTAGCCGTTAGGGGATGGTCGTCCGAGAATTGCACAGAATCGCACAGCCAAGCAACTTTCGGCGTAGCTTAGATTGCTACGCTAGAGATTAAATGCCGCTGTCGAGTTTCAGATACACCAGAGTCGGTGTAAAGAAAACATGTCGCGGATGAGCGAGCATTCGAGCTCAGTAGAGTTCCTTCCTCGCACGAGGGTCTCGCTTCACTTCCAAGTGCTACTGCGGCAACTGTGCGGAGCTAGGGCGATTCCTATTGCTGCTTTATTCTTCCCTAACGCATCCGGCAAGACGGCGGTATTTAAGTTCGAGAGAGACGACGTCAAGCGAGGTGGCAATTTGCTCGTTAGCTTCTAGTGGCAGCGGAATGTTGGCATCTGTGTTAGCATCTGCAGTTATGCCACTTAGCTTACGGAGAGTGGCGTTCTCGGGGTTATGGCCTCTTACAAGGCTAGCGACGTCAAAGCTGATCCGTTGACCATGATGATTGTTCCTATAGGTGCGTCTATTGAGACAGCTACTAGCGGTATGCGATAGACAACCGGCATCATGTGCATTTAACGTCAAGAGTCAGGATCCGCTTCGTGCACTCTCGCCTCTTGTGCAATACCGCCCTTTATACAGTTCAGCTCTTTACTAGCTCCCGACAGCGAGCAAACAGCGTTGTACAAAGGACCTTTTCTCAAGCTGGGGGACGTACGACTTGCTAAAGCTGCCGCAGGACTCTACTATAACCAAAATGAGATATTTGAGGAGGAGCGACGCAATCACATTCATCTCGATAACGCAATGCTCAGCTATCATCAACGTTGCAATCTGGAACAGTAATGGGCGTACGGATGGCAGGAGTTGAAGGAAACTCAACGATGCCCACTAGTGCACCGGACTGTAGTCGCGTGGGACCAGCCGCCAATGGCCCGCCATAAAGGAGTCACGTTTAACAGCCACAATGGTCGGGACGTCTTCTCTTGAACATCCGCTCCGGCTGGGCTAAAGCGGGACTCTTTACGTTCGGTCCCACCCGAGTGTTGCATACATGCGGCAGCCGCTTATTGACCCGCGTCTGCAGGACCACAGTCGTCCAAGCACAATCCCAATTCGCCAGGTGAGCAGTCCGCTCCACACGTCAAGCACTGCCATAAGTCTGAATACGCTGCGTGTCAAAGCAGAGTCTCGACCGGAGAAGGTGGACAATGTGGTGAGCTGTATCTCGAGAAGTCTGCCAACGCAGCGGGAAAAGCTATCGCCACCTCCACGCTCATTGTGGACGAGAACCGGCACTTGAGAGAACAGGGCAGTGAGAGGCAACGTCGTGAAGCACAATTACAATCGAACCTCTCCGAAGACGCTATGAAGCCAGCGCCTTATAATTCTTACTAGCGACCCCTTTTTCGCTCTTCGCTCTTCGCGTGTGGCACCACGATCTACCCCTGGCTTCCTCTTCCTCCGGGTCCCAGATCTCCCGCTAGCCGAAGGCTCAGCGTAGTCGGGATCACTGTTGAGATCTTCCTGGGAGGAACGTTGTCGTCCGCTCTCTGCATCTGGCTGCAGATCAG
>JAABUV010005296.1_pt1 | contig 14794 bp, 15 predicted proteins | sample 5559971 | NCBI WGS metagenome assembly JAABUV01 (sample SAMN10711881, study PRJNA513362) | rock metagenome | isolation source: Antarctica rocks | place: Antarctica: Victoria Land, Knobhead nord | collected 2015-12-19
CCCCAACCTTGTTGGCTGAAGACTGTGCATGGGTAGACAACAGTGAAGCAATCTCATGACAAGGCAAGCACAACCCGCTGAGATACTGACATGCTCTGCACAGGGCTACCGACCACGCTGTGGGCTGTCATCCACAGAAACTCAGACGAAGCTCAGTGCGCAAGGCCCTTCCTGCGATTATCCCCTTTTGAACGCCTATTCCCAAACAAAACAGACGACAAGTACTGAGCCACTGGTTTGCGCACCCTGGTTTGCAGCAGCCACAATGTGCGAGGTGGCAGCCGCCAAACCGTCGTGGCTTGCCAGCTCATCGGGGTTCTTCACCTCGTCGCGAGCCGCGTCAGCCAGGTCTGCCTGCAGTGCAGACGCGCAGATGTGTCACGCATGAAGCACTGCCTGCATACCTTCAGCTTAAGTCGCTGGTCGACGTTAGGGTAGTAGAACATGCATCATCACAGCTTGTCTTGCCGGTGTGGTGCGGGTTGGTCAGCACAAAGGATGAGTTGGAGCACTGGCACTCTCTGTTGCCTGCAGAACTGCACAATAACACACTGCTGCAGGATGAGACAAAGCGGGTACTCAGCCATGACGCTGGACGCAGCAGCCACCATCCTCAGTGCGCACCTGGTTGCTCATAGCTGCGAACTTTGAAGAGTTGTAAGGTGGCAGTGAACGGCGTTGTGACACGGCAACCAACTTGTGTATATTAGCTGGCGCAGGCAGATGAGCAGCCTCCAGATGAGACCGCAGCCAGCAAGGGCTGCTTAGGGCCTCCAGTCCCTAGGCGATTTTTCGCAACACTGCAGGCAGCAGCTGTACACGGCATGCCATCATACAGTCATATATGATCGCATCCATTACAGCTCCAGGACGCCCAAATGGGCTCCTGGAAACTTGTGTGCATGCAGCCTGGTCACGAGGCCAGCAGGCCTGTCAAGCAGGAGGTGCTGCTTATTTCCCGGGACAACCCAGTACGGCACAAGCTGCGAGCGTGAGGTAACAAGCGGCAACACGCTGTGCAGGGTGCTAGACTAGTAGCTTGTTGCACCCAAGCCCAAGCGAGTGGCCACATGGAGGTGGCATAGACAGGCTTTCGAAGCATGTCTGTATAACTGCATCTGCGTGCTTTTGCACCTACTAGACTGCATTACTCCCTCTGTCAACACACCAGAGCGACGGTATCACCTGCCCACACACCATGAATTTTGCTTCTGCGCGCACTTCTCTGCAATATGGGAGCGTGCCCAGGGCACCCGGCAGGCAAATGACTAGGCATGTCACGGCTGCCTGGAAGCGGGCGGGTGTGCACAGTTGCCGGTCGCCCCCCATACAGCGTGCGCCAGGCGGGCGCTGCGGCACCTGCGCCCAGTAAGGGCAGCTCATGCATGGCGCGGCCACCAAGGGGTGCCGTCGGCCGCGGCCCCGCCATGGGTGCCCTTGGGCAGGTGATCACAGGCACGCATGGTGCAGTTGTAAAGGCATACCTCTACATACGCACTTGTACATTCCCCCAATTTTTTTATCATGGAGTGTGCTGTGCAGTGCACAAACGTCTAGCACTGTCTCCTGGTGTACATATTGAGCGGAGTAACTTGTACTGCGCATGGGACACGAGCTGCTCATCAACACTACACTACAGGAAGCGTAGAGCCATGCCCAAAATGCTGGATTCGCAATTTAATCAGCCTGGTGTGAGCGACATCCCACTTTCTTTAACTGACTGCCAAGTTGTTGGCCTGCCAATAGGCCCCAGCTCAGTCAGGTGTAACAGGTTGCACAACAGTCGGGGCGCCCCGGGTCTCTGGCCGGCCCCCTGCATTGCTCCAGCCATGTGAACTTGTCTTCTGTAATGGTGTAGCGTCGGCCGGGCTGGACGCAGATGGCGTGCCCTGCAGTGGGTGGTGCACCCCTGCACCCCCGTTGCCATTGCGCGTTTGGTCATTTTGCCCCGGCGCATTTGCCTGTGCTGCGGAGGAAGGGTCTTTGCGGCTGCTGGCAGTGCCAACGGAAGCGCGTGGCGGCGCGAAGAATGAAAAGACTGCACGCTGGCGCCGGACGTCAGTTGCTGGTGACAACCCCGTGCATGCATAGGGCTGTCCCATATGATAGGACATGATGCTATTGTCATGACGGCACATTACTGTGAAACACCTACGGAAGATATTGCAGCAACAGCGGCCATGGCAGCCCTGCTGCCCGGGGAGCATGCAGATATGCGCGTCAAGAGATGACACGACATGATGCAGGCGACAGGGACACGGCGGGCGCGCACAGAGCCCTGCGAAGGTGGTGACCAGCGCGGGGACGGCGCGGGGGACGACGGGGTCCAGCGTGTTTGCGAAGAAGCAGCTCACGACCGGCTCGGTCAGCATCGACAGCGTCAGGAACACCGCCACGCTGCAGAGGCATAAATAACGTTACTGCAGGGTCGCGCTGAGGGAAATACTCCCATACTGCAGATGGAAGTCCATATTAATGATATGGGTACGGACATCTAGGTGGACGCACACAGGATGTGCCAGGATATAGGTTGTGCCATTTGGCGACTCACAACCTGGCAGTGGCGCATGTCGCGAGTTGCTGCACCGCACATCTGGCTACATGGCAGCGGAGAGCTCGTGCGCGCACGTGACCATTGCATGTGCAAAGTCGCCGAACTGGGGCTTGTAGCGGGCAGCATCTAGGCGTTCGCGTAGCGTGTCCCCGAGTAGAAGTTGGCCGTCCGCCTCGGGGTCATCTTCTCGTGCTCTCACGACGTGACTGATGGTCGGGCTGCAGAGCCCCCTGGGCGTGACCACGCCGTAGAACGTCGCCTTGGTGTCGGGGTCGGTGTAGCTGTCGGTGAAGGCCATGACGAAGCTCGCTGCGGCTGTGAGCGCGAGCAGCACGGCCGTGGCCACGCGCTCGCCGTGGGTGCAGGTCCCCGTGTTACTGTGCGCGAGGGCCGCTTGTGAGGCTGATGCATTGCACAGCTTCCTGTAGGTACCTGCTGCTCAGCATGCCGTTAAGGAGGCAGGGCAATGTGAGCGCATGCATGGCATGGGCCATATCAGGTCTGCGGGAGGAGTGGGTATGCAAGGCTGGTGCAAGCCCTGGCAGAATGGGGCAGACAGCGCGGCAGTGCAGCAGGGCTGCAGCAGGGAGCGCACCCCGATGCGTCAGGCTTGTGCGTCGTCAGCGTGACCAGGCTCTGGAAGGTCAGGAACACGCCGGTGGGCATGTACTTTGCCAGCTTGTTCCAGTCCGCCATCTTGACCTGTGCAGCCCCGCACAGGCCTGGATGAACACAGTTCCCTCAGGATGCCCAAGGGAACATGCAGGTAGGTGCTACTGTATGCCCAGTGCCGCTGTCCTGATCAGGCCCAGCGCACAGACCAGGGGATGCCCGCAGACGCACCCGAGCGAGGCAGCAGGGCGCCTTGGGCACCCACAGTAGGGACAGCGTCTGAGCCTCTCGCTGGTAGACACCAGAGCGCCTAACGGCACACCCGCTGCTCAGTCTCTGCGCACGAGCGCGTGGAGTGTTTACAACCAAGCACAAGCCTGCTTGAACGGTGTGAAAGCTGGCGTGTGGATTGCTCAGCCAGGTGCTCAGCCAGATGCTAGCGCCCTGTGCCCACTCCCTAGCTTTGCGCACTTGCTACAGAAGACAGCAAGTGCGCAACGATTTGCAATAGCACTTGTGCACTGGTCAAAGCTGAGCACCTGTCCAGTGACTGCCGGACGATAGCTGAGCGTCTGGGGGTCTACACGAACAGTCCCACAGAGCCGACGTACTCATAAAATTGCCTGTAGCGTGCTAGAGACAGCGACCAAGCGCGAGGACCTCGTCGCTGCTTGCGGCCTACCTTGCCTGACCCTAGGGGGTTTCTTGGGCAACGGCATGAAACTGGCCTGCGCTTCACTCAAGAGCCAGGCACTCAGAACCTTTCCTTTCCTTTCATTCTTGTGTGTAATGCGTACTTGCTGGCAACCCGTTGTCCAAAAGTTAATAATTTCCACACGCCTGGGTGCGCCGAAGGGCGCGCGTACTCACAGCCTTCCCTCTCCTTTCATTGTGCCAGCAGCGAGGCAGCCAGGGCGGCCGACCCGCCGGGCGCCGCCCGGCTGCCTGTCAGGCAGCCTGGCAGCGTGCTGACCGCGGGCGCGGACCCCGGGCTGCCAGCGAGCAGCCAGGCGAGCCACTCCCGCGCGCCGTCCATGTCAGAGTCGGCAGCAAGCGCAGACGCGCTGGTAGCCCCACCAGCAAGCAGCTGTTGGAGCACAGCCGCGGCCTCCTGTGAACAACCAGGGTGTCGGGCACGCAGCCTTTCATCCACGACACCAGGCAACCAGCTGGAAGACAACGTCCGCAAACAAGTCAGAACACAGGTTTCTAGCTGATTCTTGAGCGATAAACAAGGCCATACTTGCTGTCACTCCTCGCCGCGAGCAGCGGTGAACAGAGACTGCACACGACTTACCACTCCAGCAAGTCATGTCTCACAACACAAGCACAGCATGAGCAAGCGCGCTAGGGCCCACGCGCCTGCAGCACCCCGGGACACTCCTCCGCGGCGCCGGCCGCCAGCACGCACGCGCATGCAAAGTTGAAGCGCACGGCGCAGCGGTCCGGCAGCGTGCCGAGCGCCTCGGGCCGCTGCAGCGCCGCACGGTACTCCCTAGCCGCCGCGGCAAAGTGCTGCGCTGCCTCGTTCTGCGAGCCTGGTGCACAACGACGGGCGTCACTGCTGTCCTGCGCGCACTTCCATGCTTACAAGCAACGCATATGTCAGAAGCCGCACCAAGGCAAGCTCGCACAGAGGACTGCTCGCATGGAGAGTAAGAGCAAGCCCCAGATCAGCCCGTCGCAGGTAGCACTGCGAAGCACAAGGTAGCACTGCGAAGCACAATGCACCAAGTACGTGTCTAGAATAGTTCTCACGGGATAGGCAGCTGCATTCCAATCCAGACAACAAAGGCGTGCGCTCCCAAGCAGGCAACACAGGCACGGACGTCACGCACCCGCGGCAGCCAGCTTGCCCAGCGCGACGTGCGTCTCGGCGGCGCCCACGCGCGCGTCCGCGCTGCCGGCGTGCAGGCGCAGCGCGCGCGCGTAGCCGGCCTCCAGGGCCTCCGCATACAGCGCGCGCGCCTCCGCCAGCAGGCCCTCAGCCACGCCTGCGGCGCCAAGCCCGTGAGCCCCGCAACTCTGGCCCCGTGCTTCAGACAGTACCCTCAGCCTGTGTCGCAGATTAATATGGAGCTCTCAAATCGCATGTCACACCATATGCGTGGCGGCATTTCAGCATGGCACTCATGCATCGCCGCCCCATACATATCCAACCTTAAGACAGATCAGCGAGAACAGCTGAAGCAACCATAAAGTGGACTGCAACCTGGCCGAATGCAACAGGTCCGAGAGCGGCCAGCTGGTGCAAGGGCAGCCGCGCCCACTGAGAAGCGAGCGCCGCGCCCGCCCCGCACCTGCCGCCGCCTCGGCGGCGGCCGCCACGCGCAGCTCGGCGCGCGCGACCAGCGCCTCGCCGGCCGCCACCAGGACCGCGGGGTCGCCCTTGGCGAAGCCGGCGGCCTCGTCCAGCCGCCGGCCCGCCTCCGCCAGCGCGGCCTCGGCCGCCTCATGCGTCTGCGCGGTCAGCGCGCTCGTGACATGCCCTCTCACTACTACTAGTAAAGCGCTAGCCAACCCTCTGTCTGCACGCTCTCTGGTGCATACCCTCATCAGTAGTTGATTATTGGCCCGTCAGGATGACGGGCTTGCACGCCTTGTTTGTTTTTACTGCGCGAGCCTGTGCAGCGCCAGCCCCCTCCAAACACCTGTGACAGACTCCGCCTCTGCATCAACTCGCGTTGAACAGTCCACCACACTCCAATATTGCGCAAATTGCAGCCGTGCAGCTGTCTGTCATATAGCACGGTCATCAGACGGGGCGCACTCCCCTGCAGCTCACGTGCGGGCGCGCGTGCTCCCTTAGCTTGTCCTGGCCCGAGCCGCCGCAGCAGCCGGGCGGCTAGCGCCATGCAAGCGGACGCGATTGCGGAGGGCGCGGTGCCTCGAGCACATGGGCCATGCACCACGTACGCACCAGACGCAATTCAAATACATTGGCGGCCTGGCCCGCACAGCGGGTCACGGCGCGCCGGCGGGGCGCACCGGCGCGTGCGTGCCGAGCGAGTGCAGCCCGACGCCCCAGTTGAAGAGCAGCGCCGGCAGGTCGTCGCCCGCCTCGCTGCTGCTCAGGCCGCAGCCCGCCGCGTACGCGGCCATGGCCTCCGCATACAGCCTCGCCGCCTCCGCCGCCGCCGCCGCCGCCGCCTGCCCGCGCCCTGAGCCTCGCACCGGTGAGCACGCTGGCGGGCGTGGCGTGGTCAGACAGTTGCGGGCCGCCCTGGCCAGAGATAAAGTGGTTCACTGCTGCGCACCTCTCTCAATGACAAGATGGCCGCTAAAATGACATGCTTTGGCCACTGCGTGGTACCAGCGCAGGGTCTGCACTTGCACGCGCATGGGACATGCACCAGACTCTCGATGCGGCCGGTCAGGCGCAGCGGGATTTGTTTCCCCAGGTGCTTCACGCTCAGCACACCTCCGCCCGGCAGGATAGTCTTTCTCATTCATCAGGTCATTGATGGTAATGCTGGGCGAGGGCAGCCTCAGCAGACGCGAGCAGAGACCGGGTTCGGATTGACGCGGCAGGCGGGGCGGGAATGGCTGCAGGGCCTGCTGTCCCGCTTCGGGCCTATGAACGACAAGGCCTCCAACGCGTACGTCCTGGACTTCGAAAAGCCTCTGGTGGAGCTGGACAACCGGATAAAAGAGGTGGGCGCAGCCGCTGCTTGGCAGGCCAGAATGCTTAAAATAAGATGTCAGAAGAAACTGGTCGTCAAGCTGGTCGTCCGCCGCACTGCACACTGAAGTTGCCGCATCACTTTCTCGGGCTCACAAGGTCCTCCTTTTGCAGACACACGCTGTTGTCACCTTGTCAGGCCGGGACCCGCCCGCCAGCGTGTCCCGACTGCCCCAGGGCTCTGTAAGCAGCTGGGGCTGCTCACTCGCACTACTACAAGCGGGAGGAGCAGAGGAAACTAGGTAAACAAACACACTTTGACGTCAGGTTCGCCACTTGTCTCGACACAGCAGGCAGGCAAGCGTGAGGCTGGCAGGCCGCCGCTCGGGCGCACCAGGGCGTCCTCCTCCTGCGCCAGGGCCGCGCGGTACGCGCCCGCGGCCGCCGACAGCAGGCTGTGCGGGCGGCCTCCGGCGCCGCCGACCGCGCGCTCGGCCTCCGCAGCGGCCGCCAGCGCATTGCCCGAGTTGACCGCCGCGTCGGCGCGCACGCGCCCGTCGCCAGCGCGCACCTGTGCAGGGGCAGGGCGCTTTGCTGCTGCGCGCACCCAGGGAGCCCGCATGTCCCAGCTCCACATGAGGCTCCGCCAAGTCGAGGTACAGCTTGCTTCAGAGTCTGAATGAGGCGCCTTAGGCACACCAAGACGCTGGTGCCAACCTGGCACCCCTTCGGGCTCGCCATGATCCCCAGCACGACATGTAATGTATAGCCCTCACTGCTGCATGCATCCTCCTCTGAAACCCTCCTGAAGCAGAGCTTTGCAACAGGGTCACAGCAGGAAACGGCAGGGGTTCACAATGTGGCGCGTGCGGCTGCTCTAAAACCTCAGAGCCCTCGTGCCTTGCGGCAATGGAGCCGGCGCACGCGCCTGCTGGTAGGCCTGCACCGCGCGCTCGAACAGCGCCAGGCCCTGCTCGCGCGCGGCCGCCTCGGCCGCCGGCGTGAGCAGCGCGTCCGGCAGCGCCGCGGCAGCCGCTGCCAGCGCCTCGGCCCAGCCCTGCAGGCTCTCGCCCTGTGGCGCCACCGCCGCGGCACGTCAGTGCAGGGTCCACTGCCGCAGGTCTGTAGGCACTCCACTTCGACAACCTTGACACGCTGTGGCGCCACAGCCGCGCCACGTCAGTGCAGGGTCCACTCGTAGGCACTCCGTAGGCACTCCCCTGTGAGAGCCTTAGCGTGCTGTGCGCGCCAGCGGCTGGAAGCTCACCAGGCCGAAGCAGGCGTCCAGGTGTCGCTCGTAGGGCAGCGCCTGGGCCTGCTCCGCGTCCAGGGCGCGCTGGAAGGCAGCCTGTGCAGCGCGGCACTCGGCCAGTGACGCTCGCACGTTGCGAGCAACAAGCCGTTTTGCTGACACGGTCAGCCAGCTATTGGTTTGGCACCAAACAGTGTCTGGCAGACGTGAATGCGTGACCATGGCAGTCACCGCGGCCTGCGCTCGGACTGCGTCCTCCCCACGCTTGCGCTCTGCTCGCTGCTGTAGCGCCTCCGCCTCTGCGCTTGCAGCGTTACCAATGAGCACAGTGTCATTTTTAACAGAGCTGACGTTGAAATCACGAAAGCCGTGGCGCGTGCCTTCAAGCAGTTGCGCTGTTGTGGCGGGACCGCTGCGCCCTTGTGACGACACTCTGGCGAGCGGCCCGCGGCCTCGAGGCTTCTCTGTCCTGCCAGACTTGGCCATACCAAAGCACGCGCGGGGCAGCGGCAGCTTTCCTTGAGTATGTGCGACTCGCACAGTGCACCACTGTGTACTCGCACAGTGCGAGTATGCAGTTGCTTAAGTCATGAATGTCAGTAATACACCCACCAACGCAAGCCGCCTCATGTTCAAAACTCTCCCCACTGTTGTTGCTCAGGTAAAAATAATTCCTTGCGGTTAGACAGACTCCGTTGACCCACAGGTGTGACTATGCATGTGCATGCCAGCCCATGCTAGAAGCAATGTCAGGACGTTGCTTCACTCATTAATATCCCAAGGGGCTGCACAATGAATGCAGCGCGCCTAGTCCTTATCCTCCATTCGTATGCAGCTCAGCCATAGTGCGCCTGCTCGCCCATCCGCAAGCCGCTGAGGGGGCTCACGCCGCGCCAGGCGCCAAGGTCCTCAGGGACCCCATGATACCCCGCGGCGGGCTCTGCTCCGCGGGCGCCGTGGTAGCCGTAGGCCGCCCGTGCGCCCCCGCGGCCGTCGCCCGCGGCGCGCTCCTCACGCACGCCGAAAGGCCGCTGCGCCTCGGCGTCGCCGCCGCGCGCGGCGCGGAACGCGCGCAGCGGGCTGATGTCGCGCAGCAGCTTGCCGTCCAAGCCACTCCCGCGCGGGCCCCAGCTGCGGCCCGCGGGCTCGGCGCGCGCGCGCGAGCCCGCACCGTCCTGCCAGAGCGCCGCCTCGTGGCCGCGCTCGGCGCGCCCCGGCGCGCCCCGGCGCAGCTCCGCCCGGCGCAGCTCCGCGACGAGGCGCGCCGCCGGCCCGCCGCCGCCGTGCTCGTCGTCAGACAGGTCGGAGGGGTGGCCGCGCCCGCCGGCGGGCGCCGCCCGGCGCCGCGGCCCCGCCGCGCCGCCGCCGCGCTCCGGCTTGGGCGCGGCGGGCGGCGCGGCGCGCGCGCGGTCCCAGGCGGAGTCCCAGGGGCCGCGGTCGACCACCGGCGCGCCTTCGGCCGCGCGCCTGCGCGGGGACGGCATGCTAGGGTCTGGATTAGGGTTTCTATGCTCACCGCGCGGCGCTGCGGAGCCGCTGCGCATCTCCGCGAGCAGCGCGTCGAGCGCGCCGCCCTGGCGGCGGCCCCCGCCGCCCCGGCCGGCCTCCGCGCCGGGCCAGGCCGGCGCGGGCGGCCGCAGCAGCGGGTCGCCGGCCTCGCTGCCGCTGGAGCTGCCGCCGTCGTCGGCCTCCGCGCCACGCTCGTCTGGCTCGATGGGTCGGAGCTGCCAGGGGTCCCGCTGCTCCCGCGCCCGCCGCCCGCTGCCGGCGAGCTCGCGCCACCCGCCTCCGTCCGCGCCGCGCGCGCTGTCTGGGCCGGCGCTCGTGCGCCGCCGCGGCGAGCGCCGCGCGTCCAGCTCCGGGGGTCCGCCCGCGGGCGCGGCACGCGCGGGCGGGTAGCGCTCCGTGCTGCGCCACGCCGGCGCGGCCGTGGCGTACGCGAGCTCATCGCGCTCCGACTCCCCGTGCGTCCGCGCGGCCCTGTCGGCGGGCGCGTCGACGCGCGCGCCACCGTCGGAGCGCCGGCGCTCGGGCGAGCGCCGGCGGTGACGCCCCGAGCTGGCCTCTCTGGCGTCATACAGGCCGGGCTCCTCCCAGGAGAAGCAGCCGCCGGCGCGGGGCGCCTCCGCGCGCCGGGGGGAGCCCGCGGGGGCCGCCGCCAGCCAGGCCAGCGCGCGCGCGCGGTCGCTGGCGCCGCCCCAGCCGCCGCGCGCATCCCACTGAGCAGAGTCCCGTCCGGCGCGGCCCTGCTCGCCGCGCTGCGCCCGCTCGCGCGAGCGCGGGCTGGCCGGCGGCGCGTCCAAGCCCGCCAGGGCGCTGGCAAGTTCGCCGACCGTCGCCGCGGCGCCGCGCCCGTGGCTGTGGCTGCCTTCAGCTACGGACCCCGGCCACCCGGCCCAGAGCCCCTCGCCCCCGCTTCGGCCCTCCTGCGGGGGCCCCAACCAGTCGTGGCCGCGCCCGCGCTCCGGCTCCCGCTCGTCCAGGCGCCAGTCGTCCCGCTGGTCCTCTTCATGGTGCCACTTGTGCCGTTCATGGAGCGGCCCGTGGGGCGACGCCAGACCCTCCTCCTCTAGCGGCGGCAGGGGTGCAACGGCGGCGGCGCGCGCCCGCCCGCGCCGTGCATGCCCGGCAGCGGCAGCGCCGGCCGCGTCGGCCGCCTGGCCATCGCTCGCCCGCTGCTCGCCCCGCTCGCGCGCGTCGTGGCTGGCGGCGGCGTCCGGCGCGGCGTGCGGCGAGTGCTCGCGCGGGTCGGGCGGCGCCGGCGCGTGCGGCTGTGCCGAGGAGGCCGTGCTCGGCGGCTGCTGGCACCTGCGCGCCGGGTTTAAAAAGCCTTGAGGTGTGCCTTGAAACGGTCTGCGCACTGGTGGCTCATGGCCAGACGTCCGGTGCGCTGAGCATATTGTTGAGCACAGCAAGCCTCAGTGGGTCTCCTGCCAGTCAAAGGCTGGCAGCTTGTTAAATACTCGGCCGCACTGCCACGCCGGCGCATCAACAGGCCCTGCAAGTGTAGGCCGTTGCGGCTCTCTGCAGCATTGCGGCTCTCATGGTGCGGCGCACCGCTGCGGCGTGAGCGCGCTCGCGGCCTGCAGCTGCCGGCGCGCCGCCGAATGGCGGGAGGAGGCGCCTGCGGAGTGCGGCGCCGCGCCGGACGTCGCGCTGGAGGACACGGGCGTCGCAGTGGTCGACAGCACCCTGCGCCGGCGCCCACGGCAGGGTTGTTCAGGTGCAGCTTTGAGAGAGCCATTCCTCAATTCTGACCGCATGTGCAGCTTTGAGAGACCATGATTCAAATATGACCGCATGTGTTCCGACCTGCAGAGCAGGGCCGCAAGGTGTGCGTGCACCGCTGGATGACCAAGGCATGCACACGGACGACAACAGGCCCGTATAGAAATTTGACAGCAGCAAGTGCGACCAGGCATGCCAGAAGGCACTGCGCCATGCATCAGGACCTGCCGCACGGGATGTAAGCGCGCGTCAGCGCGTCTGGCGTCGCGGCCCCCTTATTTACTGCCTGATCCTGCACACGGCCACTTTTGCCGACCGCCTGCACAGCGCGGGCCGGGCGCCACCGGCAGATGTCGTCGTCCCCGCGGTGCTCCGGCCGCCAGGCGCCGCCGGCACGGCCGCCGCGGCCGCCCGACGCCGCCACCGCCGCCTCCGCCTCCGCCAGAAGCGCCTCCACGTGCCGACCGCTGTCGCGCGGCGAGGCCCGGGGGGAGCGCGCGCGTGGCGTGTGGCACGCGGCGGCGGCGCCGGGCGGCGGCGCGCGCCGCGCGGCGCTGCTGCCGCTGCCGCCGCTGCCGCCGCCCCCGCCGCCGGCCGCGCATATGCCGTCCGCCCGGCTGCGCGGACGCGCCCGTTCAGGAGTCCAGCCCGGCGCCGGGCTGCTCGTGTCGAGCGCGCCAGGCGCAGCAGCTGGCATGTTCAGAGGCTCCAGTGTGGCAAGCGCGGCGCCGGCACCCTCGTGGCCGGCCGCCGCCGGCTCGCGCGGCTCAGGCGCTGCCGCCGCGGCCCCCGAGCCGCGCGCCGGGCTGGGCTCCGTCGCCCGGCGCGCTGCAGCGCGCGCGGCCTCCGGCGATGCCGCCCGCGCCGCCGCCGCGGGCGCAGACGCCGGGCGGCGCGACAAGCCGGGCTCGCGCGCGGCCGCGGGCGGCTGGGCGCCGGCGTCCCCACCTGCTGGCGGCGCGCGCTCGTCCCGCTCCGACGCCGGGCTGTCACTGGCGCGCCTGTCAGCGCCGGCGCCACGTGCTGGCCGCGAGAGCTCGGCCAGGCACCCGGGCGCAAATGGCCAGTGCGGGCACCCCGGCGAGCGGCCCAAGCCGCCCCCGACTGGGCCGGCGGCCGGCCGCGGGCTGCCGAGGGCCTCGTCCCCGCGCGGCGATGTCCGCGCCTCCACGTCAGGCGCCCCGCCGGCGCCGCAGCCGGGGCGCGCCAGCTCCGCGGCCGCGCTGGCGCCCAGCCGCAGCGGCGGGCGGTCCGCAGACCCCCCGGTGGATCCCGTGAGCGACCCCGCCCGCGAGGCCGCCGGGGTCCCGCCGGCCGCTTCGGGCAGTTCCTCTGGCGCGGCGACCGGCGCCTCAGACTGCACGCCGCACTCCCGCGCGGCGCGCGCCGCCGGCGCCGGCCGCGGCTGCGGCGGGGGGGCGCGCGGCCCGGGCGCGGCCTGGGCGGCCGCCGCCCGCGCTTCCGCGTCGCGCGCGCGCTGCTCTGCGGCCGCCGCCCGGCCCGCCTCCGCCGCCGCCGCGGCCTGCAGCGTCTCTAGCTCCTGGGCACGCCCACGGCATGAGTGTCAGATACCATATGCACAGCCGGCTGCAGAGCCGTCCGGCACAGTGCGTGCAGGCCCGCCCTGATGGCGGGCCGAGGCACTGTGCGGCATGCTCGCTGCCGTCCCTGGGCGAGGCTGGCTGCATGCTGTGTGTGTCTGTAACTTGGGCCGCAGCGACGAGGGCTGTGCCGGCCGTGGCAGGTGGCTCGGCCCTGGCACCACGTGCACGCAGCAGGCCCCTGCTGGGAGCTCGCGTCTCCGTGCGGCTTGTGAGGCTACCTGGCGCGCGCCGTGCAGCTTGCGCTCGAGCTCTGCGGCGCGCGCCGCGGCCTGCGCGCCCGCGCCGCTGCCCTCCAGCAGCGCAACCGCCGCATCCTCCTCGGCCTGCCGCACGCCGAGCGCCGCAAGTTTGGCGCGCCCCCGCTCGTCCTGGCGCATGCGCGGCGGGCGCGACTGCGCAGGGCCACGTCTCGCGTGCAGCTGCGGACCAAAATTCGCGTGCGGTGACGAGGGCCGCGGGGGCGGCCGCGGGGCGCGCGCCTCGGCGCGCAGGCGCGCCAGCTCGCCGGCATGCGCGGCCGCGGCGGCCTCGGCGGCGCCGCGCGCGGCTGCGGCCTCGGCGCGCGCTGCGCCAGCCTCTCCGCGCGCCGCCTCCAGCGCGTCGCGCGCCGCCGCCAGCTCCGCCTGCGCGCAGACCCTGCCTGTCACCCGGAACCATAACCTATCCTGCAGACCTATCCTTGCATGCTGCTGCCCGCTCCGCCTGCGCATGGACCCTGCCTGCAAACCCGCGGGTCACGCTCGCCAGTGCGCCGCCGCCCAGCTGCGCAGACAGCGTGTGGTGTGCACACAGAAAATCGTACATGTACACTGTCCCAGCGCTGCTCAGAAGACACGGCCAGCTGCGGGCCGCACCCCGAGGTCAGACTCCAGGCGCGCCGCGCGCTCGCGCAAGACGCGCAGCGCGACCTGCAGCGCCTGCCCGTCGCCCGCGGCAGGCGGCGAGGCGTCCGCGGCGGACGCGCCAGGGAGCCCCCGGGCGAGCGCCCCGCGCTCGGCCCCCGGCAGCTGTGCAGCGCCAGCGCCGAGCGGCGGGGCCGGCGCCGGCGCCGATGCGGGCCTCAGCCCTGGCGCCGGCGCTGGGTCAGGACTGGCGGCCTGCGCGGCGAGCAGCCGCGCATTGAGCGCGTGCAGGCGCAGGATTTCCTCTCGCGCGGCCGCCACCAGCGCCGCCGCCGAGCCCGACAGGCCCGCCGCGGCGCCGTCAACGCCGGGCGGCGGCGCGTCCGTCTGCACGGCCACGTCAGCTTGCGGCGGCGCCTGCGCGCGGAAGCACGCGCCTTGTGAGAGGGCTGCCAACCCTGCAAACCCTAGACGAGACGGCAGGCGGAGCGCAGCACGGCCGGCCTGCGCCGGGCAGCCCGCTTCGCACCGCGCAGTGGGAGGCGGGGCTGACCTCTGCCTCCCCGTCGGAGTCGCCGAGGCCCAGCGCGGCCGCCCAGGCGGCGGCGCCGCCGCCGTCCCCGCGTGCCCGCGCGACCGCTGCCTCGCGCGCGGCCGCCAGCTCGCGCTCGGCAGCCGCGCGGCGCGCGCGCTCGGCGGCCAGCTCGGCCGCGGCGGCCGCGCGCGCCGCTGCCAGCTCGCGGTCGTAGCGCGCCGCGACCTGCGTGACGTCCTGCGAGGCGCGCGCCGCCGTGGTCGCGGCCAGGTGCTATGACAATGAGGTGTGAGCTGAGGGGGAGGCGCCGACGCAGGCCGGCGTAGGGCGGGCACGGCTCGGCTGACCCGAAAGGATTGGGGCGCTTGCAGGCGCGGCAAGCTATGCTCACACGTCTGGCTGGCAGGCGCGCCCCGCCTCTGCAGGCGCGCACACCGCCGACAGCACGCGGCGCAGGCGCGCCTGGGCCTGCAGCTCCGCGAGGCGCGCGTCCTGCCAGGCGCCGTGCGCGCGCGCGTCGGCCGCCGCCGCGCCCGCCGCGGCCG
>JAABUV010005297.1_pt1 | contig 14792 bp, 12 predicted proteins | sample 5559971 | NCBI WGS metagenome assembly JAABUV01 (sample SAMN10711881, study PRJNA513362) | rock metagenome | isolation source: Antarctica rocks | place: Antarctica: Victoria Land, Knobhead nord | collected 2015-12-19
GATCTGGGAGGTGGCCTCGGCCAACGCCTGCTGCGCCGTGGCCTGGCCGCTCAGTGCCTTCTGGACGGCGACCGTCTCGATCTGCTGGATCTGCTCGAATTTCGGGTTCTGCGGCTGGAACTTGGCCGTAGCGAGTGCGTCGATGAAAGGCTTGTACTCGGGGGTCTGGAAGTACGCCGACTGTGCCACCGCGTTGAGCTCCGGGAGCAAGCCCTCGGCCTCGTCGAACTGCTGGCGGTACTTAGGCTGGTAGAGGAACTGAATGAACTTCCATGCCTCGGCCTGGTGCGCGCCCTTGGCCGACATCCCGAGCGAGTCGGTGACCGACACGGTCTGCTGCGGCTTGCCGTTGTTGGTCGGGAACGGTACGGCCGCATACTTCAGCGACGGGTTGTCGGCCTTGATCATCGCGTTGAGCCACGGACCAGTGGGATACATCGACAGCTGACCGGCCTTGAAGTTCTCGATGATCTGCTCACGCGTGAAGCCCGTCGGATTCGGCTCGCTGCCGCCCTGTTTGACGAGGTTGGTGAGGAAGGTCAGCGCCTCGACGCTCTCCGGGCTGCTGAGCTTGGACTTGCCCTTGTCGTCGAGGATGTCGCCGCCGTTGTTGTAGAGGAAGTAGTTGAAGAACGTGTCCACCTCGATGCCGCTCGCCGGCACGCCAAGACCGTAGATCTGCGGGGGGTTTGCGGTCTTGGTCGAAGACGTCATCAGGTCGCTCCAGGTCTTGGGCGCAGAGAGACCCGCCTTGCTGAACGCGTCGGTGTTGTAGAAGAGCAGTCGCGCCGACACCGCTGCCGGCAGGCCGTACGTCTTGCCTTGGTAGGTGCCCGCGCTGAGAACCTTCTCATTGAAGCCCTTGCGCACCTCCGGCGTCAGCAGGCTGTCCATCGGCGCGAGTTGACCCAGGCCCGCGAACTCAGAGATCCACCGCGTCGCATACCCGAAGACGTCCGGCGCCTGGCCGGCCCCCATGGTCACCGCGAGCTTGTCGTGCATCTTGTCCCAAGGGGCCGTCTCCAGAGCGACCTTGACCTTGCCTGTGTTAGCCGCGTTGAACTCATCAACGACGCTCTTCATTAGAGGGGTGGTCTTGGAGCTGTACTCGGGAAACAGAAAGCGAAGCTGCACCTCGCCGCCCTCCGTGCCTGACCCGCCGGCACCGCCGCCGCTGCACCCGGCCAGGGCGACGGTGGTGGCCAGCGCGAGCGCCGAGGTCAGTGCGAGATGCCGGCGGGCTCTCGTCGCGAACGGGTACCGCGTCATGGTGGGGATTCCAATCTTCAGGGGGGTGGGCACAGCGGTGTCGGACGCAATGGCAGAGAGGTCAGGTGAACGCGCAGGGCTAGAGACCCTGACCCGCGGGCTCGTGGAGGTTGAGGACGACGAGACGTGACTCCGTCATCTCCTTGACGGCATACCGCACGCCCTCGCGGCCGGTCCCGCTGTCCTTGACGCCGCCGTAGGGCATCGAGTCGATGCGGTATGAAGACGCGTCGTTGACGATGACGCCGCCGACCTCGAGGCGCTGGGCAACGGCCATTGCGACATCGAGACTGCTCGTGAACAGGCCCGCCTGAAGCCCGTACTCGGTGTCGTTGGCGATTTGGACCGCCTCGCCCAAGGTGGCGTAGGGCATTAGGACCGCGACCGGAGCGAAGGCCTCGTGGCAGGCGAGTTTGGACTCGGCAGCAGGTCGGGTCAGCACCGCCGGCGTGACGAACTGGCCCGATCGCTCTCCCCCGCACCAGAGCTGGGCGCCCTCGGAGATGGCCTCCATGATCCAACGCTCGGCCCGCTCCGCCGCCTCAATCGAGATCATCGGCCCGACATGCGTCTCTTCGTCGGAGGGGTCGCCGACCACGAGCGCGCGCACCTCGTCGGCGAGCAGTCCGGCGAACTGGTCGAAGACCCTCTCGTGGACCACGATCCGCTGGGCACTGATGCAGACCTGCCCGGCATACACCGACAGCGACCGCGCCAGGGTCTTGGCCGCGAAGCAGAGGTCGGCGTCCTCGTGCACTAGGTTGGCAGAGTTGTTGCCCAGCTCTAGCAACGTCTTTCGCAGGCCCACCGTGTTGCGGATGTGCTTGCCGACCGCGGTGCTGCCGGTGAAGCTGTAGACCGCGAAGCGGGGGTCCTCGAGTAGCTGCTGCCCCACCGTCTCACCTCGTCCCTGAACCATCGTCACGTGGCCCGAAGGTAGCCCGGCGTCGAGCAGGGTTTGCACGAGCATGATTGCCGACAGCGGAGTCACCTCTGCGGGCTTGACGACCACGGTGCAGCCGGCCGCGATCGCGGTGGGGACCTTGTGCGACAGCTGGTTCACCGGCCCGTTAAAGGGGGTGATCGCGCAGACCACGCCGGCGGGGCGGCTCATCGTGAACGCACGCCGGTTCTCGGACCCGGGTGTCGCGTCGACGGGGATGACCTCCCCGGCCAGCCGGGTGGCTTCCTGAGCACAGAGCTCGAAAGTCAGCACCGCTCTGGCGACCTCGGCGCGCGCGTCCCGGATCGGCTTGCCGGCCTCGGCGACGACGGAAAGGGTGAACTCCTCCGCGCGTTCCGCGATGAGTTCGGAGGTCCGCCGGAGAATCCGGGCCCGCTCGAACGGCGTTAGCTCTTGCGCGCCCTGCGTCCGGACCGCGAGGCCGATGGCGGCGTCAACCTCGGCCGGAGTCGACTCCCGCACGGTGGCCAGCAAGTCGTTCCCGAAGGGGGCGCGCACCTCGAGGAGGACCGGGCCCTCGCCGGGCTCCCACTCCGCTCCGACGAGGAGGGCGCGTGCCGGTTCGGTCACCGGCCTGGTGTCTTGCATGCAACTCAGTATGCTGAACGGCATGCGGGCCGTCAAGGGTTCGGGGACCCGACATTGACAGCCGACCGACCCAGGGAATGAGTGTGCATGCACGTATGGCATCGTGCGGTAGGCGCCGCCATCCTGTGTACTTAGCCAGTTCGCGGCTGTCTGGATCCGAGGGATCCGGCTTAGCAACGGCGCTAATAAAGGATATCGAGATGCCAACATTTGGTCGGTTGCGGGAGCCGGTGAACGGGATTCCCCTCAACCGTGCGGCAGAGGTCTACGAACAGTTGCGGCTGGCCATCGTCAAGGGCTCGATCCGCCCCAACGAGCGGCTCATCGAGAGCGAGCTCGCCGAGCAGCTGGACGTCAGCCGCACCCCGGTGCGCGAGAGCATGCTGCGGCTGGCCGGCGACGGTCTCATCATCAGCCGTGGGCGTGGCTGGATCGTCCGGGAGCACTCCCCCGAGGAGATCCAGGAGGTCTTCGAGGTCCGCGCCGCCCTCGAGGGGTTCGCGGCCGGGCTGGCGGCCCAGCGGGCCACCAACAGTGAGCTCGAGGGCATCCAGGCGATCCATCACACCTACATCGGCAGCGTCCGCGGCTCCAGCCGGGGACACCTTGTGGAGCACAACGACGACTTCCACGACGCGGTCATCGCGGCGGCGCGGAACACGTTGTTGGCCGAGCAAATCCGCCGGAACGGGCAGTACTACTTCATCCACCGGATCGCGGGGTTCCTGTCCGACGAAGAGGTCCGTGTCTCCATCGAGGGACACGGGGAGTTGGTCCGCGCGTTGACCGCGCGAGATGGCGACCACGCCGAGCAGGTGGCTCGCCGCAACGTGCTGGACGGCTTGGCGAAGGTCCTCAACCGGGTACGGTGACGAAACCGCTGGCTGGCCTCAGGCGTGAACAGGTGATGACGGCCTTGACGCTGGTCATCGACATCAGCGGTGCTTTCAGCAGCCCGTTGAGCCGTCGTGGGATTCGACCGGCAGCCGCAGCAGCCGCTCACACATCAGCAGCTCGATTCCGGTCAGCGCTGCCATGTCCCGCACCAACACCTTCTCCCTACCGAGCAGTCCCAGCGCGTCAGCTGCCGCTTCACCTTCTCGACCCCGGCCTGCGCCGCCGGCCGGTCCTGCCAGGCCAGCAACACCGCCGACGGCGCGTCCTCGATCCGCTCGGCTAGCGTTGCGCTTCACCAGGAGCGCCTGCCGCGCCCGCCCCCGCCCTTCCTGCGCATTCCTCGCCGTGCATCCCTCACCGTGCTCCCTGCCCGTTGCCGGGGGTCCCGACCAGCGCGGCGAAGCAGGCCGCCGAGTCGAACCGGGGCAGGCACAACCAGTCGATCGACCCGTCCTTGCCGACCAGGGCCGCGGTCTGCAGGTCACCGACGATGGCGTAGTCCTCGATGCGGGCCATCGCCTACTCGCTCCTCGCGTCGGTGTGGCCCCAGCGGCCGGGGATCCCGGTCAGCGCCAGCGCACCGACCCGGTCGGGGACGTGCGGGTCGACCTGGAGAACGCAGTTGTTCGGTTCCAGACCGAGCAGGACGCGCAGCAACAGCAGCGGTGTCCCAGCAGCCCAGGCCTGAGGGGAGCACGCGGTGGGGTACTCCACCGGGAAGCCGGTGAGCTCGCGGGGATAGCCGGCGAACACCTCGGGGAGCCGGTGGCCGAAGTACGGCGCCGCCTCCAGGACCGCCTGGGCCACCCGAGCGGCCTCCTTGTGACGGCCGTAACGGGCCAACCCGGCGGCGATGAGGGCGTTGTCGTGCGGCCACACGGTCCCGTCGTGGTAGCTGAGCGGGTTGTACGCGCCCTGCCCGGTCGCCAAGGTGCGGATCCCCCACCCGCTGAACAGCGGGTCGCCCATCAGGTGCGCCACCACCGAATCGACCCGGGAGTCCTCGACGATCCCGCTCCACAGCAGCTGCCCCATGTTGGAGGTCAGGGTGGGGACCTGGTTCTTCTCACCGTCCAGGGCCAGCGCAAAGAAACCGGGGCGCTCGACCCAGAAGTCCTGGTTGAACCGGGCCTTGAGGGCGGCCGCGTCCTGCTCCAAGCGGGTGGCGAGGTCCGCGTCGTGCCACACCTGTCGGGCCAGCCGCGCGGTCCGCAGACGAGCGTCGTAGGCGTACCCCTGCAGCTCGCAGGTACCCCGGGGAAGCGAGGCGAGGCGGCCGTCGGGGTGGACAATGGAGTTCCAGGAGTCCTTCCAGCACTGGTTGACCAGGCCGCTGTCGGTGTTGCGGCGCTGGTACTCCTGGTACCCGTCGCCGTCCAGGTCGCCGTACCGCTCGACCCAGCTCAGCGCCGCCCGCGCATGCGGTTCCAACTCGCGGACTAGGTCGGTGTCCCCGGTCCAGCGTTCGTACTCCTCCAGCAGGATCAGGAACAGCGGGGTGGAGTCGGCCGAGCCGTAGTACGGCGACTGGGGTTTTTCGTGGAAGTAGGTTTGCTCCCCGAACCGCAGCTCGTGCAGGACCTTGCCGGGTTCGGCGTCACGGAAGTCATCCATGCTGGTGGCCTGCCGGCTCGCCAGCGCTTGCAGGGCGCCTCGGGCGAGCTGAGGAGCGAACGGTAGCGCCTGGTAGCTGGTGATCAGGCTGTCCCGGCCGAAGACGGCCATGAACCACGGCAGCCCGGCCGCAGGCAGGGTCGACCCCTCCGCCAGTGTTTGGGTGTGCAGCCGCAGCGCCGCCAGGTCGGTCAGGCTCCGCTGGTAGGTGTGCTGCAGGTCGTCCCAGGTGGTCAGCAGGGTCGGCGCGGCGTCCAACCAGTCCTGCAGGTCCTTGGCGTGGTGGTCGACGTGGCGCTTGGCCTGGGACGAGGCGCCCGCGGGAGACTCCTGGCCCGGGGTGTGGGAGGAGAAGGAAACCCGCAGCGTCGTCGACCAGGACCTGCCTGGCTCGAGCCGGACCAGAAACGTCGCGGCACCCTGGCTGAGCAGCGCTCCGTCGGCGTGCACCACGGTCCGGCGGACGAAGTCCTCGCGCTGGTACACCAGCTCCACCCGGTCGGAGTGCACGTGCCGGGACACGCTGCCCTTCTTGCTCAGCTCCTTGTCCTTGACCTCGAAGATGTCGGCGAAGTCGGCGTCGAAGTGCACGGACACGTCGACCACCAGCTCGTCCGGGCCCGAGTTGGCGACCCGCAGGTCCTCGCACAGGTCCTCCCCGCCGCTGGTGCCCAAGGAGCGGGTCCGGAACACCGACACGGTCGGGTTGTCGTACACGTTGCTGCCCGACGCGGTCAAGAAAAAGGCCGCGGCCTGGTAGCCGCTCGCATCGGTGGACAAGACGTCCAAGCCGCGGCCGTCGAAGCCCAACCGCCACGTCGACAGGTGCCGCACATCCCGGTAGAACAATCCCAGCACCTGATCCGGGTCTGGTTCCACGTCACCGGTGAGGTCGCTGACCATGAACGTGTTGCCGTCGATGCAGTTGATCTGGGGGGCCTTCACCTGCTCACCGTCCCACTCGCCGAGCCGCCGCTGATGCGGTGCGACCCGCGACATGTCGGGCGAGTCGGCGCCGCTTCAGTAGCGGGCGGGTGCCGCGGATCAGGGGTCTGCACGGTGTCTGGCGGTGTGGAAGACGGCGTTGGCATCGTTGTCGCTTGGGAACCCGTCACGGGTACTCGCGACGAGATGTCTCCGGACTCGCTCAGCACGATGACCTCACCGCCCACCCCCGCGTGCAGGTGCGCTATCGCCGCCTCGATTGCAGCAGCCTTCCCCGTGCGACGTCAACACGGTGCCGTCCTGGTAGAGCACCGTGTACCGGCCAGCCGACCGTGCGATCCTCAGAACGCGAGCCATAACTGATCATGGCGCCTGGGGGGGACTTGTGTCGAAGGTTTGACCTGTTGGCGCCCCGCGCTTCAATCCAGGATTCGGCATCAACAGTGCAAAAACGCACAAGATTGACTGAATCATCTCCCCGTCTACCACTGTCGAGACGCGCTGGAGACCCAGCACGAGTAATCCGAACGCCTCGCACAGGCCCGCGACTTTAGGCCGTGCAACTGGACGCGGCATCTGAACGAACTATCAGCGGCTGCCGAACGCGTGAGGGGCCCGAGAGTTGCGGCTTTCGCGGCGGAAGGACGCACCTCCTCGAGGCTCGATAGGGCGAGCCAAGGCAGCCGGAGAGGGCGGCGTATCGCTCTGCGGCTCCGGTCAGCCCTGTTGCGTGCTCCACGAGGGGACGTAGGGAATGTGGCCCCGCCCGAGCGGGCTGCCGAGCAATTGCTCGGCGCTTTGGTCGGTGGGGCGGGTTCACCGGTTCGTTGGCGCAGGTCGGAGATTTCGTCCGGTCGAGCGATGCTTGACCTCGCTCCCTGTCGGCTCGTCTACCGTCCGCTCGAGCCGAGGACGAGCGGTGCCTGGACTTGGTCGGCGTGCGGCACAGCCGCTACCTCCAGCGACCCGGCGGTAGCGCTCTGTCCGAGCCGCGCGGGGGCGGGCATGATGGGGTGATTCGCGACTTCTAGTCGAGGGGGGCAGCGGTGGACGCGCGTCAGTTGCGGTATTTCTTGGCGGTGGTTGACCACGGGGGGTTTCACCGTGCCGCAGCGCATCTGATCATCGCTCAGCCGTCTCTGTCGCAGACGATCGCGACCCTTGAGCGTGAGCTGGGCGTGCCGTTGTTCCACCGGGTGGGTCGCAAGGTGGTGGTCAGTGAGGCCGGGCGGGAGCTGATCGGCCCGGCGCGGCTGGTGCTGCGCGATCTCGAGCTGGCCCGGTCGTCGGTGGACGCGGTGCGCGGGGTGCGCAGCGGCAGGCTGGACCTGACCTCCATGCCGTCGCCGGGGATCGAGCCGTTGACGACGCTGATCCAACGGTTCACGTCCCTGCATCCGTTGGTCACCTTGAACGTGGAGGGCACCTTCACGCCGGAGGAGGTGATCGATGCCGTGAAGTCCGGTGGCTGCGAGATCGGTCTGGCGGGTGCTCGTGAGCCGATGCGGGTGGCTGGGTCGACGTCCTGGCCATCGAGCAGCAGCCGCTAGTGCTGATCGTGAACCCGCACGCCGACCCTTTCGGCCCGGCTGACTCGGTGGGTCAAGAGCAGCTCGCCGGGCACCGAATCATCGTCTCGCCGCAGGGTTCGCTGATGAGGTGGCTCGTCGACGACGTGCTGGCCGGCGGCACCGAATGCGAGATCGTCGTGGAGATCGCCCATCGGACCTCGATCCTGCCGATGGTGATGAGCGGGGTCGGGCACGCCGTGATGCCCTCCTCGTGGAGCCCGTTGGCGCACGCGTCGGGGCTGCGCACCCTCACGATCACCCCGATCTCCGTGCTGCATGTGGCGGTGCTCAGCAGGCAACGGGGCCCAACCCCGATGGCGGTGGCCTTCCTCGAGGTGGCCCGCGCCTACGCCGCGGACGCCCTGAGCCAGCGATAGGCACGCCCTATCCATGTGATTCGAAACAAGTCTTGGACCTATGGGTCGGTAGGGGCCACGCTTCTCAAAGCAGACACAGACCACTCAACGAGGAGCAAACTATGACTGCACAGCAGGTCTTCAAGATCGCGTCGATCCCCGCCGACGGCGTCGGCACCGAGGTCATCGCGGCCGGCATCCGCGTGCTCGACGCGATCGCCGAGCAGTCGGGCGGGAGGTTCGCCTTCGACTGGACCGAGTTCCCCTGGGGGTCGCAGTACTACGCGGAGACCGGGCGGATGATGCCGGAGGACGGCCTCGCCACCCTCGCCCCGTTCGACGCCATCTACTTCGGCGCGGTCGGCTGGAAGAACGTGCCCGACCACGTCAGCCTCTGGGGCCTGCGCCTGAACATCACGCAGAACTTCGACCAGTGGGCCAACGTGCGCCCGGTGAAGTTCCTGCCCGGTGTTGTCAGCCCGCTGCGCAAGGCCGACGACGTCGAGCTCGACTGGGTCGTGGTCCGGGAGAACAGTGAGGGAGAGTACGCCGGCCTCGGCGGGCGCAACCTCAGCGGTCGCGGACCCGGCAACGAGATCGCCCTACAGACAGCGCTGTTCACCGACAAGGGCTGTGAGCGCATCATGCGTTTCGCCTTCGAGCTGGCCCGCACGCGCACCGTGCAGAAGGTCTCCAGCGTCACGAAGTCCAACGCCCAGCAGTACGGCATGGTGCTCTGGGACGAGGTCTTCGCCCGAGTCGCACAGGACTACCCCGACGTGGCCACCGAGAGCGTGCTCGTCGACGCGATGAGCGCCAAGTTCGTCCTCAAGCCCGAAGACCTGTCCGTCGTCGTGGCCTCCAACCTCAATGCCGACATCCTCTCCGACCTCGGGTCGGCCCTCGCCGGCAGCCTGGGGCTGGCGGCCAGCGCCAACCTGAACCCCGAGCGGCGCTTCCCCAGCATGTTCGAGCCGGTGCACGGGTCAGCACCCGACATCGCCGGCCAGGGCATCAGCAACCCCGTCGGCGCGATCTCCAGCGGCGCCCTGATGCTCGCGCACTTCGGGCTGACCGAGGAGGCCGCCCGGCTGGAAAGGGCCATCGAGGAGGTCACCGCAGCCGGGGTGTCCACCCGTGACATCGGCGGAACGGCGGGTACCGACGAGGTCACCAACGCGATCATTGCCGCACTCGTCAAGGCCCTGCAGCCCGCCTGAGACCAACTGCCCCGGCCACACGCCAGCGTCGACGTCGACGTGTGGCCGGCTTGCCCCGGTTCATGGCCCAGCCCCCGGACCCCAGCGGCCCAGGGCGGCCGGTTCGACTCCATCCACCCAGCACGACTCCATGGTCGCCCCCACATCTCGGGGTCGCCTGGCGCACTTTCCGACAACGAGGTAGGAACATGCACACGTCCACGGCAGTAGAAGCGTCACCCGTCAAACCCCGCCGCTGGTACCACCAGCTGTACTTCTGGGTCCTCGGCGCGATCATCCTCGGCATCCTGCTCGGCTGGCTCGCACCCAGCGTCGGCACGGCCGTGGAACCCATCGGCACCACGTTCGTCAGCGCGATGCGCATGCTCATCGGACCGATCGTCTTCCTGACGATCGTGGCCGGCATCGCCAGCGTCGCCGACCTGAAGAAGGTCGGCCTCACTGGTCTGAAAGCCCTGGCCTATTTCCAGGTCGGCACCACCGTCGCGCTGGTGATGGGCCTGGTCGCCATCAACATCTTCCGTCTCGCGACGGCGTTAACGCCGTCCCCGACCAGATCAAGAGCACCGACGCTGCCAACAAGTTCATCGGAGCCGGCGAGAGCCAACAGTGGTGGGAGTTCCTCACCCACAGCGTGCCAACCAGCGTCGTCGGACCCTTCGTCGACGGCAACATCCTGCAGATCATCTTCTTCGCCGTCCTGTTCGGCGTTGCCCTCAACGCCACCGGAAAGTACGGAGCACCCGTTCTTGACGGCATCCAGCGAGCCTCCACTCGCGCGCCTCACGGGAATCTTGCATCCGAACGACGATGCGGCACGACATCCTTGGCATGCGGGCCTAGAGGGTCGGCTGTCCCAAGACCCTCTCAGCGCAGTCGTGCAGTTTGAGGTTCTCGCTCTGATCCTGGCCGAGCAGGTAGAGGCGACGTAGGCTCACGCCTGCTGAACGCCAAGCAGGTCGCAGCAGGAGTCGCGCCATGGCTTGCTCGTTCGCCAGGTCTGCGATGTAGACGCGGGCGCCTTCAAGCCGAGCCGGTGTCAGGAGCGGCTCGTCCGCCTTTGAACTGACGACGACGACCGTCGGCCGATTCGCCAACATCTGCCGCAGATCACCGTTTGGCAGCGGGAACCTCTTGTGCCAAAAGAATCACTGTCCGGAAAAGACCGGGCTCCTCAGGTCGCGGAGATAGCCGGGAAGTTATGAGAAACTCGCATCTCGTGGATGTCCCTCTGATCAGGATACGGCCGGATGAGCCAAAGACGAGGACGCGGTCGCAGAGCAAGGCGAGCTGCTCGTGGTCGTTGCTGGCACACAGAACGGTCATGCCGTCGGCGGCGGCGGCACGTACGTCCTGGAAGATCTGTTGCCGGGCTCCGACGTCAACTCCCTGCGTCGGCTCGTGTAGGAGCCACACGCGCATGCCCAGTTGCAGCCACTTCCCGACGAGTGCCTTTTGCTGGTTGCCGCCACTGAGTGACTGGAAGGCCTTGGCTGGATCGCGAGGGCGGACGTCGAAGCGCTCCATCAATTCGCGGGAGGCGCTCGTCATTGCTCGTCGGTTCAAACCGAGCGGTGTGCGAAAGCGCGACAGGACCGGAGACATGACGTTGTCTTCCACGGGCAGGCTACCGACGCTGCCCTCTCGCAGCCGGTCCGCCGGCAGGAAACCAATCCCAAGACGGACAGCCTTGATGGGGGTAAGCCGTGTCAAGTCGTGAGTCTGACCGTCCATCGTCAGCATCCCGCTTTGTGGGTTCTCTGCACCGAAGGCGACCTGGGGCACCCGGTCGAAGCCGGTGCCGGGCAGCCCGGTGACGCCTAGCACTTCACCGGCGTTCATTGCGATAGAGGGATAGCGCACACCATCCATCGTGAGGTCCTCGATCACGATGGCACCGCTTTCAGATGTCGCGACTCTGCGCTCGATCTGCTCGAATTCCACGGTGCGGCCGACGATCATCTCGACCAGTTCGCGGACGCTGACCTCGCCGGTGCTGACGCTGCCTTGGACGCGGCCGTCTCTTAGCACCGTCACGGTGTCGGTGATTTCGCGTACCTCGTCAAGATCGTGCGACACAAAAAGGACGCTCGCGCTCCTGCGCGCGATGTCGCGGACCACGCGGAAAAGGTGATCCTTTTCATCTGCGGGAAGGAACACCGTGGTTTCATCCAAGACAAGCAGGCCCCTGTTGGCATCTGGCCCAGTAAACTGGCGGATGTCCTGTACCGCGCGGACGATGGCGAGCATTGCGCGCTCTGTCGGGCGGAGATCCACCACCTTCGTGGATGGGTCCACATGCAGGCCATACTCCTCGAGCAGCTTCACTGCCTCCCGGCGTTCAGCGCCCCAGGACAATCGCCACGACGTCTTCGACGCGTAAGCGCCGATGCGCAAGTTGTCCAGAACGGTGAGTGACGGGACCAAGCCGAGGTCCTGGTGCACGAAACCGATGCCCAGCTCGCGCGACTTACCCGGCGGCATCGGCAGCGAGACCGGCTCCCCGTTCATCTCCATCTCGCCGCCGTCGGGGGTGTGGAAGCCGGACAACACCTTAATGAGCGTGGACTTGCCTGAGCCATTCTCGCCCAAGAGACCATGGATCTCGCCATGCCCGATGGTGAGATCCGCGTTGTCCAGCGCCAGGGCGCCCCCAAAATGTTTCGAGATCCCGCGAAGGACGGTCGGCGCTGCAGTCTGAGCGACTGTCATGACATGACCCCGCCCCTTCCTGGTTGCGTAGTGGTCATCGACGGCTGGCCAGGGCCTCGAAATAGCCAATGACGTCGTCCAGTTGCATCACGTCGGCGTACTTCGAATCCATGTCGAAGAGGTTGGCGTCGTGCGGACCAGTTGCCCGGTCGGCTACGCAAGCGGCCGGAACCGCCACCCGGTAGCCGTACGAGAGGCCGTCAACAACCGTCGCTCGGATGCACCCAGATGTCGCGCAGCCAGCGACGATCAGCGTGTCGATCCGCATGGGGATGAGCATCGAGACGAGGCCCGTCCCGAAGAAGGCGGAAGGCGCGCGCTTATTCAGGACAAGGTCAGCCGGGGCTGGGGCGATCCGCGGGTCGATCTCCATAGACGCGGGGTCGTCGACGCGGAGAGCTCTGAGCGCAGGCATCTTCTGGCCCCAAGTCGCCGCGTCCCTGGTCTGATCGAGAAAAGCCAACGTGGTGTAGATGATCGGAAGCTGGCGTGCTCGCGCAGCCGCCAACAGCTTCCCGATCGCGCTGAGCGCCACGGTCGAATCCGACCCCACCGGGTGGTCCGGGTCGGTGAATGACCGCGTCATATCAACGACAAGAATGGCCGGGCTTTCGCCGAGGCCGACCCGCGCACCAATTCCGCGGGACGCGTAGAAAGCGGCGGTGTCCGTCGCCCAAGGGGTACTCATCTCTCGCCTGACGAGGCCAAAGCCGCTGCACTTCGAGCGACGAACTCGCCTACGGCCACCGCATTACCCCGCGGGGGCCGATGGGGCGCCACGCGCTGCAGACACGTCCTCCGCACAGTCGATCCTCTCCAACGGAGCGAGATCCGAAGTCCGTATCCTGTATCCTGGATACCGGTCTCGTCAAGAGCCTGGTGGTAATCGAAACGCTCGAGGCCGCGGTGTCGCTGGCGCTAGCGGGTCAGCCCTGACTTCGCCGGCCGGTGACTGCCGCGATAGAAGCTCCGCAACTACCGGGCCGAGGCGACCAGCGAGGTCCAGATGGCGTGCGGCTCGTTCTCAGAGATCGCCCGGGCGTTTGCAGAGGCGCGTCATACCACCGCCTGCCGGCGCACTCATCGCTCCATGCACCTCGTTCCAGCCGACGGAACCCCGCAACCGGAAGCCCACACTGGGAGCACGGGCGACCGCACATCCTGGTTGACCTCGTGCGTATAGCCGGCGCACCCTGTTGTCGTGGAGTACTGGACCATCGAGGTGTTGGACGGGGAACTGTCTGCCCTGCGCTGGCGCGACGCCTACGGTGACGCTCTGGTGGAGGCGGCGCACACCAACCTGGTGGTCGATTGGCAGTGGACCCGCCACCCGTGGGGTGTCGCCCTGGAACTCGGCTTCGCCGAAGAGGACCACTGGCTGCGGTTCCGAGCGCTTCCTGTGGTCCGCGCCGCGTTAGATGCCGTGCCCGACCGGGTCTCGGGATTGTTGATCTACACCGGCCGCGGCGGCTCTTATGGGTCGCTGGTGCCTCGGCGTCCACGGCCCGCACCGATATCGACTGCCGCCGCGGCGCCTCACCCGGTTCAGCGTGTCGAGCTCGACGTCGCCGCTCGGCTTGAGCCGGCACCGGAAATGATGACGAGCTCGCCGTCGTGAGAGGGAGTGACACGATGATTTCGGTCCGGGTGAAGTCCCGCCCTGCTCGTCGGTTATGGAACGACCAGGTCGGGCACTCCGCCACAGCGCGCTCTGGCCTATGGCGGCCCGATGACCGTCGGCGGCCCGAACCGCCGCCCACCGTCACTTACTGACTCACGAGGCACTCATCACGGGCAGCCGCTGGCACGTCGCTACAAGGACTGCAGGAAGCGGACCAGCCCCGGGAAGTAGTGCTGCGGGTCGTCGAACTGCGAGAGGTGGCTCCCCTCGAGGCAGTGCAGGTAGGTGCCTTGGGGGAGCTGCTCGGCCATCCACTTCATGTGCGCAGGGTCCATCGTGTCGTAAGTGGCGCCGATGACGAAGGTGGGCACGTCGATGTTCGTGAGATCTGCCGAGCGGTCCCAGTCTTCAAGGGTGCCACTGAGGCCGAGCTCGCTTGGCCCCTGCATGGGCACGTAGATCGCTCGGTTGATGTGACCTAGAGAACGCTGGACGGGGTCGGGCCACTCCTCGAGAGGCAGCCGACAGACGTGCAGGACGTAGTGGTGCTCCATGAGCAGCTGCTCATACCGTGGGTCATCAGTGCTCCCCTCGGCCTCGAACTGCTTGATCTGCGCCAGGACCGACGGGTCCATGGTGGGCATGAGGACGTCGTGGGCATAGGCGTTGTAAAGCCGCGCGCTCGACATCATGTTGGAGATCACCAGAGCCTTGAGGTGCTCCTAGTGGTGGACGGCGTATTCCATGGCGAGGATCCCGCCCCATGACTGCCCGAGGAGAACGAAGTTGCTCGCGTCCAGGCCGAGTGCTTGACGGACCTGCTCGACCTCGTCGACGAACCTGGCCAGGTCCCACAACGCCGGGTCGTCGGGTTGGTCGCTGCGGAACGAGCCGAGCTGGTCGTAGTAGTAGTACTCGATCCCGGCACCGGGGAACCAGGTGTCGAAGCACTCGTACAGTTCGTCGGTCGCCCCGGGGCCCCCGTGCAGCAGGAGTACTTTCACGTCGGGGTTGGTGCCGACCCGCTTCGTCCAC
>JAABUV010005298.1_pt1 | contig 14790 bp, 19 predicted proteins | sample 5559971 | NCBI WGS metagenome assembly JAABUV01 (sample SAMN10711881, study PRJNA513362) | rock metagenome | isolation source: Antarctica rocks | place: Antarctica: Victoria Land, Knobhead nord | collected 2015-12-19
CGCTCCTTGTGGCGCTGACCGATCGGCGCTCCCGCGAATCCGTCGCCATACCGCGGGCGCAACTCGGCCCGTGGGATGGCTACCGTGAACTCTAACGCCTTTTTTGCACTATTGTGGGAGGGGTGTAAACCCCGCCTTGCGGCGAGCCGCTCAACGTTTTATTGTATGTCCATTCTTCGAGATACCCGGCCTTGAGCATGTTGGCGATAAGCCGCAGGAACCGATTGTCGTGGATCTTTTCTCCCAGTATCCCCACCATGACCTGGTGGTCAAGGGTATCGAAGCACCGAGAAATATCACCCTCGATGAACCATCGGGTGGCGGTCCAGTATTGCTGTACGACCCCAAGAGCCGTGTGGCAACCCCTTTCGGGTCGGAAACCATGCGAGTGGCGGCAGAATTGGGGCTCGTAGTACGCTTCCAGGAGGAGCCGCGTGACTTCTTGCACCAATTTGTCCGACCACGTCGGCAGGCCAAGCGGGCGCTGTCGCCCGTCTTTTCTGGGGATGTATACCCGTTTTGTTGGCGTCCATCGGTAGCGTTCACAGCGCAGCAGCCCTATGATCGCCTCGATTTTCTCCAACGACATGCCATCGATGGTTTCCCCTGTTACTCCCGGCGTCATGGCCCCTTTGTTGGTACGCAGGCGGTCATAGGCCAGGAGGAACAGCTGCGGGTTGTACAGTTGCCGATAGGCGTCCTCCAGGGGTAGCTTGCGCATGCCCCGCTCCCGGATGATGCCCAGTACGGTCGCGGCGTCACGCATCTCGCGTACCTTGACCTGCACCAGCCATCGTCGTCACCTGCACCCCTTCCCTTGGGCTTGTTGCCCGTGGCGGCATTGCCCGCCACCTCAGTACTATGGGTGCTCCGTCGCCAAAGGCCTCGCGGCCCGTAGGCGATCCCGTGGTACGTCGTCGTTGTACGTCATAGCGCGATGTAGGCGTCCCGTTCATTCCCTTATCCGGCTCCGGTGAGCCGATGGCTCGCCCCACGACGATTACCGGCGACGCAGCTATAGTCATCCTCACCTTTCGGGAGGCCCGGTATGGGGCGACGGAGGGTTGCAAGTGTTCTACCTCCGGTGTCCGATCACCACGCATGGGAATTGGGCTTAAAGCAATACAGCCTTCGCCATGTCGCGCGGGTCTCGCGGGGCCATGTCCTACAACACTCTCGACCATTCCCCGCTTTCCACACATGCTATTGTCCCCTTTACCTTTCGATGCCAGGTTAGTGCGGTGACCCAAGGACATTTCGTCGGGTCCTTGCTAGCTAAGCTAGCGATACAACGACGCGCCTCACGGCGCACAGCTGCGCTCGACGGGCTAGCTGGCCGGGCCGCCGATCAGCGCCTCGACATCGGCCCGTTCGATGTGCCGCCAGCGCGGCGCGTGCAGCGCGTTGCCGTCGAGGTCAAATGTCACCTCGGCGAAGCGTTCGGACGGCTCGCCGGCACGGCGCCAGGTATCCCTGTCCCTGTAGGCTTCGACGACGATGATGCCCTCTTTGGCGTCGGGGAGGAGCTGCCGCCACACCTGCGTCGCGATTGACGCCACGGCTTTCGTGACACTTGGCCCATCATTCGAGGCAAGCTCGTAGACAAGGACGACGGGCAAGGTGCCTCTGTGTTCGTACACGCTGAGGTAGCATCGACCCTCCGCGCCGCTCGCATTCGTGTACGTGAAGGGGCCGTCGAACGAGCGGAAAGAGGGGACCCACTCACTCCGCATCCTGCCGCTCCTCTCCCGCTGGCGCCTCCGGCTCAGGCTTCGGTCGCCGTCCCGCACCGGGGCGGTAGCCGCCGCGCTGGCCTAGCCGCTCGCGCCGGTACGCCTCGATGGCTTCCAGCGTGACCATGTTCAGACGCGGGTTGATCTGCGCGCGCGCCATGACACCCCGCCGGATGGCGTCTTGGATCGTATTGAGCGAAACGCCCAGCATCTCCGCCGCTTGAGCCGTCGTATACAACGGTCTTCCCTCGCTGTCAAACACGTAGGCCCCCCCTTCCTGCCTTCTATCGTAGCGCATGAGGGGGGCCGGGGGAGGGTTCGGCCCACATTGGCGCGCCAACGCGGGGGGCGGTCGAACGCCGGCCCCCGCGTTGGCCCCGCTAGGCGTCGTCGTCGGTCCCCGACGACGGGGTATCCTCTATGGCGTCGTCCTCGGCTATGCGATCCTCCTCGGTCGCGTCATCTTGGTCCACAGACGCGCCGGCGGCGGGGTCCTCCTCGGTGGTGTCGTCGTCGCCCGTTACCGACTCGGCCGCGATCCCGCTGACGGTGCCGACAGGGGCGAACGTCGGGGGCGTGAGGGCTGCCGGCGCGGTGGCGCTGGTTTAGTCGCCGGTGTAGAGCTTGAACACCGGATCGGGACCGGCGCTATAGTGGTTGTCGGGCTCGTAGTCGCGCGCGGCCTGGGCCTGCCGGATCAGTAGCGCCTCCACCGTCGCCTTGACGAGGCCGAGCGGGTCGAGCGTGCGCAGCCCTTTGATGTGGTCCGCGCTGGGGCGCGTGCTCCCGCCCGCACGCATGAGCGCGCCCGTGTCCACGCCATGCCGGCGCGCGATCTCGCCCCAATCCTCCTTATTCAGGCTGACGTGCGAGAGGGAGTACGCGGCCAGCGTCGCCAAGTCGTGGACCTCGATAGAGGGGATCAGGTCCACGGCGCGGCGCACCGCGAGGACATTGGGCATGTAATCGGCCTTCTGCGCGAGGCGGCGCGTGCGTGTCTCCTTGCCCTTCTGCGCCGCCGTCTTCTCGGCAGGGCGGGTGTAGCCGCCGCTGCCACCGAGGGCGGCGCCGGGCATGACGGCCGGCGCGTTCTTTTGACGCGCGGCCTCGGCCTCCTCCCACCTGGCCTTGCCCTTGGCGTGCAGCGCGGTGTAGTGCGCGGGCATGAGGCAGAAGCCTTCGTAGTCACCGTAGGGCGAGCGGTAGGCGGCGAAGGGGCATGCGCGGCACACACTGTAGGTGTCGAAGTAGTTGTCGCCGTACCGGCCGCCCTGGTCGGTGTGCCAGTGGGTCAGGCGCTTGACGAGCCCCGCGTGCAAGCTGGCCGTCGTGCTCGGGTGCGCGTCGCTGTTGATCCCCTTGGCGATGTCCTCGGCCATGGCCTCGATCAGGCGCGGGAAACCTGTGTTGTCCTTATTGCCGTGGGTGTACTCGTGCAGCTTGAGCATCTTGGTCAGGGTGAGCCGGCCGCTCGTGTCGCGCAGGTAGAGGTCCTGCGTCGTGGCCGGGAGGTCGCACAGCTTGAGCCGATCCTTGACCCACTCCTTGCCGCGCCCCAATGTCTTGGCGATCTGCTCGACCGTATAGCCCCGGCCGGCGCGCAACTGCGCCAGGCCGCGCGCCTCCTCCATGGGGTGGAGGTCGCGCCGTTGGAGGTTTTCCAGCACCGTCGCCTCTAACGCCGTGTCCTCGGTCAGATCGTGGCGCATGATGGCCGTGATGGTGCGCCGTTTGAGCACGTCCCTGGTGGCGCGCAGGCGGCGCTCGCCGGCCACGAGCAGGTAGGGGGGTGCGCCCTCCCCCGCGTCGAGGTTCGCCCGCACGGTGATTGGCTGCACGAGCCCGTGCGCCTTGATCGACGCGACTAGCTCGCGGATGCCGGCCTCGCCGTCCAGGTCGAACAGGGTGCGCGGGTTGCTCCCATCGGTGGCGATGTCGGCCACGGCGATCTCGCGCAGTTCGGCCAACGCGACGGCATGGGGGGCCTCGGTGGTCGCGGCATCGGTGGTGGTATCCGTGGCGGTGTCCGTGGTGATGGACGCTGTCTTCGCGGTCGTTGTCCGTGCCATTGGTCGTTTCTCCTTATCTACTAGGGGGGAGGGCCGGCGTCCTGGGGTGGGGCCGGCCCTCCGCGCTGCCGCCCTTATGCCGCCTCGGCCTCGGTCACCGCGACGAGAGGCGCGATCTCGCCCATGATGGCCGCGATGCCGCGCCTGATGGCGTCGAGGTTGGACGCCAACACCTCCCGTGAGACCCGATACAACGCGAGGTAGGCGGGCGAGTTCGGGCAGGGGATATGAAGCGCCTGGCACACGCCATACGCCGCCGCCTCGGCCTGGCACTCGACCTGCTGCGTGGTGAAGGTGCGGCGCTCCTCGGCCCGGTGCATGCGCTCGTGCGCGATTTCGTGAACAAGAGTTTTGCAGAGATTGCCGGCCGGGTTGCCTTGCTTCAACTCAATGCGGCCGTCGCCGTAGCTGACGCCGTTGGCGTCTTGCACGAGGCGATCCTTGAAGGTGACGGAGAGGCCGCCGCGCTCCGCGATCTCGATAAGCTGCCGAAGGAGCGTGTCGTAGCGCGCACCCTCGATGGCGTGAACGGTCAGCGCGGGCAGGTCGTCCCCCTCGGTGTCAGCCAAATCGAAAACATAACCCGTGCGGAATCTCAAGGCGATCACGGCGTCGTCGCCTGCGTCGGTCTTGCCTTTGATCGGGGCGGGGCACAAGATCGCTATGCCTTTCGCGCCCTTCTTGACCTGGCGGCCGAGCGTCTGCCACGCGCGGTAGCCGGCCACGCGCGCGGCGTCGGGGCGCTGCATGGCGATCAGGGCGCAGTTGTGCGCGCTGTAGGTGTAGAAGCGGCTCACGGTCTGGAGGTAGCGGGTCAGTTCGGCGCTCTGCGCGGCCTGGTCGGTCTCATCCGCGAGGCGCTGCATCCACTGGTCGATCTTGGCGAGATTGGCCGTGGTCGGGTTGGCCGTGGTCTCGGTGGTCATGGTGGTGTCCCTCTCTCGTGCTAGCGTGGGGGGCCGGCGAGCGCCGCCGGCCCACGGCGAACGGTCTTAGCGGCCCCAGCCGTACCAGGGGGCGGGCAGCCGCACCGGCCGCGCGTCCTCCTCGGTCGCCTGGCGGTAGCCGTCGCGGTAGCAGGTCAGGCGGGCAATCGCCGCGTCCAGCAGGTCCACCACGCGGGCAGCCTCGGCCGGCTCCGGGTCGATGACCACCTCGGTCAGGCCGATGGGGTCGCAGGATCGAAACGTGACGTGCATGGTCACGTCGTCGCTGGCACCGAGAGCGGGTACAATAGGTGTGGCAACGGTTGCGATGTTCATTGCTGTGGGTGTCCTTCCGTCGTGCTGCTCATGCGGGCGGGGGGCTCTATCCCCCGCCCGCATGTCTTATTTATTTAGGCCCCGAACGCTTCCTGTAGCGCGGCCATGCCGGCCGGGCGCGTGATCGTCGCGGGCTGCCGCCGCCGCGCCTTGTTGTGCGCCTTGTATTGCTCCTCGGCCCGTTGGTACCACTGCTCGGCCTGGAGCGCGAGCACCAGATGCCAGCAGCGCATCCCCTTCTCGCCCGCCTCGCACGAGCACTTGAGGTGCAACACGTCTTGCGTGTGCGTGACGCCTGCCCGCGTGCGGCTCTTGGTCTCGAAGGTGTACCGGCCGGTCCTGCGAATGGTGGGCTTGGCGTCCGTCGGGATGCTTGCCTGTGTCATGTCCACGCTCCTCTCGTACCACTGTCGTTCGTGGGGGCCATCCGCTCCCCACTCTCTAATCATACAACGCTCGAACACTGTTTGTCAAGGTGAAAATGCTATTTGTGGAGGTGCCAGGGCTAAGAAGCGCGCGTTATCGCGGTCGCTTGTGAACGAACCGTACCCGTCGCCGGCTTTTCTCCGCGCGCCGCAGCGCGTGCCCTGTGTGGTGGGCGCGCGACAGAACGCGACTGTTCGGGTCGTGGAGCGGACACGAATGCGAGGGTAGGCACACCCCACACAGAGCCAGGAAAGCTCGGGGGGGCGTATCGTCGCCGCTTTTTCCCCGCGCGCCGCCGCGCGCGCCTTGTGTGGCTCACCGCCTACGACCTGAATGGTCGCGCCTGTCGCAGCCTCACCACACGAGGCCGCCTGCCGACGGGGAAAATGGAGGGCGGCGCCGACGCATAGCGGCCGACAGTTAGCGAACGTCTTTCGGAGCGGGGAACCAGCGCGGCCGCCGTGGTGACATGCGTAGAAACGGCGACCGCGCCGGCGTCGCGGGGATACGCGCCGCATCATCGTCAGTCGAGGGGAGAGGGCCGGGGACGCTCAGGGGGAGGCGCATCGTCGCCGCTTTTTCCCCGCGCGCCGTAGCGCGCGCCCTGTGTGGATCGCTGGCTGGCCCACGCGCCCGCCGGCATGAGCAACGGTCGCTGCCTTGGTCCGACTGCTGCCTTATTCCCCCCATATGGGGACGTGTGATAGTACCTGGTTGTGGCTATCATCGTGTGTCGGCGGGGTCGATGCCTACAGTATGGAGCTATCACCCGACTATTTTCCCGACGAGTTGCGCATGGGCTGGCGTGACGCACGCGCGCTGCGCCGCGACATTGACCAGGAAGCGGAGACCTACCGCGTGACGCGCCTGCTGCAACCGGAGGGTTCGCACTATTGGGAGATCAAGGTCGCGCATCGGCCGACCGGCGACGTGTTTTGCCTGCGCTGGTGGGCCGAGTGGGCCGAACGGCTACGGAGGGACGCGGGGTATTGACGTGGCACGCTTGCCCCCTACCGGCGCGCGTCGTAGCCGCGCCGTGGTGCTATCGGGGGAGGCTCGCCGTACCGGATTGGGGCTACTGGACGGCCGCGCCTGCGACTACCCTTGGCGTATGACACGCCTCACCCAGTTCATGCGCTGCCCGCCTGGGCACGTCTACTGCGCCGCCTGCGAGGAGCCAACGCCCTCCGGCGCTGCCATGCCCGTTCATCGCGCCTGGTCGCGCCGGTTCCCCTGGCGCGTCTACAGGCGCGGCGATGCGCTCGGGCGCTGGGTCGATGCGCCGCTCTACCTCTGCCCCGCGCACGTCGGGCTCGTCGAGGAGCCCGCCACACCGCACGGCGGCTGACGCGCGATGTCGCGCCTGTAGACGCGCAAGTGGCCCCGACGCCGGCGCTCACCTCGACGCCCACGCCGGCGTCTGCCTTGGCGATCGGGGACGCCCCATCCCAATGCGCGCGGCTACGGGGGTAGATCGGCGACGGCCGTCGCTGGTCGCTACGAGAAAGCGTCCGGGTTGGCCGAGGCCTGCCCAGTCTCGCATCGCAGAGAGACGGGACGCGCCGCGTGCGGCGTGCGGCGGGCTATGGCGAGGTGTCCGGCGCGCCCGCTGCCGTCCTGGGAGCGGCAAGGGCCTCCATCGTGACCCATCCGACGACCTCGCCCTCGCGGTCCAGCACCAGTAGCTCGGAGAGGTTCCGCGCCCGCATCAGGGCCAGGGCTTCCGTCACGTCCTCGTCCTCCCAGCCACAGACCAACTCCGGCAGGCGGAGGTCATGCACGCGGGCAGTCCGCACGTCGAGGTCGCCCGCCGCCAGACGGTCCGCGAGGGCGCGGTCGTCGAGCAGACCGACCACCCGCCCCCCGGCATAGACCGGCAGCGGGCGGTGGCGACGGGCTCTCAACCGGGCCACGGCCTCGGCCAGCGGTGTCTCGACCTGCACAACCTCCACGTCGCGCTCCACGACCGCGCGTAGCTCCATCGACGCCTCCCTCCGTCGCGGTGCGCCAGCGGCGCACCCATCACCCGTCCCCTGTCCGCCGTCACTGCCCCAGGCGGGCGCGCACGACGAGCACGACAGCCACGGCCACCAGCACCAGCGCGGTGGTGAGGGCCGCGATCACCCCAACCTCCACGACGGCCACGGCCGCCAGGATCATCACCGCCAGCGCCGCCGCAGCCAGCCCGACCCACAGGAGCGGGCGCCCGTCGCGCGGGTCGCGTCACCCTTTAGAAGGTGCGCGGGGGCTCTGGCCCGTCACCTTCTCCTGGCAGCGGGAAGGCACCGGGGAGTTGGGGCTGGCCGGGGAGTGGGGGCTGGCCGGGGATCGGCGTCTCCGGGACGGGCGGCCGCCCTGGGAGATCGGGCGTGCCCGGCAGTGGCGGCTGACCGGGGATCGCGGTGCCTGGAGGCTGGCCGGGGATTGGCGTTTCTGGATAGGGATAGGACGGTTGACCGGGCAGAGAGGGCTGATCGGGACGTTGTGGACTGTCCGGGTAGTGGATGCGTGGCGTGACCATTGGTCTCCTCCTCATTTCTTCGTTTCTTGCCTGCCCCCCGCGTGACACCGGGGCAGAACTCCTACCTGTGGTGAGCGTTGTTCCCTCAACGGGCCTGGGCCAGCATCTCCTCACGCTTGGCGGTGATCGTCGTGGTCAGAGCGTCGAAGGAGTCGGCGAACTGCCGCACGCCGTCCCGCTGCAACTGTCGCGTCACCGCGTCCAGGGAGATGCCCGCCCGCTCGATCGCGGCGAACGCGCGCCGCGCTCCCTCCACATCCCGATCCACCGTGCGGGCGACCTGGCCGTGGTCGAGGAAGGCGTCGATGGTCGCCGGCGTCATCGTGTCCACGGTCTCGGGGCCGATGAGCTGCTCGGCGTAGAGGATGTCCCGGTACGCGGGGTTCTTGGTACTCGTGCTGGCCCATAGGCAGCGCTGCGTCCTGGCCCCCTGCCGCGCCAGCGCCTCCCAGCGCGGGCCGGAGAAAATCTCCTGGTAGGCGGCGTAGGCCAGCTTCGCGTTGGCGAGGGCCGCCGTGCCGCGCAGCGCGGCGAGTTCCCTTTTCTTGCCCTCGTCGTTCGCCTCGGCCATAAGCGCGTCGAGCTTCTTGTCCACCGCCGTATCGACGCGGCTGACGAAGAACGAGGCCACCGAGGCGATGCGGTCGAGGGACTGGCCGGCGGCGGCGCGCTGCTCCAGGCCGGCGATGTACGCCGCGGCCACCTGCCGGTAGGCGTCGAGGGCGAAGACGAGCGTCACGTTGACGTTAATCCCCTCACTAATGGCGTGCTGGACGGCGGGGATACCCGCGGGTGTGCCAGGGATTTTGATCATCACGTTGGGGAGGTCCAGATAGTGGAACAGGCGGCGCGCCTCGTCCCGTGAGCGCGCGGTGTCGTCGGCCATGTCGGGCGGCTCCTCGATGCTCACGTAGCCGTCGCGCCCGTCGCTGCGGTCGTAGACGGGCCGCAGGACGCCGGCGGCGTGGCGGATATCGTCGAGCACCAGCCCGTCGTAGATGTCGGCGACACTCTTGCCGTCGCGGACCATCGTGCGCAGATCCGCGTCGTAGTCGGCCTCGCCTTCGCTGATGGCCTTCTGGAAGATCGTGGGGTTGCTGGTCATGCCCACGATCCCTTGGTCGATCAACGCCTGGAGCTTGCCGCTCTTGATCAGGTCGCGGGTGATGTAGTCGAGCCAGGGGCTCTGGCCCTGGTCGAGGAGTTGCTGCAAAGTGTTCATGATGGCTGCCATGGTCTGTCCTCTCCCTGTGTCGCCGGCGCGCCGCAGCGCAGACCGCGCTGGCGCCCGGTGCGTCACTACCACCAGCCTACGGCACACCTCATGCCAGGCGCATGGACAGACGGCGCGCAACGAGCGGGGCAAGGACCAGCACAGCCAGTAGCATTCACGGACAGCGGCGACAGGCGGGACGCGGGGGCATAGGCGCGCGGGCGCCGGGATAGGGCGCCTCCGTCGGTCAGTCTTCGGGACCGGCGACCGGTCCCGATCCGCCCGGTCGTTCTGGCGTCACGGCGGCCCCGCGTCGCCCCTCGTCGGAGCCCGTCGCCGGCTCACGCTGCGCCTCGTCCAGGCGGCCATCGGCCGGGTGCTCCTCGTTGCCGGTCAGATCGCGTAGCACGTCCGCGGCCTTGTCCGTCACCGTGTCGCGCGGGCCTACCGCCGCGCTGTCGGCTTGCTGCTCACTCATCGGGATACCCCTTCTCGCCTATCTAGCGCGGCGGTAGTGGCCGCCTCATCGCCGGAGCCCCACCGCCGCTCCCCGGTCCCGCCTGTGTCGGCCCTACTCGCCGGGGGTCGGCATTAGGTCGCCCAGCGCCGCCGGTGTTCGGTCGTCCTCGTCGGTGTCCGGCCGCTCCGTCGTGGTCGATGGCGGCGCGTCCGGCGGGGTGGGAGTGGCCCGCACCGCCGGGTCCTCATCCCGCGCACGCGCCGCCTCGTCATCCCATCGGGGGGAGTTGGCAAGCCTCTCCGGGGTATGCTGCGCCATCCAGATCCTCCTCCTATCTCTGTGTCTCTGGGCGTCTTGCGCGGGGACACGCGTCGCTCCCGGCGACGATGGCCCGCATCGCCTTATTCCCGCGCCGGCGGCGTCGTCATCCAGCGCTGCATCGCCTGCGCCGCAGGCACATGCAGGTGGACCTGCGCATCGACCCGCGCCACGTCCGTCATGCCGATCCAGTGATGCTGACCCTGCTCATCCTTGGTGAGCTTGATCGTGTCCTGCGCGTCAAGGTGGTCCACCGTGCCGACCGGCGCGCCGTCCGCGCCCACGACCGCCATATGTTCCGTAATCGTGGCGTCTGCCATCGTCAGTCGCTCCTTACAGGGGCTGCCGCCATCTTTGGCGGGACTCATCCCTCATCGCGGGGGACGGCGGGGCCAGCGCCCCGCGTCAGCGCCCCCCCGCACTCTGGACACTTATCCGCGCGCTCCGCGCGCACGTCTGACGCAGCGACGCGTGGGAACGCGTGGGAAGTGGTTCACGGGACCGTAACCGCTCCCGAGGCCCGGCGCCTGGCGGATCGCTTCCGTGATGTAGCGCTTCGCGCGTCCGACCGCCTCCGGGACGCTGGCCCCCTTGGCTAGCTCGGCCGTTAGGGCCGCGGAGAAGGCGCAGCCCGTACCGTGCGTGTGACGGCTGTCGATGCGCACCGCCGGATAGTCCCTAAAATGGTCTCCGTCGAACAGGATATCGACCGGCGCGCCGTCCGCGTGTCCTCCCTTAATCACCACATGCTGTACGCCCAGCGCGGCGATCGCGCGCGCCGCCGTTTCCATATCCGCGCGTGTCCGGATCGCCCGTCCCGTCAGCACCTCCGCTTCGGGCAGGTTCGGCGTCACCACCAGCGCCAAGGGCAACAGCGTCGCGCGCAGCGCACCCACGGCCTCCTCACGCAGCAGCCGATCGCCGCTCTTGGCGACCATCACCGGGTCCACCACCAGCGTCTCTATGCCCCAGTGCCGGATCTTGTCGCTCACCAACTCGATGATGGGCACACTGGAGAGCATCCCCGTCTTGGCCGCGTCCGCGCCGATATCACCGAGGACCGCATCCAGTTGCGCGGCGATGATATCCGTGGGCAACTCGAAGACACCCTGCACACCACGGGTGTTCTGCGCGGTGATCGCGGTGATCACCGACGCGCCGTACACGCCCCGCGCGGCGAACGCCTTCAGGTCCGCCTGAATCCCCGCCCCGCCCCCCGAGTCGGAGCCCGCGATCGTCAGTGCCCTATACATTTTTCCTCACCTGACCTGTCCCTGCGTCGTGAGCCTGAGCCGCCGCGACAGCCTCTGTCAGCTCACGCGCGGCTTGTTCCGCATCGTCCGCGTCCTGGATGGCCGAGATGACCGCCACGCCGTCCGCCCCGGCCCGGATCAGCTCCGCGACGGTGGCGCGCGTCACGCCCCCGATCGCGACCACCGGCAGCCCAAAGCGCCGCGCCTCACCAAGGACCGCGCGTGGGACCACCGGTGCGTCGGGCTTGCTCGGACTGGGATGGAAGGCCCCGAATGCCAGGTAGTCGGCGCCAGCCGCGGCGGCTGTGGCGGCGCGCGTGAGATCCCCGTAGCACGACACGCCCAGGATCATGTCCGGCGCGAGCTCGCGCACGCGCGCGCACGGCAGATCATCGCCACCGACATGCACGCCGTCCGCCCCGGCGGCGAGCGCCACGTCCAGCCGGTCGTCGATGATGAGCGGGACGCCCGCCGGCGTCAGGCGTTCCTTGAGGGCGACGGCCAGGTGATAGAGGTCCGCCGCGCTCACGTCCTTGCCGCGCAGTTGGAGCACGCCGGCGCCGCCCGCGACCGCCGCGCGTGCTAAGGCGAGCGGATCACGGGTGGCGGGCAGGTTCAGGACGTAGTACAGCGTGTCATCGTGTGTCACGCCGGCCCTCCCGGTGCATCCACGGGCGCCGGTTGCACACTCACCTGGGCCTCCGCGAAATCCTCCGGCTCCAGCGCCGCCAGCGCGTCGAGGACATGGACGCTCAACGTCCCGGGTCCCGCCGCGCGCGTCGCCCCACGGTCAGCCGCCAGCGCGAAGGCCGCGTGAGCGGTGAGCGTGCCCAGCCAGGGATCGCCCGCGGCGGCGATACAGGCCGCGGTCAACGCGCCCAGCGCACAGCCGGAGCCGGTCATGCGCGTCAGCCACGGATGCCCGCCCCCGACACGCACGATCCTCACGCCATCGCTGATGAGGTCGCGCTCACCGCTCACCGCCACCACGCAGCCGTGCGTCCGCGCCAGGCGGTGCGCGGCATCCGCCGCAGCGTCGGCGGAGTCGCGGGCGTCCACCCCGCGCGTCCCGGTGCCGACGCCGGCCAACGCGCGGATCTCGGAAGCGTTCCCGCGCACCGCGCTACAACGCGCCCCCGCCAGCACGCGCGCGATCTGCGCGCTGCGGTAGGCGGTCGCGCCGGCGCCAACCGGATCGAGCACAGCGGGCTTGTGCAGTGTCGCAATGGCGCCGGCCGCCGCCGCGAGAGAGGCGACCTGGGTCTCATGCAGCCCCGTATTGAGGTAGATCGCGTCGGCGATAGACGCCATCTGCGCGACCTCCCGCGGATTGTCCGCCATGACCGGCGCGGCCCCTGCCGCCAGCAGCGTGTCGCCGACACGCTGCGGCGTCACCCTGTTGGTGATACAGAGGACGAGCGGATTGCCCCGGCGCAACGCCTGCCAGGCGCGGCCCAGCGCGGCATGGTCTACGTTCTGTGCTGTGGGCACGCGACACACTCCTCCCCACAAAAAATGCCGCCGGACGAATCCAGCGGCGTATGTATGCACTGTCTGCACAGGCACATCCCTGCGCCGGCATTACCCGGATCAGGTTCATACGGTCGGTGATGGACTCCACTCACCCTCTCAGCCCGGTTTCCCCGAGCTCCCGCGACGATATTCACATGTCACGCGCACTGTAGCACGTTGAGCGCGCCGCCGTCAACTCGGACCCGGCCGCTCGGGTGCGCCACAAGAAAGTTCCCTAGGCGGAGCGGGGCAGGAGCAGCGGACGTTGAGCGGGCGTCGGTCGGGGACGCGGCGCGGCGGTGTGCGCGGCCACACGCGGCGGCCGCGCGGGGACGAAGGGTGCCCCCGGGGCGGCGGGATGGGAAGCGGGCGCGGCCGGTTGCCGATCAGGGTGCGTCTGCCAGGAGGCCGCCCAGCGCCCCGCGCGCTGCACGGCGCGCAGGCTGGCGATGGCTTGACTGCCGGGGACGCCCCAGCGCATGCCGGCCTGTTTGAGCCGCGCGTCCACCAGACATTTGCAGGCGCTCTCCCCGGCCCCCGAGCCAATGGGCAACTGCAGGGCGACGAACCGCGGATAGTCCAGGCGGGCCACGTTGCGGGTAAAGTAGGTCTGGGCGTCCGTGCGGGCGTTCAGCGCCTCCTCCGTCGTCGGCGTCAGGGGCGCCAGGGCCGCGAGGATCGGGGCCGCGCCGTGCAGGTAGAGCCGATCCTTGAGCGGCTCGACCCACGCTGCCGCCTGTAGACTCCCCGCGCCATAGAGGGCGTGGCCCACTGCCCACAGATACCCGTAGGCGTGGTAGATGTCCACGATCTCCACCACCTCCACGCCGGGCAGACCCAGGAAGGCACGCGCGCGGTCCCAGATCCAGTGGGCGCCGTCGCCGCGCACGACCACGCTGCGCACCGCTGGCGTGCCCAGGCCCCGCCGCAGCGCCTCCACGTAGACCCGCCACCAGAAGGCCTCGGCATCCTCGCCGCCCACCCCGTAGCTCGCGGAGCCCCAGGCCAGGGTGGCGCGACCGTGCGTCGGGTCGCGGTGCACGCCTGGGCCGAGCGGGGCCAGCGTGCCCACCTTCATCTCGTGCCAGCCCGCCTCCTGATGCACCAGCACCCCATCCACCTCCACCACCAGGATGGTGGTGTCGTCCGCCCGCTGCACCTCCGCCGCGGTCCACACCGGCTGGCCCTGTTGGGCGCGCGTGATCGCCGCCTGCGTCTGCGCCTCGGCCGCCGCATGAATTAGAAGCATAACGGGGCAGTTTGTGCCACTTTATGAGTGACGTCACAAGAGGTTATATGGCACTATCCGCGCGTGCATAGCCCAAAAGTACTATAGGCCGTGGGCGCGTAATGGCTATACCTTACCGTGTACGTGATCCATGTGAAGGCTGGCACGTATGACGTTTGGACGGACACCTGAACGTCCAGACACTGCCGTGGCGTACCCGCGGCCGCGGGCGCTGCGACCTGTATAGCCCTACGAGCTAGGGATAAACCCTGCCTCAGGGCCTGAGCTCGGTGTAAGAAAGGTAGATGGGAATGATGGACTCACACACGGTGACGCGCACGCCCAGCGCATTCGACAACCTGGAGATCAGCGCGCAGGCGCTCAACACGACCCGCAAACGCAAGCAGTTTATCACGGGCCTGGCGGCGGCCAGCGCCGGTATGGTGGCCGCCGCCGCCCTCCCAGGGTCCGTCCTGGCCGCCAGCCGCAGCGCCGTCCCGACCGGCGACCTCGACATCCTCAACTTCGCGCTGACCCTGGAGCACCTCGAGGCAGCCTTCTACACGATGGCTGTCGCCAACGTGCCCTTCGAGCAAGCGGTCGTCCGGTATCTGGCCCAAACGCTCAAGAAGGATGAGAACACGCACGTGGCCGCGCTGACCGCCGCGATCAAGGGGGCGGGGGGCACGCCCGTGGGTCAGGCGCCGAGCTACAACTTCGGCGCGGACACCTTCAAGACACAGTCTGGTTTCCTCAAACTGAGCTACATGCTGGAGGACACGGGCGTGCATGCCT
>JAABUV010005299.1_pt1 | contig 14790 bp, 12 predicted proteins | sample 5559971 | NCBI WGS metagenome assembly JAABUV01 (sample SAMN10711881, study PRJNA513362) | rock metagenome | isolation source: Antarctica rocks | place: Antarctica: Victoria Land, Knobhead nord | collected 2015-12-19
GGCGTTGGGAGTCATCGGGCACCTCCGGGAGATCATGTGGTGGGTGGTTCTGCCACAGTATCCCCCGTCCGCCCGGTGGCTTTCACCGTTCATCGCGCGTCCCACGGATTTTGGTCACACTCATTTGTTATTAGGCCGCTCGATCAGCAGAGCCTGGCCCCGTTTATCGCGGTTCCTGGACACATTAACCGTGACGAGGCGGCTTTCAAGCGTTGGTTCAAAGCCCAGGCCGACGCCTTCTCCTGTGGGGATAGCGTGTTGGATCGCTATCTACGGACAGGGATCACGCAAGACCTGCGCAGGGACGTCGCCAAGGCGTTTGTTGTGGTGGAGGTGAAGACTAGAACGCTGGCTGGATATTACACCCTCTCCACGGCGTCCGTAAGACTCAACGATCTTCCGCCCGACACATTCAAGAGGTTACCCCGCTACCCTGATTTTCCCGCCGTGCTGATCGGGCGTCTCGCCATCGACCAGCGCTATCAAAGACAGGGACTGGGAGGCGCGCTCCTCATCGACATTTATCGGCGGACCACGCGCATCGTCGCGGAAGCCGCCTTGCTGGGCGTCATCGTCGATGCGACCGATGACGCGGCCCGAGACTTCTACGAAAAACATCAATTTCAACGATCACCCGTCAATCCCTACCGCTTAATTCTGCCTGTACAGACGATTCGCCGGCTTGACCTTGAGTCTTGAGTAGCATCCCCCATGTACCAAGGACCTTTACCGTTACCGTTGATACAGCGCGTCTTGCTTGCCGAAACTCGCGACCAGCCGGTAGCGCTGCTCGACCCAGGAGCGGAACCCTTGCAGCACGCCATCTAAACGCCCGGTCGCGAAAAGGACCGTCCGCACATGGTCGCGCGTGGTAATGTCTTCCAGGTAGCGTAGCGAGAAGTAGCGCGGGTCGATCACGCCCGTGGCGATGCGCACGGACGACGTGTCCACCAGTTCGCCCGGCACGCTACGGTCAGCCAGCCCGGCGATGTACTGCCCATCGGTGACGACGAGGGCGCCCGACTGAGTCTTGTCATGCAGCACGCCTGCCATCTGGCGTTGCAGAGCGGCGGGCGGCGGGTTCGTATCGACGCGGAAGCGATTCTGATCGACGCTCTGCCACAGGCTTGTGAACGCGGCCACACAGACCAGGGCCATGAGCGCATAGGTCAGGGAGCCCATTCCCACTCGGCCTCTCTCTTTCGCCCCCCCCGCCCCCTCCGGGGGAGCCTGGGGAGATCTTCCTTTCGCCCCCCCCGCCCCCTCCGGGGGAGCCTGGGGAGAGGCCTCCCCCCAGACCCCCGCCAACCATGGCGCGTGGGAAGGAGCGTGCGTGGCGACAGCCAGCAGCCCAGGCGCTGTCGCGCCGCCCCCTCCCTTATCCTGCGCAGGGTCTGTGAATTGTCGAGGTATAGCCGTGCCTGTTGATCCGCACAGACTGTGATTGGCGGGGGTCTGGGGGGAGGCATCTCCCCAGGCTCCCCCGGAGGGGGCGGGGGGGGCGAGAGAGGGCGACTTTTCAGAGTCATGGGAACTGGTCAGCCATGGGTCGGGGGGTGAGGGAAGCCATAGGGGTAGCGCCGCTCCCGCGATGAGCGCCAGCAACGGCGCGAGCAAGACGACGTGGTGCCAGATCAAGGGCTGCTGGCGCACGAGCAGCCCGAGCGAGATCACCAGCCACACGACGAGCGGCGCGAGTGTCCAGGCGCGCCGCCACACGGCCAGCGCGACGCCGGCCAGGGCGAGCAGCAGATATGGGATGGAATAATACCCCAACACGTTGTCGCGGATCACCCCGACGTTGTTGAGCAAGCCCCCCGGCCCCAGGGCGGTCGTGCCCTCCGCGACCTGGTGGAAACGCACGACCTGATCGTAGACGAGTCCGCGCACGGGAAAGAACGGCGCCAACACCGCCGCGCAGGCGACGACGAAGCCCGCGGCGAGCAGCAATAGGTCCGGGACGACGAGGCGTAGCGCCTCCCGCACGTCCGTGCGGCGTTCGCCGCCGGTCCGTCCGCGTCCGCCCCATAATGCGACGAAGAGGGGCGCGGCCAGGTAGAGCGCGGCCGGCACGAGGGCGCCCAGATCGAACAGCTTGGTCAGCACGCCCAGGCCAAGGACCACGCCGCTCACCGCCGCGCGCCAGCGGCGCTGCCGGCCGGTGCGGCTAATGGCGACGGCGGCTAGGGCCACACCCGCGAGCGCGAGCCCCTCCGACGGCATCTCGGCCTGCAATGTGTGTGATTCGGCCAGGTAGAGCGGGTCGACCGCCAGCAGCGCGCAGGCGATGACACCGGCCCAGCGACCGGCTACGGCGCGGCCGATGTAATAGCTGGCGGCAAGGCCGAGCAGCGAATAGAGCACAACGCCGAGCCGCGCCGCGACGAGCGTCTGCCCGAACAGTAGATAGAACGGGAAAACTCCCAGCAGGAAGAAGGGCGGCTGCGAGGAGAACACAACGCTGAACAGGGGCTGTCCGGCGGCCATGGCGCGCAACGACTGCCAGTAGACGCCCTCGTCCTGAAAGTCGAGCGGGTAGTGGCGCAGCGGCCATAGGCGCAGCGCCAGCGCGGCCACGCCGATGATGAGCAAGGCCAGCGGCAGCAGCGGCAGGCGCCGTAGCCCAGCTGTCTCCCGCGCCGTGGGCGCTACCCCCTGCTGCCGTATCGTCGTTTGCGCCACGACCCCTCTCTTCCCGTTACTAATTCGGTCTTAATCAAGCGCCCGCGCCACTTTTTCGCGCGGCGCAGCGTATCTACTGGGAGCGCCGGCTTCTAGCCGGCATTCGGTCGCAACCATAGGGCCCGTCAAGGAATAACTTGAACTCATGGGGCCACGATCGGTGCCCGGATCGGGCGCATAACTGTTCAAGTTATTGTGGAACAGGTCCATAGCGTCTGCTAGCGGCGAACCACTCGCCCACGATGACCTGCCGGCTGGACAGTCAGCGGACTGACGCCGGCGCTCCCAGTAGACACGAAAAGTGGCGCGCCCCCGTCTTAATCAAGCGTCCGGGCCTCATCGTCGTCGTCCTGTGTGGGCGCGGCGGCGTGCTCTACGGCGCGGCGGTCGGCGCGGTCGATCACCGTGATCGGCGCGGCGCCTTCCCCATCTTCGACGACGCTGGTCACGCGGTTCTCGTCGCCTTCGTCGGGCGCGAGGCTTGGGTCCGTGCCCAGCGCGGGCAATCTTGATGTATCCTCATTCATTGCTTGCTTATCCTTTATCTACGCCAACACCAAGCTTTGCCCATAAAGTCCGACAGTTCCGCATCCTGTTCGATTTGACCCGCCATGCATAGTCTAGGTCCGAATTGAGATGCTCTTTAAAACCTAGTAGCCGATGAACGTTCGGCAGAGAACGACTTTATGGGCAAAGCCGCCAACACCATTACAAACAGTTTAATCGTGTTGAGCATATTGAGGCGCGCGAGCCTCGTAGGCATTGGTAGTCGCCGTGGATGCGGCGTGATAGCGTAGGAACAGCGCGATGGGGATGAGCGCGACGAGGACGACGAGCGCCGTGGCCTGCGCCTGCTTGAGGGGACCGAGCACGAAGACGTTGTCGCGCCACACGAAGATCACCAATTGGCCCAGCGAATAGAGCGCCAGGTAGAGCACGAAACGCATTCCTTCAGGCCACAGGCGGCCGCGCAGGCGCCACAGCAGCAGGAAGAGCCCTAGGCTGAATAGCAATTCGTAGGCGGCGGCCGGCTGGAAGGCTACGCAATTCGTGTATGGCGCGGTACACAGCGGGCGCGCGAAAGCGCCGGGGTTGGCGTAGGCGGTCGCCCACGGCAGCGTGCTGCGGTAGCCCACGATGTCGCCATTGATGATATTGCCGATGCGCCCGACCGCCTGCGCCAGCGGCGCGAAGAGGGCGGCCACGTCGAGCAGCGGCAGGAACGGCGTCCGGTAGTACCGCGTCAGCAGGTAGAGCACGGGCGCCCCCAGGAAGACGGCCCCGTAGAACGCCATGCCCCCTTCCCACAGCGCGAATATGCGCCGCGGGTCGCGCAGGTACGCCGCCGGATCGTTTTGCACGACGTAGTAGAGGCGCCCCCCGATCAGGCCGGCGACCGTCACGCCCCAGAATAGCGAATAGATCTTGTCGCGCGAGATGCCACGCCGCTCCGCGACCGGCAGTGTGACCCATAGGGCCAGTCCCAGTCCCACGGCGTACATCAGGCCGTACCACCGCACGGCGAACGGACCCAGATGCAGCAGCACTGGGTCGATGTTGATGGTGATGTAGGCGAACGGTAAAGTCATAACGACTCTATTATGGGACATGCGCCACGTTGGGCCAAACCGCCGCCCATCCATTGTCTGTTTCCGGCATAAAAGATGCCTGAACTACATAGGAGCGCCGGCTATAAACCGGCGCTTCTAGTAGATAAAGCGCATCACGCCTGCGGCTTTATGGGCGAAAATGTGAAAGAAGACGCATGACCCCCTTGCGTTCATGCGCTATTTGCGCTATACAGGGATGCATACATCTATTGAGCGCGACGACGCGCCGTACGATGTCCTCCTTTATTTATTTGGGTTATACCGCCGCTAACCGCTTATCACGACATCCCAGGGGGCGTTTGTTCCCCACCCATGAGCGTCTGTCCAAGGACACGCTGGAGACCACCATGCCAAAGCTTATCGTTGTTGAATCACCCACTAAGGCCAAGACCATCGGCCGCTTCCTCGGCGCGCAGTACCGCGTCGTGGCCTCGGCCGGCCATGTGCGCGACCTACCTAAGAAAGAGAGCGGCGCGTACGACGCCGTGACGTTCGAGCCCCACTACGAGGTTATCGCCGACAAAAAGAACGCCGTCAAGGCGCTCAAGGACGCCGCGCGCGGCGTTGACGAGGTCCTGATCGCCACCGACCCCGACCGCGAGGGCGAGGCCATCGGCTGGCATGTGGCGACCCTCCTGGGGCTTAAGGGCGACGTCAAGCGCCTGGAGTTCCACGAGATCACGCGCAAGGCCATCGACGCCGCGCTGGACAACCCGCGCACGATCGACATGAACTTGGTCGACTCGTATCAGGCGCGGCGTCTGCTCGACCGCATTGTGGGCTACAAGCTCAGTTCCGTGATGTGGCGCAAGGTCAAGCGCGGCGCCAGCGCGGGGCGCGTGCAGAGCGTGGCCGTGCGCGTCATCTGTGACCGCGAGCGCGAGGTCCTGGATTTCGTCCCCAAAGAGTATTGGAGCATCGCCGGCCTGTTCACGCCCTCCAACGCCGGCCGCGAACCTTCTTTCACGGCCATGCTGACGCGCTGGGACGGCAAGAAGGCCGAGATTGGCGCCACCGCCGAGGCCGAGGCGATCACCGCTGCGTTGCGCCCGTTGCGCTACGATGTCAAGAACGTCGAGACCAAGCGCGTCAAGAAGTCGGCCCCGCCGCCCTTCACCACCAGTACCTTGCAGCAGGCCGCCTCGAACCGCCTGGGCTTCGCCGCCAAGCGCACCATGAAGGTGGCGCAGGAGCTCTACGAAGGCATCAAACTGGGCGGCGAGGGCGAAACCGGGCTCATCACCTACATGCGTACCGACTCGGTCAACCTCTCCGACGACGCGGTCACGGCGGCGCGCGCGCACATCGAGGAAGCGTACGGCAAAAAGTACGTGCCCGCCAAGGCTGTTCACTACAAGACGAAGGCCAAGGGCGCGCAGGAGGCGCACGAGGCCGTGCGGCCCACCGATGTCGTACGCACACCCGAGGCGATGGCCAAATACATCAAGGGCGACCAGCTGGCGCTCTACCGGATGATCTGGCAGCGCTTCGTGGCCTGCCAGATGGTCCCGGCCGAGTACGACCGCACCACGGTCGACATCTCCGGTCAGGAGAACGCGAAGGAGCGCGCCATCTTCCGCGCCACGGCCTCGCCGCTGGCCTTCCCCGGCTACCTGGCGGCCTACGGCGTCACCGCGGCCTCTGAGGAGGAGGATCGCGCCGCCGTCGCTGAGCGCGACACGGACGAAGGCGCCGAGAACAAGACGCTGCCGCCGCTGACCAAGGAGCAGGGCCTGCGTCTGCTCGACCTCAAGCCGGAGCAGCACTTCACCAAGCCGCCGGCGCGCTACAACGAGGCGTCGCTGGTCAAGTATCTGGAGGAGCAGGGCATCGGACGCCCCAGCACCTACGCCTCGATCATCAGCGTGATCCAGGACCGTGGCTACGTGGAGAAGCAGGGCAAGGCTTTCGTGCCGACGCCGCTTGGCTTCGCCGCGACCGAACTCTTGACGCGCGATTTCCCCGACATCGTGGACACCGGCTTCACCGCCGGCATGGAGACCGAACTCGAGGAGATCGCCGACGCCGCGCGCGACTGGAAGACGATGCTGCGCTCGTTCGCCACGCCGTTCGAGGCGCGCGTGGAGCAGAAGATCAAAGAGGGCGAACGCGTTAAGATCGACAAGGCCCCGGCCGAGCCAACGGGTGAGGCGTGCCCGGAGTGCGGCGAGCCGCTGGTACTGCGCACGGGCCGCTTCGGTCCTTTCGTGTCCTGCTCGAACTACCCGACCTGCAAGTACGTCAAGCGCGAGCCCAAGCCCGAGCCGCAGCCGACCGGGGAGACGTGCCCCGACTGTGGCGGGGCGCTGGTGCAGCGGGCGGGCCGCTACGGCCCCTTTACCTCGTGCTCGAACTACCCCAAGTGCAAGTACATCAAGCGCGAGCCCAAGGCGAAAGATAAGGGCGATGGCGGCGCGGGGCGCCCTGCCGCCAAGGTCACCGACGTGGCCTGCCCTGAGTGCGGGCGGCCAATGGTCGAACGCGTGGCCGGGCGCGGCAAGAACGCCGGCAACCCCTTCCTGGGCTGCAGCGGCTATCCCAAGTGCAAGCACACCGAGCAGGTCGCGACACCCGCTGGCGCGGCCTTAGAGGATGTGAAGGAGGCCGTCCCCGCGTAAAGCTGCCGTGGCGCGATACTTGCATCTGTTGTAGACGCCCCATATCAAGCCCCACGCGCAGGAGACTTAGAGAGGGGTAGATATCGTGAAAGCCGTCGTCTACAAAGAGCCGTGTCAGGTTGCCGTCGAGAGTGTCGACGATCCGCGTATCGAGAATCCACGGGACGCCATCATCAAGATCACCTCGGCCGCGATTTGCGGCAGCGACCTGCACATGTACGAGGGGCGCACCGGCGCGAAGCTGGGCACTGTGTTCGGACACGAGAACATGGGCGTCGTGGAAGAGGTTGGCCCCGGCGTGACCTCGATCAAGGTGGGTGACCGCGTGGTCCTGCCCTTCAACATCGCGTGCGGTTTCTGCTTCAACTGCCTGCGTGGCTTCACCAGCGCCTGCCTGACCGTCAACGAGGCGGCTCCACACGCGGCCTATGGGTACGCCGACATGGGTCCGTTCAAGGGCGGGCAAGCACAGCATCTGCGCGTGCCCTACGCCGACTTCAACGCGCTCAAGCTGCCGGGAACGCCCGGCGATCAATGGGAAGACGACTTCGTGATGCTCGCCGATATCTGGCCGACTGGGTACCACGGCGTCGAGTTGGCCGGCGTACAACCGGGCGGGACGGTCGCCGTATTCGGCGCGGGTCCGGTCGGCCTCATGGCCGTATTGAGCGCCTCGATCAAAGGGGCGAGCGAAATCTATTGCGTCGACCGCGACCCCGGACGGCTCAAGCTCGCTGAGCAAGCCGGCGCGATCCCGATCAACTTCAGTCAGGGCGATCCGGTTGAGCAGATCAAGACGATGCGGTGCCAGAACGCGGGTTGGCGCGGAGCGTTGCGGCCTGGTGAAGAGAAAATGGACGGCGTGATGCACGGCGTCGACGCCGTTGGATACCAGGCGCGCAACGACCAGGACGAGTCGAAAGAAAACCCCATGCAGGTCTTCGACGACCTCATCCGCGTGGTGAATCCGACCGGGACGATCGGCATGGTCGGTGTGTACATGCCTAAGGACCCCAAGGGCGTGGACGAGAAAGCCAAGCAAGGAGTCTTTGAGATCCCATGGGGACAGATCTTCAACAAGGGACTAACGATCGGCATGGGTCAGGCGCCGGTGAAGCGGTACAACGAGTACCTGCGTGACCTCATCGTCGCGGGGAAAGCCAAGCCGAGCTTTATCGTCAGTCACCGGCTTCCGCTTGAGGCGGCGCCGGACGCCTACAAAAACTTCGACGCGCGCGGCGACGAGTATACCAAGGTCATCCTGAAGCCTGAGATGGTCGGCGCTGCGTCGTAACTTTCGTCCACACACTCATAGGGAGCGCGGCCACGGTCGGGTCCTTCGGTCTAGACCGAAGGACCCGACCGTGGCCGCGCTCCCCTATCTCCTGGTATCCTACCGGCATGGCATCTCATGGCTCTCGATTGTCTCATGCCGGCTGAGTCCGGCGATAGCGTGCGCCTACTCATCGCACGGCATGGTGAGACGCGCGACAATGCGTCTGGCCGCTGGCAGGGTTGGAATGACTCGCCGCTCACCGAGAAGGGCGTCGCGCAGGCGGCGGAGTTGGCGCGGCGCTTGGCCGACGAGCGTATCGCCGCGGTCTATGCGTCCGACCTTGGGCGCGCCGCACATACGGCGCGCCTCGCCATGCCGCATCTGGATGTCGCGTCCCACTTGTCCCCGGCGCTGCGTGAGCGCAACGTCGGCGTCTTCTCCGGACTCACCGGCCCCGAAGTCGAGGCGCGCCACGCGGACGCGCTAGGCCGCCGCACAATCGACGGTGTGCTTGATTGGGCGCCGCCCGAAGGAGAGTCCTTCCGGCAGATTCTGGCGCGGGCCCTGCCGTTCCTGGAGAGTGTCAGGGCCACACATGGAGGGACTCCAAACGTGGACGGCGGGCAAAGCGTGCTAATCGTCACGCACGGCGGCGTAATCCGCCTGCTGGCCGCGTACGCCACGGACCAAGAATGGGAAGGTCTCTACCGGCGTCATCCCTCGAACTGCGGGTTGAGCGTCTTCACACTGGGTCCGCGCGGCGCGCTGACGCTGGAGCGGTTCGACGAACACGATTTTCTGCAAGGACCGGGCGCGCCGCCGTTGGCGGAGGATGGGGCCGGCTAACCAGTCGTGAGTCGAAAGTCGTGAGTCGTGAGTCATGAGTCGAAAGTTAGTTCGTGATTCAAGCACGCCGCCCAGTAATGAGAGACTTGTTTATCGCGATTATCATCGACTCACGACTCACGACTCACGACTTCCGTGAGCCAGTCATCAGCCCAGCGCGCGGCCTCGTGGATAAGTGGCGCGAGGGCGCGGCCCTTGGGGGTGAGCGCATAGTCGATCCGGACGGGCTTGGCTTCGGCGTCGACGCGGCGTTCGACGATACCGTACGCCTCCAATTCGCCGAGCCGTACCGAGAGCGTGCGGTCGCTCACCAGGCCGATACACGCGCCGATCTCAGAAAAGCGGCGTGGATGGCGCAATAGCGTGTAGACGATGAGACCGAGCCAGCGCTTGCCCAAGAAACGGTCGGCGCGCTGATACGCCTCGTTGATTGTGGCGGCAAGATCTTTGACGCTATCCTCACAGGTGGCGCCGCTTCCGTCGACGTTCGCGCTCATGGTGTAGCACCCTTTCTCGCGGCGTAGAGACGCGACAATGAGTCCCTATCCGCCGCGTTTTCGTGAGTATCGGCCGCTTCGACCGGCAGTTCGCGGGGCCGGTGTTTCGCACATCCTAACAAAATGCAAGCCGCTTGACAAACGTGAGCGGTTCGGCGTACTATAGACCCATTGATTCGGCTTCCACGGAAGGGGATAACGCGTAGCGGGCGGCCTTGGCGCCATGGTGTGTCAATGCCGCCCTGTTTTTTCGATAACGGCCATGCGCGCCCGGGGCACAGGCCGCCCCGCGGATGAGGAGGAGTCATGGTGATACCTGCCGGTGAGCATCAGGAGCAGAGCCCGTGGACCGAGCCGGCGAAGACGCCGGGGCGCGACGTCACGCCGGTGTCGGCGCACGCATGGGAAGAGCCAGAACCGCCTCCCAAGCGTGAGGTCGTCGAGCCCGATCTGATCGCGCCCGACGAAGGGCTGCCGATTTACCTACGCGAGATCGGCGCCGTGTCACTCCTGACGCCCCTGGACGAGCGGGTACTGGCCGAGGCGCTGGCCGTGGGCAAAGAGGCGCGGCGGCTTCTGGTCGCGGGAGAGGCGGCTCCAGGGGACCAAGGCGCGCTGGCTCGGCTGGTCGCACAGGGCGAGGACGCGCGCCGGCGTATGATCGAAGCTAATCTACGCCTCGTCGTGAGCATCGCGCGGCGCTATCTACGGCGTGGCCTGCCGCTGCCCGACCTCATCCAGGAAGGCAACCTTGGCCTCTTCCGCGCGGTCGACAAGTTCGACCACCACAAGGGCTATCGCTTCTCGACCTATGCCTACTGGTGGATCAGGCAGGCCATCACGCGCGCGCTCGCCGACTATGGCCGCACCGTACGTGTGCCCGTGCATATGGTCGACTTCGCCGCCCATGTGGTCAAGGTCGCCGGCGACCTTGAGCAGCGTCTGGGCCATGAACTCGACACCGTCGACATCGCTAGGGCGCTCGACGTGCCCGAGGAGAAGGTCGCTCTCGCGTTGGCCTCGGTGCGACAGCCGGCCTCCCTGGAGACGCCCGTGACGGAGGACGGCGGAACGCTCGGCGATGTGTTGCCCGATGACGCATTGCCGTCGCCTGATGAGGAGGCGCGCAAAAGTATGCTACGCTCGCACGTACAGGATGTCCTGGCCGAATTGACCGATCGCGAACGTACCGTTGTGCAGCTGCGCTTCGGCTTGCAGGGCAGCCGCGCGCATACTCTTGGCGAGATCGGCGAACGGCTCCAACTCACGCGTGAACGCGTCCGACAGATCGAAGCCGAAGCCCTGACCAAGCTGCGTCAAACCGACCTACAGTCCGAGCTTGACCACGACCAGGCGGATGTAGCCTAATACTACAACGTGACATTGACCTGCGACTGCAGTCGCAGGTCAATGTCACGTTGTAGTATCAGTAATTGATCAAGACACACAAGTGGGGCGTCCTCTCAGAGGACGCCCCACTTGTGTGTCTTGATCAATGCGACAATGTGCCGCCAATCGCATTCGGTTCAGACTAAGTAGAAAATCGTGAAGAGCAGCACCCACACGAGGTCGACGAAGTGCCAATAGAGGGCGACGCCACGCACGGGGAAGTGGTGCGCTGGGGTCCAACGGCCGCGCAGGTTCTTAACGAGAATAGTGATCCAGGCCAGGACACCGATCGTGACGTGCGCGCCGTGCAGGCCGGTGAGGGTGAAGAAGGTGGCGCCAAGGATGTCGGCGTGGCTGCCGCTCCAGGTCGCGCCACGTATATTGTGGTACTCCACTACCTGGATGCTCACAAAGACGGCGCCACAGATGATGGTCACGAGCAGCCAGAACGAAGCGAGAGAGCGCTTTCCTTTAGCGACGGCCGCCTCCGCGAGGTGACACCAAAAACTACTCGAGATGAGGATCACGGCGTTGAGCGCCCCGAGAACGATGGCCGGCCGCTCAACGCCCGGCGGCGGCCACGACGTCTGTAGGCCGCGCAGGTATAGGTAGGCAAAGATGAGCGACCCAAAGAGGGCTACCTCGGTGCACAGGAAGAACAAGACACCGAGAAACCCGTTGTTGAAGCGGGTATTGTGGCGCATGGGTGTGCCATGGCCCTGTCCGGCGCCGGGGTGCGGAATGCTGCTCATTGTAACTCCTCTCTAAAAGCGATCAGCGATCAGCTGTCAGCTATCAGCTTTTAAGCGCGATTGCCGGTACGCCCGAACGAGACATACCCTATCGCCGCCGACAAGAAGCTGACTGCTGATCGCTGATCGCTACTTAGCTAACTTTGCGGAAACCCTTCCGGCGTAGGATCTTCTCATCGAGCGGCTGCAACTCCTCGCTGCCAGGAGCCAGCGGTGGGCCGAAGTAGGGGGCTGGGACCGTGAAGTCGTAGGGGCCTGAGGTAATAACCGGCTCGCGGTAGAAGTTGCCGTGCGGCGGAGGCGACTGCGTCGACCAATCGAGCGTGCGCGCTCCCCACGGATTGACCCCGGCGGCTTGACCCTTGCGTAGGCTCCAAACGACGTTGACCAGGAAGACCACGTACGACGCCGAGAGCACCACCGAGGCCAGCGAGATGAACAGGTTGGTCCCCGCGTAATCGGGCGCGTACGCGTTGATGCGGCGCGACATGCCGAGCAAGCCGATCACATGCATCGGCATGAACGTGGCGTTGAAGCCGATGTACATCAGCCAGAAGTTCCACTTGCCGAGCCTCTCGTTGAGCATCTTACCCGTGATCTTGGGAAAGAAAAAGTAGATGCCGGCGAAGATCGTGAACATGGAACCGCCAAAGAGCACGTAGTGCAGGTGCGCGACCAGGAAGTACGTGGCGTGCTCGTGCAGGTCGACCGGTACGATGGCCAGCATGATGCCCGTCACGCCGCCGACCACGAACGTGGAGATGAAGCCCAGGGCGAAGAGCAGCGGCGTGTAGAGGCGCACGCGGCCCTGGTACATCGTGGCGATCCACGAGAAGATCTTGATGCCCGTGGGCACGGCGATGATCAGCGTGGCGAACATGAAGTAGACTTGCAGGAACGGCTGGATGCCGCTGGTGAACATGTGGTGCGCCCACACCAGGAAGCCGACGAGGGCGATGGCCAGGCTGGAGAAAGCGATGGCCTTGTAGCCGAAGATTGGCTTGCGCGAGAACACCGGAATGATCTCCGAGATGACCCCGAAGCCGGGCAGAATCATGATGTAGACGGCGGGGTGGCTGTAGAACCAGAACATGTGCTGCCACAGGATCACGTTGCCGCCATGCCCCGGAGCGAAGAACGGCACGCGGAAGACCTTGGCCAGGAACAGCGAACCCAGGCCGCCGGCCAGCGCTGGGGTGGCGACGAGCACAAGCGCCGAGGTCGCGAGCACCGCCCACACGAAGAGGGGCATGCGTGTGAGCCGCATGCCGCGGCAGCGCATATTGACGATGGTGACCAGGAAGTTGAGCGCGCCGAGCGTGGAACTCGTGCCGAGGACGATCAGCGCCACGCACCAGAACGCCTGGCCGACCGGGCCCTGTAGCGAGACAGGCGGGTACGAAGTCCACCCGGCCTGGGGCGCGCCGTAGAGGAAGGAGAGCATCAAGATGATGCCGCCTGGCGGGTACAGCACGTACGAGATCATGTTGAGCTTGGGGAAGGCCACGTCACCCGCCCCGATCATCAGGGGCATCGCGAAGTTCGTGAACCCGCCGATGAGCATGGGGATAGTGAAGAGAAAGATCATGGTCGTGGCGTGCATCGTGAACAGCGAATCATAGTCGGCGGGAGAGAGGAAGGACGTGCCGCCCCCATAGCCGCCCGCCGTGCCCGGCTGATAGGCCAGGTTGACGCGCATGATCTCGGCGAATAAGCCTCCGATCAGCATGAATATGATGGCCGTCACCATATAGTTCTTGCCGATCTGCTTGTGGTCGGTGCTAAAGATATATTTCTGAAGTAGCGACTGGCGCCCACGCGAGTGCTGCTGTTCCTCGTCGTGCGTCACGATTCCAGGTTCGGCCAACGTGACCATTATTACGTGCCCTCCTTAATTAGTAGTTAGCAGTTAGTAGTTAGTAGCTAGACCATGCCTCTAGTTACTAACTACTAATTACTGCGTCAATGCCGTATCAACTGCGCGGTCGTCGTGTTGGCGGACGGTAGCTTGCCGCCGTGCTGGACAACCCATTTCTCGAAGTTGGACTCGCTGACCACATTAAGCGTCGTGTACATCGTCGAGTGCCCGCTGCCGCAGAATTCGGTGCAGATGACGCGGTACTGGCCGATCCTGTCGGGCGTGAAGATCTCGTGTGTCGTGATGCCGGGCACGACATCCTGCTTGATGCGGAACTCCGGCACCCAGAACGAGTGGATGACGGGGTACGTTTCGTTGGTGTTTCCACCGCCCGTGGAATGCTCGGACACGTAGACCGGGCGGTTGGTGGGGATGCTGACGATTGGCACGTTCTTCAAGCCGTACTGCGGCAAGTCGAAGCTCCAGCCGTACTGGAAGCCGTTGACGCCAAGCTGCAGTTCATTCTTGTGGCGCGTATGCTCGTCGCCCCACACGCTCATGCCAATGAAGACGATGACGATGAGTAGGGCGGTCGGGGCAGCGGTCCAGGCCAATTCGAGGCGAGTGTTGCCGTGCATCTGGACGCCGATTTCGTCGTCGGGGTGCTTCTGCTGGCTGCGGTAGCGCACCACGAAGGCAACGATGAGGACCTGCACCAGGATAGTAATGGCGCCGCCGGCCGCCAGCATGAACTTGAACAGCCAGTCGACCTCGCCGGCCTCGCGGCTGCCCTCGGGAAACCACGAGGCGATTGGCGCGAATATGACGAATATAATCCAGGCCAGCGAAAGCGCGCTGGCCCACAACAGCGTGCGGGTGAGGTGCCCCATGCTGCCCCTGCTCCAATCGCCCCCTGGCTCAGTAAGCGGGGGCGGTGTGTACGCCATAGTACTCTCCTTTTCCTCAGTACGCGCGTCTATGCGATAGTACGCGGCGGTACTGCTAGTGTAGCAACACAAACATGTAGAGAATACCAGCGCGAGGTGCGGACCGAGGCTTCCAACCCGTGAGACGCCGGCGCCATTACTATACCATGCCGGCAAAAATATGCCAGTACTAGCTGACAGCCATTAGCCTAGGGTCTGAAAATTATTGGCGAGAGCGGACGTTGGACTCAAGTAAACGGAGAGCCTTGGCGGGGTGGGCGGCTAAGTGGCGCCGATACGCGGCAATCTCGGTGGCCCCGGTACGGCGGATGAGGG
>JAABUV010005305.1_pt1 | contig 14772 bp, 14 predicted proteins | sample 5559971 | NCBI WGS metagenome assembly JAABUV01 (sample SAMN10711881, study PRJNA513362) | rock metagenome | isolation source: Antarctica rocks | place: Antarctica: Victoria Land, Knobhead nord | collected 2015-12-19
CATAAATTTGCCACAGACCTGTATCACATGTGCTTGCAAGCGAAGCTGCTGGCTAGTGCCCATGCGCAAAGCAACGCCCGCAGGGCTGCCATGTACCCCACCAGACCTCCCGAGCACAGCGCTTGCACCAGGCCTGGCAAGCGCTCATGCACAGCTTGCTGCACCCGGGCCGCGCGCCCGCTCGTATGTGCAACCTGACACCAAGACGCATGCTGCATGGTGCTTGCTGGGACGATCAGCAGGCGGGCCGCGAGGGGCTGCCTGCACGGCGGCGGTCTTGGGGTTGAACTTGGACACCATGTCGTCCAGCGAGCCGAAGTCGCGCTCGATCGCGTCGAGCAGCTCGCCGCTCGGGGGCTCGTAGTCCTGCCGACGCGCGGCGCCCGCGCTCAGGCCCGGCCTCGCCTCGCGCCGCCCGGGAGCTCGCCGCTCAGGCAGCGCGCCTGTACGAGCACAGCTTGCCGGCAGGGCACAGGCAAGGTGCGCACCTTGGGCGGCATCAGGTTGGTCCAGAAGATGCTGTGGTTGACATGGCCTGCGCACAGCAACAGCTGTCAGCTGAGGCGGGACACAAGCATACGAAGGACTCCCTGCGTGCCGCACCGCCTCCGTTGAACTTGAGTGCGCCTTCCAATGCAATCATGGTCGCCACATCGCCCTTGGAGTCTGCCTGCCATGCACAGGCAATGACTTTATACATGTGCCCGCAACTACCTTGGAGAAATAGCTGGTGCCTTCCAAGTGCCAAGAGCCACACTGCAGACCTACCTCTGCGTACTTCTCTGCTGCGGCATTGAGCGCGGTAACGTATGTCTGGTGGTGCTTTTTGTGGTGAAGCTCCATTATCTCCGCCGACACGACCGGCTCCAGCGCACTTTGCACAGTGCGCACCTCAGACCGAGGAAGACTTGCAGAGACTAGGAACAGACCATTGGCATTGACACATATGAGCAAGGCGTAAACATACTGCAACGGGCTGTACACTTTGCTGTGATAGGGACACAACACGACAGGCAAGCTGCCAACGATCACAACCAGCACCTGTAATCATAGGGCAGGTCCGGCAGCTTTTGAGTCACAAGCGTCCGGCTCTGCTGCTGGGCCCAGGCCGCCCTTAGGCTGCGCTGCAGCTGCCCGCTTGCTGCATTCCGGAGAGCCATCGCCAGAACAGTGAAATTTACGAAACAGACGTTTTTCTGGACTTGCACTATTAGACCGGGGAGCTGAAACGGGGGCTTTGGCCCTATGACCACCAAATGTGGATAAGCGCATGTTGCCTCCATGTCCGTTCCTACTGTCCAGGCCGCCGCAGGTTGCCACCATGCACATGTAACACGCGTGGTCACAGGTGCGGCGGGTGCACTGTCGCGTAGTAGCTCGGCACGCCCTCCTGCGCCAGCGCGCCGACGCTCTCCTGCAGCGCGCCCAGGTTCCCTGCCGATGGGCAGGACCTCATATCAACGGGAGAATGCTACGCCTGCACCACCCTGCACCATGACTCATGGCACCACACTTTGTAAGTCGGCAAATGCGCAATGCAAATCACACATGCGGGCGCGCACCCAGCACCCCCGCCGCGTCCGCGCGCAGCCGCTCGCCGGCCGCGCCGGCGGCAACGCGCTGCAGCAGCGGCGCCAGGCCCGGCACGGCCTTGGCGGCGTCGGAGGCGGCGGTCGCGCTGCGTAGCGCGCCGGCCGCGGCCGCCGCCGCGCGCTCCGCCGCGGGCGGCAGGCCCAGGCCCGCCTTGGGCTTTGCCGCGCCTGGGGCGAGCACACCCGTCACGCGCGCTGAGAGGCACAGTGGCAGCGTGCACACCAGACTCTGCAGTTTATGCGCCTAAAAAAATGCCTAGGCATGCAGCTGCATGCGGACACGAAGGCCATTGTTGCCCACATTCAGTGAAGTATCACACCAGGAGATCGTCACAGATTCTACATGAGCAAGGAGCTGGCGGATGGCAACGACATGATTAACTCCTGATGTCAGGTTCATGCAGGCGACTGCAAGGGGTCCAGACCCTCCGCCAAGGCGGCCACGCCAAGCTCCGGCGGCGGCGGCGGCGGCGGCGCGGCGCCGGCCGCAGCGTCCCGCAGCAGCGCCGCCAGGCGCGGCACCGCGCCCGCGGCCGCCACCGCGCCGCCGCCGCCCGGGTGCCGCGCGAGCCAGTACAGGCAGCCCGCCGCGTGCGCGCGCGTCGGCAGCGCGCGCGGCGCCGCCCAGCCGGCGCGGATGCTGCACAAGCCGGGCTCGGCGGGCTCCGCCGGCAGGGCGAGCGTGGCCGACGGCCCAACCCTGGACCCGAACGAGTGATGCGGGCGCTTGACTGCAGCGGTCTCACATGCGGCTGCAGACATCGGTGCGTCGCGCGGGCGCGCCGCGCTGAGCGGCCGCGCGCCGGGCGACGGCGGGGTCTGCGCCGCGGAGGGCGGCGGCACCTCCGCCCACATCACGGTGCGCTTTTCGGCAGCCTTGGCCTCGGCATCGGCGGCCGCCGCTGCGGCGCTGGCGCGCCGCGCGGGCGCCGCCGCGGGCGATGCGCCGCTGCTCCCTTCCGTGGCTTGCTCTGCAGGCGCACCAACCTGCATCATAGGGTGCTAGCTGCAAGGACTAGAAGGCTGTTCAGGACACGCACGCACGCTGACAGCATGGTACCTGCATGCATCTATTCTTCAATACAGGGCATCCACTCATGAGCTAGTACCATAATGCAGGGCAATTACCGAGATGCTGCGTCGTTCCCGGGCACAGCCCACACCTGGCTCCACAGCTGCGGCAGGCGGCTGCGGAGCCGGCATGGCGTCCGTCTGCCCTGAGGGTGGCGGCGGCGGCAGCGGCGGCGGCGGCGGCGGCGGCGGCGGCGGCGGCCCCAGAACGTCCGCCAGGGTGCGCAGGGCGCCCGCGCCCGCGGCGCGCTGCGCGATGGCGCCGGATGCCAGCAGCCGCCGCAGGCACCATGCGGCGGCCTGGAAGGTGGGCAATGCAGTAGTAATCTCTCAACACATGGCATGAAGCATGGAGCGCGACAAAGGCAACAACGGGCCAGATTGGGTCAGCGCGGCTGCAGCATAGCTCGCGGCTGGGAGGGCAGCGGGCTGCACAGCACCACACAGCGGGCTGCAGTGAACCCTGCTCTGCCATGTGCGCATCTTGTGGGGGCGTGCCTCCGTATCTGCCCGGCTGCCATGCTCGCGCCTGCAAAGCCGGCTCGTGCGTCGAGCTCCGCAGGACGGCCAGCAGCGCCTCCACGACGCCCGCGCGAGCGGCCTCCTCCTGCAGTGCAGGCCGCTGCCGACAGGCCCCGCCACCACGCTCTCAGTGCATGCATAGTGCATGCATAAGGCGCTCGTAACATGGCTTTGACGTTCGCTGCATGTGCATGAGGCCTGTGTGCACGGCAGGCCGCTGCTCGGCACTGACGCCCGAGCGCTCCAGCCGCCAAAAAGGCGGGAGCGCAATCTCTGCCAGCAAGCCGCCGCGCCTCCCCTGTTTCGAGGCATCTCAGTAGTCACATGCTCGATCACATGTTGCACATGCTAATACACGTTGGTGCTGGTGCGAGCGGGCCCCAAGCCGGCCGGCCAGGGCCGCGGGGGCGCGCACGCCGGTGGCGAGCAGGCGCACGAAGGCGGCCAGCTCCGCGCGCGCGCGCACCGGGCAGGCGCTCGCGCCCAGCGCGGCCACGTAGACCGGCCACTCCAGGCGGCCGCGCGCGCCCCTGGCCGCCTCGGTCCATGCCTGCAGGACGGCGCCCGGCAAGGTTGGCAGATCAGGGATGGGTAGGGTAGGGTATAGAGGAGGTTAGCAGGTGCGCGCGCTGGGCTCCCATGCCCTTGCCGGGCTATGTCCCACTGGGCCTGCCTGCCTATGAGCATGCAAGACAGTCACAGACCCCTGCAGGGCAACTCCTGGCTCGGCAATATTGGCGGGACCACAAAGTGCGAACACAGCCGGCGGCCATGAGCCTGCAGAGAGGGCATAGCGCTGAACCCAACGCCTCAGGAGAGCGCGGGTCGCGGGGGCGTGCAGCTGGGCTCTCGGCGAGCTGCCGCAGGATGCTGGCAGCCGCTATGCAGGCGGCGCAGCCCGCGCTGCAGCGGCGCACGTGGTCCGTGGCCAGCCGCAGGATGCCTGCGCCCTGCGCGGCACCCGAGGACGCGCGTCGCCTCAACGCAACCTGATGTGCTGCCGCCAGCCTGCCGGGCAGCTCTGTCATGCATCCAAGGCACCTGCACTGCTGCCGAGAGACCAAGTTGGGTCATGGTGCAACCTAGGAAAGGGTACGCTGACACCCAAGACCTGGGACCTGGCCTCCAGGCGGGGCAGCCGGGGGCTATCGGGCCCGACCTTGCGCGTGCGCGCCGCCGCGACATCCGCGCGGCCCGCCTCGCCCGCGCGCGCGACGCCGGCGAGGATGCCCAGCGCGCAGCAGCGCTCGGGCGCGGCCGCGCCCGGCGCCTCCAGCACGCCCAGGCACGCGCCGGCAGCGCTCGCCGCCACGAGCGCGGTGAGCTTGCCGGCGCCCGGGTTGAGCGCGTGGTGCCACAGCAGCACGCCTGCTTCTTGGGCACGGGAATGCAGAGCTGTCACAGCCGCTTCGGCTGCAACCGCTGGCGGCGCCCGGGTGTTGCTGAGAGTGCGGCGCTCGACTGCAGCGCGGTGCGCCACGGCAGCAGGCCTGCCTACTAGCAAGCGGGCGGCGCATCTGCTTGACAGCCTAGCAGTGCGCGGGCCCGCGTAAACTCTCCAGTCAGGCAGGCATCGGCCGCAAGGAGCCTTGCGGTGGTTTGGCCACCTGCCAAGTGTGCTTTGCAATTTTAGGGCGCGCCTGTGTAGCTGCTCCGCCCGCGGTCCTCTGCGGGGTGCAGCACAGCAGCCATGTTAGACATCAAGGTGAGACCGCTTCCACCAGTACCCAAGGTGAAGCGCTTCTTGCTGACCTGCGCACCAGGCAGGCTACAAGGGCGGCCACATCGCCTTTAACGCTGCACGTGGAAGCCGCAAACGTGCCCGGCTCAAAAGCAGGCTCGGCAAGCATAGAGACAGCCAGAGCCCAGCCAACCTCGCTGCTCAGTCGGTAGATAAATGAGGTACCCACTCCCTATTTATGGCGCTCTGTTGCCAGTGCTAGCTAGGACAGCTTTACCTCTGGCTTCTTGGGACGTGTGCACCCTCAAACCCGCTTGGTTTTTACAAATACCATCTGCTCAGCTGGTCTGCAGAGCAGATAGTAATGAGCTGAGCAGGCTATTCACACGCAAACTGATAGCACTGTGAGGTGCTGTTTCTGCAGAAGCCAAGCGCACCATGACACCCTCCGCGCTTGGGCCTTTGGAGCGGGTGACTAGCAGGCTGGTGGACGCCCGCACGGAGCTGGCGCGCCATGAGGCGTACTGCCTGCGCACGGCGCAGCGCAGCAGTGATCGCGACGAGGTATGGAGTCGGTCATTGCTGCAATGCCATCTATACAACGGGTCTGGCCGGTCTGTCCCGTGCGGGCGGTGCTTGTAGCTATGCCAAATGCTTCTGGGACACACAAAGGCATCCGTGCCACCTTACCAGGCCGTATGCCGCTCCCTGAGCGTGGCGGGAAGCGTGAGCCTCGCTGCATGTAGCCATGGGCCTGAAGCCGTTGTCATGGGCCAGGTGGGCTGGGCCAGGGCGCGCGTCAGCGAAGCAATACGGGTGGTTTCCAGCCTCGAGCGCCTTCAGGCGCGATCACCCTGCCTAGCCCCTTGCCAAGCAGGTTGTGTTTACCCGGACGACTGTGTGGCTCGTCCGGCTCACCGCAACGCAATGTCAGCGCAGGACAAGCTGGCTGTGCTGGCCGTCGCCGCCGGCATCGACTCCGCAGCCATCGGCGCGGTTGTGGAGGCCGCGCCCGCCCGCTCGCATGTGAGGGGCCGCACCGCGCACAACCCTGGGCACGCGCTGCGCGCCGCGCGAGCCTCCGCTTCGGCAGCAGTTGATACCGCCAAGCTGCAGGCCGCAGAGCTCGCGGTGCGTGCCTCCGCCACACGCAGTCTGGCGTTGCTTCCAGCGCGCACGCACTGCGCGGGCCCAGCTCTACTTGGCAGACCTTCACGTTTCAAGCACTGTGCGCGCAGGTGCCCGGCAAGTCCGCTGCCGCAGCGCCGGACGCCACCAGCGCGCCAGCCGCAGAGCTCGCGGTGCGTGCCTCCGCCAGACGCAGTCTGGCGTTGCTTCCTGCGCGCACGCACTGCACGGGCCAGCTCTGCTTGCCAGACCATCACGCTACACGCGCTGTGTGCGCAGGTGCCCGGCAAGTCCGCTGCCGCAGCGCCGGACGCCACCAGCGCGCCAGCCGCAGAGCTCGCGGTGCGTGCCTCCGCCAGACGCAGTCTGGCGTTGCTTCCTGCGCGCACGCACTGCGCGGGCCCAGCTCTGCTTGGCAGAGCTTCACGCTACACGCACTGTGCGCGCAGGTGGCCGGCAAGTTTGCTGCCGCAGCGCCGGACGCCACCAGCGCGCCAGCTGCAGACCTCGCGGTGCGCGCCACTCTGGCAATTGCTCGTCCGTGGCAGCCTTCTGTTGGCACACATGCCTTGCACGAGCCCCTCTCTGCTTGACTGAGATGATTGAGCCACATCATGTGCAACCTTGCGCTCTCGCAGGCGCCTGGCAAGACGAAGGAGGTCGCCAGTCACGCGCTGACCAACCTGGAGCCCGAGGAGCTCGAGGCCGCGGCAGAGCCTGAGGCGGCGGCACCGGACGCCTCCTTGCACGTTCAGACGCAGGCGGCATGCGACCCGCCCTGCGCAGCCGACGACCAGAGCGCCGAGGCTGCGACCAAGCCCGCGCGCACCGCAGGGCGCCTGCTGCGCGGCCTGCGCGCCGCGGCGGGCCGCCTGCGCCCGAGCGCCGCAGTGGAGCACGTGCGCGGCGCCGCGCGCCTCGTCCGCGGCATCCCCGACGCGGTCAGCCGCGCTCGCGGCACGGCGCTGCGCAGGCCTGTGCGCGGCGCCGCGCGCCTGCTGCGCGGCCTGGCCGGCGCGGCCGGCCACAGCGCGCGCCCGCGCGCGCGGTGCCTGGCTGCGGCGGGGCTGGGCGTGGCGCGCCTGCTGCTGCGCCGCTAGTACTGTGTTTGCCCTGCACGCGATGGGAGTTGCGCTTGACAACAAGTTTTGCTGATTTTGGCAACATATCCAAACCACAGCGGGTGGCATGATGAGATGGTCGGTGTCCAAGCGCGTCTGCTGATGTGCGGCGCATCACCGCCAAAGAATTATTGAGGGGTATTGTGGCTTTTGGTTTTCTGCCACTGTGGTTTCAGCCTCTGAAAGGTTTGCGCCGCACAACAGCCGCTGGCGCGCCTGTCACATGGGAGTATTGCTGCGTGTGCGTCCGTTGGCGGTCTGCAACTGCTTGATATACGCAAACCTGCATGTTTGTGCAGCTTCAACACGCACTCTTGACGGTCTGCATGCTGGGCAACGGGCAATGCCGGGAAGTCTGGCCAGTTTGCTTGCCACCCCGCAGGAGTTGTTAGTGAAAACACAAGATCTGTCAGCGTGCTTCATGCTGCATGCATGTTACATGCCCGGCCGTGCCCAGGGGCGGTAGCTAGCGCCATGCGCTGGTCAAGCTGTTTCGGCACTAGCTCAGTAGTGGCACGGCAAAGGGCTACTGTAGGCAGTGCTGCTTGTAGCAGAATCCAGGTAGTCAGACAGTTTGAAGCAAGAGCTGAGGTGCAGCATGTCATTGTCGTTTCCTGCTGCTTGCCGACATCAAGTAGGCTCGCTGTAACCACTGGCAGCCACCACCTGAGGGCGCAATGGTGTAGCAACAACTCCGACACACCGGTACCCAGGCTGCCAGCCAGGCTGCCCGGCCCGGCCGCATCCTAATCGCCGCCCAGGGCAGGCGCCAACGCACGCAGCAAAAAGCCGCAGCCGCGCGCGCGCTTGCATCAGCCAGGCCACCCTGAGCGTCCGGCGCGCGCATAGAAGCCGTTGAAGTCCAGGCAGGCGGCGAGGTCGCGCAGGCCGGCCGCGTCCGCGGCGCCGCCCGGCGCGGCCGCCAGCAGGCGCAGCAGGAAGCGCAGCCGCTCGCGCCACTCGGCCGCCAGCGCGCCCAGCGCCGCCGGGCTGCCCTGCGCGCCGAGGCGAGGCCCTGGTGGGTGCGCCGGTCAAGCGCTACGCGCCTTTACACCTCCGCAAAGTGGCAGACTCACTGAACAGTTATACAGCGCTCGGCTGAAAGGTGTGGTTCGTATTCAGAGCTTCTCTGTCAGCGCCAAGACGGCGGCAAGGCGGGGGCAGGCGGCGTGCGGCATCACTGACCCTGCAAAACCGCCGTGTGCGCCCGGCGGTAGCTGGCAGGTGGTGTTGATGTGACCCTCTGTCGGAGGGCTGCGTCTGCGCCTTGTTAAGAAACCCATGTTATTCAAATGTTGGCCGGCATTGAGGATGCTGTTAAGGCGTGATGCGCAGCTCGCACGCTGGTCGCTAGGCAGTTTTGTAGCGGCGCTGTAAGCCGTACTCAAAAGCTGGCAGAGGTGTCGGGGGGAGGGGCGCGCCGCATCCGCGCCGCCCTGCAGCGCCGCAAAGCGCAGCGCCAGCGCCAGCAGCGCGCGCACCGCGCCGCCCGCGAGCCGCGCCTGCTGCGCGCCGCCCGCGAGCGCCGCGGCGGCCGCGCCCGCCAGGAAGCGCGCGTGCGCGGCCGCTGCGCCGTCCACCAAGCGCGCGGCGGCCACCGCCTGCCGCGGCGCGCGCCAAGCGCTTCATGTGCGGACTGGCACAGCGCTTTTCTGTCACGGCCTTCGCACACCTCGCTGGGCCTTCCACAGCATCGGTGCGCCTTAAGGGGACTTTGACGCTCTCTCCCAGCCAATCAACCACTTTGCCCGCACGAGCGCATACCCTACACGCGAGCGCGCTGGCTCGCAGCTGCAGGAGCATGACCGAGCCCCGCGCTCCGTGCGCCGCCGCACCGGCGCTCGCGAAGGGGGCCGCGCTTGCCTGGTCCAGCTCTGCGGCCAGGCCACCGGCCAGGCGGCCGGCAACATGCGCATGCACCGCGGCCACCGCGGCCGCCATCTCGGCGCCCAGCGCGTCCGCCGGCGCGCGCGCGCGCCCCGCGCTGCGCGAGGCGCTGCGTTGCATGGCGCGGCGCAGCGCGTGCCGCGCCCAGGCGACCTGCGCGCGGGCGGCGCAATGAGTGCAGCGCCCCTGAACAGTCTGCTCGACATTGGCAGCAGCGCATGTCTCCCGCACGCCTGCCGAACGTGTGGGGTTGTCGACACCGCAGGCACCAGGCGCAAGTATGTTCTGACCACAGAAGGTCTGACCACAGAAGGTAGCACAGACATGCTCACCACACCCTGCATTGAAATTTTCTTGACATATAGACTGAGAAGAGTGAAAAATGCAGGCACAGGTCATCCGCACAGACACCTGCAACAGAATGCCCGACAGACCCAGCTGGCGCGAGGCTGCCTAGCGACGGCAGGAGACTGCCTAGGTCAGCAAGGAGGCGCGCGCCTGCAGCAGGAACGTGCAGATGGCGCTGTACTGCGCCACCTCCGCCTCGCCGACCACGGGCGACAGCGGGAGCTCCAGCGCGACGCGCAGGCGCAGGCGCGACAGCGCGCCCAGGCCCGCCTCGCGCGGCGGCCCACCGGCGCCCGCCGCGTCGGCCTCCACTGCGCGCGCTCACCAGCGCGGGCTGGCCGCGAGGAAGGATCAAGCAACAGCCAGAGCTGTATGTGACATGTGCGCTCGCTCGTGAACGGCCGCAGGCTGAGACAGGCTACCTGGTCCTTAGTCTTCATCAGGCAATGACCCTCCACCTGCCACACCTCAGGATAGTGGTTTTCCAGCAAACGTGCCTGAACGCGAGGAGTCGTCACGACCTCAGGCATGCAGCAAAGCATGGGGGCACGTGCCTGTGACAGTCAGGCCGAGGCCCATGATGCCGCTCGCCGTCGCCGCCCTGCTGCCGACGGCGTCCGCGGCGCCCGCCCCAGCCGGCGCGCAGCCGCCGCCCTCAGCGATCGCGTCGTCCAGCAGCTCCTGCACGTCCGCGGCCGACAACCCCAGCAGGGTACGGTAGGGTAGCTCGCGCTGGGCGGGGCCGGGCGGCGCGGCAGCAGCCGCCAGGCGCGCCCCCTCCAGGCGCGACACCAGCGCGGCCGCAAAGCCCTGCGCCTCGGGTGCGGCTAGAAAAAAGGCGCCGCGCAGCGCGGCAAGCGCGGCGCGCAGCCGCCCGTGCGCGGTCAGCCGCGCCAGCAGCGCCAGGCCCGAGCGCTCCGCCTGCGAGGGGCCGCGCGCGGTGGGGTCTTCAAGGTAGGAGGGTCCCTTCAGGGTAGTGTCTGCAAACCTGTCAAAGTACGAAAGCGCATACTGGGTGCCTGCGCGCCTGCAGCCAGCACTGCCAGCGAGGTCTGCAAGCAGTGGTCTGGCCTGGAGCCAAGCGTTAACGAAACTGGACTGTGGGCTTTGCTTTGCATTGATTGAAGCAGCGCGGGTGCAGTGGCTGCATCATGCAAAAGGCGACTCCATCGTCAAGGTATAACAAGCGCTGCTGACACCCTGGGCGTGCGCCTGCAGCAGCAGCGGCCGGCGCAGGGCGCCCTCAAGCACCACCTCGACCGGGACGCCCCGCAGCGGGGTCGGCCCTAGCAGCCAGGCATCCGCAGCCGCGCCCCGCGGCTGCGGGCGCGATCCCCACAGCTGCGCGGCCGCCGACCCTGGCGGCCGCGCGCACCACTGTCACACTTCCGGAGGGAAGGTACCATGCTGACGCTGGTCCTGAGCATGACTGCATCACGGCAAGCACGATGCGCCCAGTCCAGCCTTTCTTCACACTCTCAGGACTGCGGGACTTTGCCTGTGCGAGCTGTGGACGCCCAGCCGCGGGCCAAGCACGCACTGCCGGGGGCGGCACTGTGTGCGCCACGCAATTGCAGGCCGCATGCAGGGAGGCCTGCGCGCCCGAGTAGGCTGCAACATGCAGCGCCGCGCCGCACTCGGCGCCGGGCGCCTGGTCGGAGTCCGCGCCTCTGGCCAGCAGGCCGCCGCCGCTCGCCATCAGCCCGCCGAGGCGCTCGCGCCACGCGCTTGCTTCGAGCTCGTCGTCATCTGCTCCACGCCCCTGTTCCCCTGAGCTGCCGCGGCCGGCCCCGTCCTGCAGCGGCTGCTCCCACGCGTCCGCCCACGCCAGCACGGCGTTCGGCGACCGGCGCCCGCCCGCGCCCGCGCCGGACGCTGCCGCCGCGGCTTGACCAGCGGGCGACGCCGCGAGCTCGCCTGGCCGGCCGGCGGCCGGCGGCGAGCCACCAGCCCCGGGGTCGCGCTCAGCTTCCGCGTGGCGAGGAGCACGCGCGTCACTCGGGTCCCCGCCCGCCACGCCCAGGCCGGCGCCCGCTGGCGCGTGCGCCTCCGCAGCGCCATGCGCTCGCGCTGCAGCCTCTGGCCCCGCGCCGCGGCTGCTGCGGCGGCGGCCGGCGCCCGCACGCGGCACTGCCGGGTGAGCAGCTTCCGCGCACGGCGCTGCGGAGCGCGCGGGGGCGGGGCGAGCGGGGCCGCTCGTCCCGCCGCCAGGCTGCCTCGGGACGGCGGCTGCGCTCGGGCCCGGGCCAGGCGAGAAGGCCCCAGCGGCGCTGCCGGGCGCGTCGGGCGCGGGCGGCGCGGGCGCGCTGGCGGCGGCCATCCTGGCGGCGATGTCGCTGCCATCGGGTTCAGGCCGCACCACGGCGGCGCCCTCGCCCTGCGGGCCCGCAGGGGCGGCGGCGCCTGGGTGCGGCTGCTGCGCATACACCTGTGCGGCGTGCGCTCATCACGCAGTGCAAAAGCAAGGACTTGAGGATCAGCGCGGCGTGCTTTGTGTGCTGGAAGGCATCAGATTTGCTCTGCGCGCTGTGCTTAGGCGCGCGTGCGGAGGCATACGCTGCACACGCAGGCCCTGCGCGTGGCAGACATGCCAGGGCGGCGCAGCACGCCGGGGGCGCGGCGTGGCGCGCGCCTCGCAGAGCCGCGCCGCCGCGCTAGCGAAGAGCTCGTACAGGCTCCCGCGGGGCACGCTGCGGGGCTGGCTGCTTCCAGACGGCGCTTCAGCCTCATTGTCCGCACTGTCCCTGCATGGAGCGTTTAACGTGGTCTTCGCCCAGGATTTACTTGCTGATGGTCGGACATTCGGCTTGGCGCATCTTCTGCCGGACGCCAGACTTGCTGATTGGCGCCATATCACAGAGGACCGCAATCGACACACAGCAGGCACCGGCGCGCAGCTGTGAGGGAGCGTGCTCACGTCTGCAGCAGGTGCGCGTGTGCATGTCTCGTAGCACAACGGGGTGCCTTCATGCGCGCGACTCCAGTGTTGAACCAGCTGCGCAGGCCCGGCAGCACCGCCACATGCGCTCGTGCGGAGATGCTCGCAGACGGACGCGAATCCCGCAAACGCGCCTGGCGACGGGGCGCGCGTTGGCCGCGCGGAGCAGCAGGGCGGCCTTGCCGGCGGCGAGCAGCGCGGGCGCGGCCGGCGCCAGGAGGGCCGGCACGGCGACCCCGTCGCCCGCCCCGCCCCGCCGCAGCCGCAGCCGGAACGCCGTGCGCCAGAAGCGCGGCGCGTCTGCCGGGACGTCCTCGCCTGCAACCCGGGTGTTTCTCTGGCATGCACATGGGTTGTGTGTCAAGCCTTAGCTGTGTGGCTCCCGTGTCATGAGCGTGCTTAGATATATGGACGGCTGAACAAGCGAGCTGACCATGCTGCGGCCTGTGCGTTGGACAGCCGGCCAGCGTAGCTGAGTGCGCTGCATGGCAGATTTCCATGCGCGGCTGTGCATGCAGGCATGGTCGCCCTGGGAGGCAGGACACCATCAGTTGGCTTTGCGGGACCAAGCAGGCATAGGTGCTGACTCTGGCCACCCCCGTCAGCAGACCAGGTGACGGCGCAGGGCGCCAGGGTAGGAGCGGCCGGCAGCAAGCGCACCTGCAGCGATGAAGAACTCGTCGTGCGAGGCAGGCAGCCGCCCCTCCGCCACCCAGGCGTCGGCCGCCGCCAGCAGCGGGCGCGCAGAGCGCGCGAGCAGCCGCAGCAGCACCCCCGCGTCTGCGCCGCCTGCGCGCTGCAGCGCCTTTGTAGCTGCTGCTGACCGGCACCCCTCACTCCCATCTGGACCGCATCTGCAGGCATGGCGTGTCTGACTAGAGCTCATGCCCAGTGCTCAGAGCCCAGCGGACGTCAGGTTTTCACTGTGTCATGTCATGCATGAAGCAGATCACGCCTTATGACAGCTCTGCAGAGGCGGATGCCGTGTGACGGCCACAAGTGTTGTTGCTTTCTGCCGGGCGTGCTCCTGATGCTGCCGGGAGTCTGCGCGCACCGCCGGGAGTGCCCTGGGCCGCTGTCGAGCGCAGCAGGGCGTGCAGCGCATCCAGCAGCGCGGCGGCGCGCTCGGCCGCCGCGCCTGGCCTGTTGCCCGCGGCGGCCGCGGCCGCGCGCGCGGCGTCGGCCGCGGCCTCCAGCAGCGCCAGCCGCCGCATCGGGGCCTAGCCGCAGGCACATGCAAGTCTGAACAAATATGCCATTTTAGGCGTATGTGAACAAGCAACGGAGTGAATGCAGACAGTGACCAAGAGGATGAGACACTGATGCACCTCAGTCCTGCGCATGACATACACGGTCAGCGCGCTGACTGCGCAGCCGTGCCCCATGCTGCCCAATGCGCTGCCCAAGCCATGCCGCACCTGTACCATTGCTTCCCAGCCAGCTTGCAAGCAACACTCCTGCTACCTGCACTCACTGCATACCATGCACACGCTGCCCTCTTGTCTGGTATGCAATGCACAGACACTGTGGAGCTGCCCAGCTGCGCGTGGCCCGGGCCGGCGCACCCGCGCAGCGGCCTCGAGCGCCAGCAGCGTGGTGCCCTCGCCGCCTGCGAAATGCGCCGCGAGCGCCGCCAGCTCCGAATCAAGCGCGCGCAGCTCGCAGCGCAGCGCGGCCGCAAAGGCCGCCTGCGTGGGCGCGGGCGCGGCTGGCGCGGCATGCGCGTCCTGGGCGCCAGGGGCGAAGGCCGCTGCGGGCCACCGGCAGACCTCCTGCAGGCTGCGCGGTGCGTAACAGCGCGCTGTCTATAATGCGCTGTCTTTAGTCAGCTCTTGCAAGCCCCGCAGGAATGTGCTCACAGGATGAACAGCGTTTTAGAGGCAAGGAGCGGAAGTGCTGCCCGAGCAGAGGGGCAGGGGTGCACCAGCGGGCGGTCGCGCCGGCGGCCGTAAAACGGTCTAGCAGCGCCCGCAGCGCGCCGGGCGAGAGGTGCGGCACATGCACGCCGTGCGCGGCGCGCGCGCAGCCGTCGGCGCCTTGCACAAAGGCGCTGCCCGGCGCCGCGCTGCCCCGCAGCAGGTGAAGCACCTGGCAGACCCGCCAGAGCATGTCAACCGCGAGCGAGGACGCGCCAGAGCAGCGGCATGAACGCTAGCGCCTCCGGCGCACATGTTTCCACTGGAAGCCGATGAGGTCAAGGGAATCATCCAGATCTGCCTGTCTACCCCATGGCATGATAACATGGTGAAGCACGGCTGCAGGCACACCATGCTCGCACATGCGCCAGCGCCGCAGACCCGGCCTGCTGTCAGAGCAAGCGCGCAGGGTGCTAGGGCGCGAGGGAAAACCCCGCAGCGCGCTAGGTTGTCGGGTATCGGCGCGCCTGGTGCACCAGGGCGGCCTCTGTGGTGCATGCCGCGGCGGGCGGCGCGGCAGACGGCCGCCCCGGCGACCGCAGCGCCGCCAGCCGCTCCACCAGGCAGC
>JAABUV010005306.1_pt1 | contig 14772 bp, 17 predicted proteins | sample 5559971 | NCBI WGS metagenome assembly JAABUV01 (sample SAMN10711881, study PRJNA513362) | rock metagenome | isolation source: Antarctica rocks | place: Antarctica: Victoria Land, Knobhead nord | collected 2015-12-19
AGTGCTCTGCTCAGGCGTCTGGCTCCAGTCGATCCGACTCAAGCTCATCGCGAGGCTTGCAATTCGCGCCTACCAGATACTGGACTATGGCTTCTTCGTGGCCATCGATTTCGGACCTGGTACAATGGCCCCCAAGGATCCGCCATCTGGTTATGCGGCTAGTCTGGTGCTGGGAAAACGATAATTGTCTCTTCTGCAATCGAGTACACTACGTCTCTAGCTGTTCAGAGCAGTAAAATTGGTGTTGCCTACTTCTACTGCACTTTCAACGACGCTGCCTCCCAAGAACCGCTAAACATACTTGGCTCTATCATTGCGCAACTTGCTCGGAAACAGCCGTCATTGCTGTACGATCTCGAGTCCATTGAAGCTAAATTTGCAAACTTAACATTGGGAGATTTGGAGGGACTCCTCAAGAGCTATCTAGCGTTTTTCAACCGAGTCTACATCTTCATTGATGCGGTCAACGAGAGCGGCTCTAGTAAGAACATCATTGGATCTATTTCAAAGATTTCTAAGCACTCAGAAAATTTATTCGTTTTCTTGAGCAGTATAGAAGAAACACTTGACAGTAGACTAAAAAGTTCCCTCTCTTCAACGGTCATTGCCATGCGGCCGGACGAGATAAGCGCAGACATGGAAAAAGTGATTGATTCAAGTTTACAGCATCGTTTCAACCACCTCAAACTGAGCAGTGCCCTCAGAACAAACATTCGCACTACCTTGGTATACCAAGCTCATGGAATGTATGATATCGAATCACTTTTTTAATTGTCAGACTCAGCTGATCTCATCAGGTTCCGGTGGGTTCAATGCCAGCTTGACCTCTTAGCCACATCCCGAACGCCGGCCAAGGTTGAAATTGCTCTTAGACAACGGCCCAAGACAATCGAGGACACTTACAGCGCTATGCTGAATCAAATCAAAGACCACGATCGAAATTTCGCCCGAAACGCTCTCTTATGGCTCAGCTACGCCCGTCGACCACTCACACTCTCAGAATTGTGCGAAGCCATTGTCTTCGAAGACGACTGCGAAGAGCTTGACGATGATCATCGACTTCTTCCAAAGCCCGAGGCCATTCATGAGATATGTGCGGGCCTAATATCAGTCAATCATGATACTCAGGAGGCTGCGTTGGCGCATTTTTCGGTCAGGACATATCTAGCGTCCCTGAATCGCGATGAATTCTTCCATATACATGCGTATGAGGCGCGGGAGTTCATAGCCAGGAAGTGTCTACAGTACATGAGCTTCCCAGCCTTCTCAAGTGGGTTCTGCAGTACAGCTATCCTGCAACAGAAACGCAAGAGCTGGCCTTTGCTCGAATACACAGCGTTTCACTGGCCCACACACGTCGAGAGGCTGGGTGATCACCTGCCCCCAACTGTCGAGCGGCTCATGCACAATTTATTCGATAGCAGCGAGAAGGAGCGGGGAGGAGCTTACGGCTTCTGGCTTCGTGCGCTGAATCCCAACGACGAATGGGAAGTCCAGCATACAGAGCCGTTGTACTACGCTGCTTCGTTCGGCCTGGTACATGTTGTGCGTAGCATCCTCAAATCGACCCTCGGTGCAGACATAGATGCACAAGGAGGTCGTATCGGGTGGACGGCATTACAATCGGCGGTCTATCGAGGAAATTATGAGGTCGTCAAGCTGTTGCTTCATCATGGGGCGAACCCTTATGCACAAGATTCCTTTGGAGAAACGGCTCTTGACATCGCGCGGGATGGGCGAGATGCACAGATTGAACGGCTTCTGAGAGACGCAGGCGGACCGGATATCTCTCAGCGAAGATGAGAGCCAATTACCTTAAGATACAGAATGCCAGCATAGCGATACGTCCCATATCAATCCCCGTTATGAGACACGGCTCATGATACATAATCAATTATCAACGAGCGAATTCAAGTCTGTCGTTCAAACTCGTGACGTTGCAATACGAGGGCGAGCAATTAAGCCGCTAGAAAGGGTAGAGGCGAAAAGGGGAGGAGCAGTGAGGTCTCATAAGGAAGTAGGAAGAGAGCGAAGGCACAGAGTGTGCCTCGGATTAGTTCCACCCCCGATAGAAACCTGACATTACACTATCATTCAACCCGCGTTTAGCCAAGCCTTTCCAGACATCCCAACGTGTCTCGTACCCACACATTGGTCAAGCATTTCTTGAACTGCTCATATACCAGCCTTCGTCGCCTACGATGTTGCAGAACCACAACAAGCACCGCCCCAACAGTATAATTCCGACCCTCAGGCTGCTCAGTATGTTCGAACTACCAGCACGGGTATTGGTGGAACAGCTGTAGTTGGTACAGCCGACTTGCTCGCAACTTGATTTATGTGCAGTATGAAGTGACACATTCATAGAGGCGTGCCATCTCGTTACGTTGTATGTTCGAACCTCAAGACAAAGAGCGTTTGATGGCTTGCAACGGAATTTGGCCCCTCGTTCAATCCGAAGACTCCGAAAAGTAAATCCAAAGGAGCTTCCACACTTGCAGCACGAGAGTCCAGCTTTTGAAAGCACGATGTAGAGCTGTACACCTCAACTGTGTCTGTGCAGAGCCTCTTTAACTCGTCATTCTAGGCTTGCAAGATACGCTCTTCAAAGCGATCAGTGATGCTCTCATTCTCGAAGATTCTTTTCTTCAATTAATGAAACAGAGAACAGTACTGTTACCCTGTGGTTAGTAATCTCCGCTTCGAGCCCTATAGGGCTGACACTATGGGGTTCAAAGTTTTCACCTTCTTCCTCCCTCCGTAGTTCCTACACTACCAAACACCCTCCATGGTTCCCTTCATGGTTTCCTACCAAACACCCTCCATGGCTCCCTCCATGGTTCCCTCCTTTGGAAACACTTCGCTACTTCTGCGCGACTTGCTGTGACTGCCTCGTCGAACAGATATTCTCGGTTCATCCACATCGTCACCTAGACGTTGCGAAGCGGTTGGAGTCGCTTTAGAACATCCTTCATGTTTCCCTTCGTGGTTTCCTACCGAACACCCTTCATGGTTCCCTCCATGATTCCCTACCAAACACCTTACATATTCAACAATTCGTTTAAATAGTTGGTTAGATAACTATTTAGGTAATAAATTCATTGCGCCCGAGCATATAGGGCTGAGATCACATGATCTACATGTTATTGATGACATGACTAGTAAATAGGGTAACCAGTGCCAACAGTGGCAGCATTGGTAGCAGCGGTAGCAGGTCCCAGCAGTGCCATTTAGGTAATTAGGCATGCGCCCATAGCTAATCGTGCCAAAGTGGTCTTGCAAGTCGAGGTGTCGACCAAAATGCCTAATCACCTAATTTACCACCTAATTACGTGATTAGATAACGCATGAGATTTATCGATTTGAAGGGTCCTATTGAAAGTTATAGATCGTAGTACTTCCAGAGATGCGGAAAGTAGCCCTTCTACTTTGAATGAGTTACTTATATGTTCAGTAAAGCTTGGAACTTGACCTGCTTCAGTCCATTAATATACATAACAGAGCGGTCCCGTTCTAGTATTCATGATCTCTGAAACCTTTACCGTTGGTCCTAAATCACCATATGATAACGAGTCTGCTAGTTTAGCGGCCTTCTCGGTGAAGTTCGAAATTGTTCTGCCTGTGTAGTCCTGCAGCCTTTTCGCTGGATCAGCTTCCTGCCAGTTCCACCAAAGCCTGTCCAACTGTGTATGATGGAGGAAGAAAACGGGGTCTGGAAAGTCAGAAGTCAGTATATTGGTCAAAGGCCAAACCTGCCCACATACCTTGTGGTGCTGTAGGGACCGAGAAGTCACCATGTATACTGAAAGGTAGTGACAGATGTGGGCCCGATTCCAAGGCCTGGCTAAACTCTTCATAGCTCGGCACCCTGAGCAGCTCTTCCAAGGCCTCAGGTCGAATTCTTTGTGCATATCTGGTCAGGTTCGCACCGTCCAAGAAGCCCCGCGATAGGCAGTGCGGTAGATCCATTGGCCCGATGAAAAGAAGCTCAAGTCTTGCAAACGGGCCGTCGGTGACGCAGAAGCCGCGAAATCCAAGGTTGTCGCTTGTATTACCGTTGCCGCCAAATCCGAACTCGCTATCCCAGACAGGGGCAAGGGTGATGTTTTCCCAGTCGAGTGACCAGTCCCAGTATCTGTGATCGGAATGTCAGAAACGTTTGATCATTTGTGGTCTGTGTTTGAAGGAATCGTACGTGAGATGCCCGTTGTAGCCACATTGCTCTTTTAGAGCACTCTCATAAATGTGCAGGAACCATCGATGCCAGCTCAGGAATGCTGCGGTATAATGTGCTATTTACGAAATCAATATATACTGAGAGCAGCGTGATACCCAGAAGAAGTAAATACCGTCTTCGGCAGTCCGAGTATGAAGATATGAAAAGTCGTCATAAAGGGTTTGATTAAGTCCCAACCTTGAGGGGATTGTCCTCAGACATAGAACCGCCTGCAAGTATGCACCCTTCTCCTTCTTACTAAGACTCCGCCATTCATGCCGGACAACCGGATTCTCACACGATATAAGAGAGGAGACCGACATGCGAAAACTGTGTCTTATCATAAGTCCAACAACGAAGCCTAAAGCGAGGCAAGCCACGGCTATACCAACGACAACAAATGAATGTTTTCGATGCTTTTTGTGGCAGGAGGTAGATGAATTTCCGTTATCGAGATCGTCACCGCTGGATTCCGAACCGAGAAGAGGAACGTAACCTTCAGCAGCTTTGCTCGAGCAAGACATCCTTTACTAACAAATTCACCCGAAGTCCACGGATGGCGAAGGCTGAACGCAATGCTTTTGGGCTTGTAGCTCGGAATGCAAAGTTAAGGGAGTGAAACTATGTGAACAATGGATGTGTTGATCCCCCCCAAACTTAATAGCACTAGAATGATATTGGTAGGACAGTGGACGGAGTAAGCGAAGTGACAGGATACTCAAAATAAAGACGGCACTTAGCCATCGAAGGATGCGGGACACTTGCCATATTAATCCAATACAAGCTAGGGGGAGTACCTACATTGCATGCGGCATGGCGATCTGATTGAAACTAAAAAGTGGACAACAAACCGTGCTCGGATAGAATACGGACAGCCCCGGGGCTTAATCCCTGATCACCTCGACTTTCAAAGGCCCAGGCCAAATATGCATCCTGCATGTCCAAGCAGACCATAGCAAAGAGAAAAGATAACCACAACACCATTGTACCAGCGCTGTTAGGAATCGAACCTAATATAAACTAAATCACTCAACGACTCATAGTAGGAGAATACGAGTAATCTAGAAATCCCACAACACTCTCGCTGGATTTCTTTTATTCTGACGCACCAAGGCTGTTGGAGGCGGCCAAAACTCAGAGCAAGAATACAGAACGCTTTTCTGACATTCACATTTCAAGTGGAGGCCACACAAGCGGTTTGTTGCAGACCTAAGATCACGTCTACAAAACGATCTCCATCAGTTCTGAGAATGGCGATCGTGCACCACACCTGCAGCCAAAAAACCGTGAGCGTCAAAAGCCCTTGAATTTTCCGCCCAGCCCTTAAGCTCCACAAAATTCCGACATTGCCTTTGAAAACCCCAACCCAAGAACCCTTCGACGCGAGTGCCTGCCGGCTCGATGCTTGGGTCCGCAGAACACATGAGACTTTGTCGCAGGTATTCGAAGCAATGGCTCGTATGCGCTCTACGATCGAGCCGAAAATCGAACTCTTCCAGCTCCCCAGGCTTGGAGGTTGAGTAATAAGCCCGCCGAAGTGTATACTAATGGAAATAAGCCCGGCGGTCCATAGATAACTGTATCAAACTTGCCAGGCAATGGAGCTGATGGAAGGCACTGATGACTGAGAGATTCGGCGCTAGGGTTGGATGTTTTATGTAACCAAGTCCGTCTGTTGTCCTTCATTAGGTCTCTTTACATTACGGAATCATCAAAGTTTGGCCTACTGGGTATTAGAGAGTCCCATATCGGCTCCGATCCGTCCGAGTTTGGAACTGGGCGCGTAAAGCTATCATTGTAACGAAAGGTCTCTCGAGACCAACCGATGGGCACTGAAAAGAGTCCATTAGTGTAGTTTGAGACATGCTAACAAGTATCAAACCTTGAGGGACAGTATCGACGGGCATTGGAAAGTCGTTCTGATGTCGGAAAACCTTCATACCAATTGCAAAACCGGCCAAACCAAACAGCAGACTTAGGGATATCAAGCGCGTAAACTCCAGCAAATTATTGTGTAGCGTACACAAAGAGATCGAGGACTCTCCATGCTTTTCAAGCGTGTCATCGCCAGTCACATTCTGGGGGATCACTATATATCGATTTGACTGAAGCCACTTTGAGAACATGATGAAGCTCAGGAAAACGTGGGCATAGAGAATCGACAAAATGATGATGAACAAATAGGAGGACAAAGTTAAAAATTTGAGGCAATAGGATTTCAATGTTCTTGGGAGCGTGTGGAAGGATCATCCCATGTTGAAGGACATGTTGCAGAAGTACCCTTGCGAACTTCTTTGGGGGGGTAGCGATTGCCCGTTGAACATGCGGTGTCCTTCAACGTAGCCCTCGTGGTGTAGGCATAACACTGAGACTTCGTAATACCAGCTTCCCATGCATCAGACTTTACGACGAAGTCCAATTAAAGAAAGATTTAGGGTTACACAAGATGGCGATTGGCTGTCCCACTAAACAAGGATGTGAATCTTCGAGGAGCGCTAGATAAGGCCTTCCGGATTGTGTCTCGCCTGCAGTGACCATGGTAACGAAGGCTTTCATGACTCTAAAATTGTTGCTTTGCCTCATAACCGTCTCTGCTTCGAACTAGCCTTTTGAATGGCAGATCGACACAAGTGACAGCAGGAAGCAATGCGCACTTTTCAACTGCCTCACTCATGGTAGGGTAAGTCTCAGCAAGAAACTGTGCGACCCACCATCAAGTCTTTTCATCCTATCCAGTGTGAGGGCTGAATGCGAATGCACGAGCCCAGCAGTCCGAAGCCTCGCGTACCTTGAATTCTCTTCACCAAAGGCTTGATACGTTATCATCACTTGCCGTCAACTTTTCCCAAATAGTAAAACAATTACTAGACATGTCTTCCAGCAGGATCACTGAGCTTGCGGCTCTTGTTCAAGCAAATACAGCCAAAGTTGATGGCTATCTGCGAGAGCGTCGGCTCCCCTTTCCGTCTTTTGATGAAGATGGTCCAGTCGACTTCAAATTGGACTCCGACGAGATCCAAAAGGCTCGCACTACCGTCATGGAAGCGAGTCTTGAGTTGCATGATCTTCTGCAAGGCCCTTCAATGTGCCTTCGCCCGGTGGTTGGTTCACCCTGTGGACAATGGCCTTGGGGGATCTGTTAACGGTTTACTTCGGTAGTTGAATGGGACCAGTCTGCAAACCATTTACAAATACAATATCCCCTCAAAAGTACCATTAAACGGGGAAATTTCGTTCACTGAGCTAGCTATCAAGTGCGATCTGTACGAGCCAGACCTACGACGTATCTTGCGATTTGCTATGGTCTACCACCGCGTTTTTCAGGAACGCAACATCGGTCATATTGCACATACTGCTGCTTCTCGGAGGCTCGTCGAAGACTCGCACGCAATGGACGCGCTTGGTTCCCAGTTTGACGAAGCTTGGCAGGCGTTTGCGCATGTATGTTTTTCCAATTTCAACAGTCTTTGCCGTGGTACGAGAAAACGTGAAACTAATGTCTGGCAGACCGTCGAAGCGATGGAGAAATTCAAAAACCACGAACCTAACACAACTGTCAGTATACCGCTAAGCCTGCGATTCAACCGAAGCTTAACAACGTCCTAGGGATGGACTGTAGCCCACAACACAGACCAGCCAATGTGGGCTTACTATGCATCTCACCCTGCTATGGCGAAACGCTTTGCAGGCGCTATGGCTACATTTGCTGATGGACCGAGCATTTCTCCCTTTTTGCTTGCTCAAGGCTATCCCTGGGCCTCCATCGGCAACGGCATTGGAACGGTGGTCGACGTTGGAGGCTCAAAGGGTAACATTAGCGTTGTGCTTGCTCAAACAGCGCCCGGCCTTCGTTTCGTAGTCCAAGATCTTGGAGGTGCGATGCAAGGTGCCAAGGACTCGATACCCGAGGACGTTGCACAGCGGATTGAGTTCATGGAGCATGATTTTTTCAATCATCAGCTTGTGAAGGCCGACGCTTTTCTCTTCCGCATGATATTTCACAATTGGTCTGATGAGAACGTGATCAAGATATTGAAAGCGACGATTCCAGGCTTAAAGCCGGGAAGCCGTATTATCGTCAATGACTATGTCGTTCCGGAGCCCAAGACGATGTCTCTTATGAAGGAGAGAACAATCAGGTACGCTTCGCTACGTAATTAACGTTCAGTCCCACTGACTGGCGAATTTTAGAGAAATGGATATGATCATGCTCACCCTGTTCAATTCACGAGACCGAGAGGAAAAGGAGTGGGTGATGCTTTTTAGCCAAGCAGATACGCGTTTTAGAGACGTCAAAACTTGGGTACCAAATGGGGCTTCGTTGGCCATCATTGAGGCTGTTTGGAGCCGTTGAGGTAAATCCAATGAATAGCAGGTGGAGAGTACGTCTGAGCTATAATTATCTTGATCGCCAGAAGAACTTTATGCTTCCAGCGTAGATAGATTGTGGGTTCTCGGGCAGATAACGTGACGAATTCTGTGACTTTCTCAATTCTACCATTCCTCGCGAGTGATCAACGGATGGCTACAGTTATTGGGAAAAATACGAAAGCACTACTTGGTCTAACGCAAATGCTTCTGCCGTCTTAGAGGAATGAATCAATGGATAACTGTTCGACCTCCTTTCAATCTCACTATGCCTCAACGCACATCACCGCTACGCCTCCCAGCCGATAGCGACAGCCCCTCAATTCATCAGTAACCATCTCCAATTTGAGTAACATCAACCGCATCAGGAGACGAAACTTTAGTGACTGTTATATCATTAAGTTCTGCTTTCGATACACTTTAACCTGAAGAACTCACTCTCGTCCGGGAACATTTCTGAAGCTTTTGGAAGAGCGAAGCCGGCTACCACGAATCCAAGAGCAAGGAAAGTCAAGATGAACTTCATTGTAGAAAAGTTGATGAAGGTCGCTTGAAACGCGGTCAATAGCTTGAGGAGATGGTTGAGGAAACTTGGTTGAATGGTCTGCAAAGGATCCGGAACGATTCGTTTGAATGAGATGGGACGGTCAGAGTCTTTTTTGTAACTATCTGAGAAAAGTCGAGGCAGTGGAAATATCTATATATCAGCAAGAACAATCCTTACCATCTGGGAAATATTTTACCGCTAATTCACCATTATGGTATCGAGCACCTGCACTTGGATGACTTCGCAAGGAATGACTAGTATTGGTTAATAGACTTGCATGCCAGTCCTATCGATTCTCTTACGCAACGTAGCGTCAAGTGAATTCTTCGTCTGCTGGTGCTATAAAAAAATCCTCTGATCTAACTAGGAAGTGATACTTTCAGATCACAACTATCCTCAGAGATGATATCACTAGAGACGGAGTGGTATCCCAATTACTGACCCCGAGAATGCGAACGATGGTACACCGTCGATCTTTGCAGCCTTCAGCCGTTCAAAGTCTAAAGAGCACAGTGTGTGTAGAGTTGCCCACATTTGCATCCGATATTCTCAGCTCCAGACCGTGTAGCCCGAAAATGCCGTACCTTGAGAAGCGGTCCGAGTACTATCCTGCAAATCACTGTCTACTTACATGCATGCATGCCTCCCTGAGCTGTCATGGACTTATTCCCTGAGCGGAGCTGAAACCCTAAGATCTTAGCACAAGGATCAGCGTTTATTGCATAGTATCACGAAAATATGTACATGGATATGAAGTAGCGTGTCCGGGCCCTGTGTCGAGTGGTGTCAAGTGATATGCCCGATGGACAAAGATTTTCCTTCGCAAATCGAGCATCTTTCTTTGTAAATTAAGCAATGCTTCATCAGTCGAGCGAGTAGCTACGAAGTAAAGGAACATGTTTATGAATTGGATATGCTCGGGTTATGAACATATGATTGTTTCTTTATAGATGGAGCTGATTCAATTTATAAAGATGTTCTTTCCTTCGTGAATTACGCTAGTCTCGGTATAACATGCAGTCGACAAGGCTATCTTCCAGACCTTTGCCGCTGGACATTGCCCGTATCCCCGAGAACGGGCTAGAACTTGCCTGATGTGACGTTCTCTCTAAGCTACGATATGCACTTAGACGGTCAGACTGTATAGAAGGATCGCTGTGCCTTAAGTGCTGCATATCGGATGGAATCATACAGCCTTTTGCATAAGTCGGGGGGAAGGCTGGTCTTGATTCCAAGGAATCATTGTCTTGGTTTTGAGTACACCTTGTCGCTGTTGAATATGATAGAGTACAGGTTCTTCAAGAAACTGGTATCTAGGATGCTTCAAAGTCTGGGAAATGCTCGTCTATGCCTGATTTGTGGAAGGCGTGTTGATAGGCATATTCGGTAGATTTTATTTTTGGCGTATGACTTGACTTTTGCGTTTTGGTGCTACCTCAGACGATGAGCCATTTCGACGCAAAATACCAGCCCATTAGGCCGCAATTTTACTCAATGACCAAGCTGAAAAGCGGATAATTAGTATCATTCCTCAGGTTATACACCAGTTTCAGGCCCTTGAATTCCTTCTAATAATGCTCATTTGTAAATATAGTCACACCAAGGAAATTAAACCATCGTTCCCATCATCACAGAATCCAAAGTGATCACCCAGTGGCACATCCTGCACGGTATCCTTATAGCAAGCAGTATGCTTTGTAGCATAAGCAGAAAGCTCGTTCCAGTCCCGGCATCGGTGGAGTTGGCCATCTCCAGCTGTCTTGTCACCAAAAGTGTAGAGCGGACTATTATCCGCGTTGCAGATCACAGACTTGATGGCATCAGCCTACAGAACTTGGGTAAACTTCTCGCAGGAAATTGAACGTCTTCCATACCTGGCGTAGAGCATCGAAGCAGTGATCGACATGAGCAAGGTTATAAGTGCTTACTCTTTGCTCAACAGCCTCCCAAAAGGTCTTGCGTAAGATCCGCTGTATCCAGTCAGAAGCTAAGTATCTTGAAAATTTTTGATGTATGAGGCCTCACCAGGCAGTGAAGTTGATGATAAGCTTCAAGAAGATGAACACCCTTACTATGGTCACTTGGTAGAAACATAGATACTGGCCACTGGTTTTCTCTCGCCCATTGCCGGTCGATAGCCACGAAGCCGTGTGAGGGGAGAATTTGGTCCCATAGACCGTCACTCTTGGTATGGTTCTTGCCCTTCGGACTGTATGAAGTGTGCCACCAGAAATTGGCCCATGTTGTGGTAAGATCATGTGTTTGGGCTATCGACGCAGTCAGTCGCGACCTTCTTATAGTATCGAGAGAATCAAGCTTCACCGTAGTCCGAGGGAACGTGGCCGTCGCTTGGCCTCTTGACAGTGAAAATCCACAAGGAGAGGTTTGTTGCCACGAAGAGTATAAGCAACAGCTGTTTGACAAAGGATTTAAGGCACCGAGTTTCTTTTTCAACGGGCTTAAGAACTGTAATATGGGAATCTGGTGGCTCCTCTGGGGACAATGGGAAATACTTCCAATGCATTTCGAATGTATTGGATCTCGATCAAGGATCTGGGATGAATAAAACAGCTATGTCATATGTTTTCTTGGAGCGGTCTTTTACAGGTAGGGGGCTTCTAGAAAAAAACATGGGACAACTACGAAAAGTATTGCCATCGACGAGCCATGGAGGTCTAATAGGTTGGATACATTCCAATGCATACAAATACCCTGGCTAGGTGATCTTTGCGTACATTCATAACTCGCAAACTCGCAACCCGTATCCACTTAGTTTTGGTGGCATCGAAGTCGTAAAATATCAGCCCGGTTAGATAATGCTCGATGAAGTGGTTTTTCCGGCGCCCAAAATTACCCTAGGCATTCCTATCCCAAGAAGAAGGCAAACCTGGCAGACAGTGCCATCCTACCGTAGCAGTCAAAACAGCGGTGTGCCCGTGTTCACCGCAGCTACACTTGAAGAATCCCATTCGGGTATGGATCTTACCCTAGGCATTCCTATCCCAAGAAGAAGGCAAATCTGGCAGACGGTGCCATCCTACCGTAGCAGTCAAAACAGCGGTGTATCCGTGTTCACCGCAGCTAGAGGTGGCCCCATCTATGTTGGAAACGGGGTACGTATGCACATACGTATACCTCGGTGGTTAGTTATTTCCGCTCCGGCCGAAGCCGGCTTGGCGCTAGGGGTATTTATCCTCCCTCCCACTTCTTCCTTCCTCCGCAGTTCACCTACTAGATAGTCAATATATGCACATATTCGCTCTGACCCTTCTATACCAATAATCTACACTTGAGGAACCCCATTGGGGTATGGATCTACTACCACTATTAGCCTAGGATCCACCTATTTTGGCGAGGCTAAAGCGCTCATCATGTTTATCGCATAGTGGTGATCTATGGTCAAATCCTTTATACGATAGTCCGTCAAGCCAACAACTTGTAACATTTGTTTCAAAAAATTTATTCAATATATTTCGTATTTATGTGTAAAGGTTAAGAAAATTACAACATAAATACATAATAATAACAATATTGCGACATTAATTATAATAAACGCGAATTGAAAGGTGTAAACTGATTATTTATAACAATAATATATTAAAAAATGTAATAAAATACACACTTTAGCAACCCGCTTTTTTGTATGTGTTTTTACAAATGAGTGGGTGATCGAGTTTTAGTTACATGGCACGGATAGACCGGGCTCTGAGACCATACCTCCCATTCCTTCAGACTTGGCTGCAACTGAAGTTGAGGGCCCACTGTCGTGCCTTGTCATGCAGCGGTGCTGCAATACTGTTTGGGTAACGGATCACCAGATGGCATTTCGGAAGCATCAGCGAGGCGCAGTCTGCTAGGTACTGAAGCATGAGGTTTGTCGAACAACAAGGTATCTGGGTACCTACCCCTATGGTACGTCAACAGTACATGATCTATACCCTATCGTTGCACGCGCTAAAATCTTGGAGTTTGATGCATTCGGCCCAGCATCAGGCGGATGACTCTAAGAGCATTCAAATGCAGCGTGCCCTTCCGCTATTCGTCTTTCCTATCCTGTCTTCTTGCAATACATAGGTGGCCTCCATGCACTGACCTTCGAACTGAAATACAGTTATGACATACGCCAACGAAAGAAGCGTTCTTGCTATAGGCATTCTATTTATCATTCTAGGTAGTTTAGTTGTCCTTGCTCGCTTCTTTATCAGAGGAAAGAAAGCCGGCTTTTGGCTTGATGACTGGCTATGTATACCAGCATTAGTAAGGCCAATTGTCGCTTGGAAGCCGGAAGTTTAAATCTCACTTTACGTAGGTACTTGTTATTGCGGAATGCTGTATAATGATCACAGGTAAGTCCTGATTTATTCCATGACTTTATGTGCGACAATCTGAGCGCATACTCTCGAAGGGTCGGCCACAAAAACTGTGGGCTCACATTCCCCTCCAAATATTGGCGCCGGTGCGGTATTCTATGATGGTGCAGACCAGATTACGCTTGAAGAAGTGAGTAAATGGTCTTTTCACCTTTTTCGCCTGAGAAAAATCCGTCTGGAAACATATAGAATACGTTATACTGACACAGTAACACTCCTTCGTAGCTTGAATTCCCTTTCGACCTTATCCAAATTGCAGCACTCATGACGTTAAAGCTTGTTCTGTTGTTTTTCTATCGACGCATATTCCGTGGACGAGCATTCAATATCGCAAATTGGACGTTGATTGGGGTCGTAGTAGCATGGGCTATTACGTTCTTCATTGCAATCCTTGCGGCCTGCCGTACATCAATAAGAGCTAATTTTGAAACACTTGGCATTCTTAAGGCCAAGTGTGTCAATACTTTTGTTGTTTTGGTCTGTCTTGCAGTATTTGATGTGGTCGTCGATCTGGCAATAATGATCCTACCAATGCCTTTGGTATTACGACCCAGTGAGCCCTTACTTTGAACTAGCTAACTATGAGATTTCTAGATTTGGGCATTACAGATGCCAGTGAAGCAGAAGATCGCTGTGACGGGTACTTTCCTGGTTGGCGCGTTGTCTGTATGGCCCCGTTCAAAGCATAGTTAACCTCATTGACGTTCTGCAGAGCCATCGCATGTGGAATAACACGTATGGCTATATTTGCTGAGATCCTTGGTCCATCTTGTAAGCACTGTGGTTCTAATTTTGTCGGATATATCCCTCTGACCTGTTTAGTATTCTCCCAGTCGAAAGTAGCCGAAGTCGCTACTGATGATTCAATAGGCGAGTGCTCTTTTCTACCCTGTTTATACCATAACTTTTTTCTAGCTTGACTGACCTACCTTAGGAATCATTAGTATCCTCATGTTCTGGGGAATGCTTGAAATGGGTGTTGGCATGATAGCCGTTTGCCTACCAACACTTCGGCCCCTGTTTCATGGCTGGTCGCCCATGAGCATCATCCGCAGCTTCCGTTCAGCTCTTTCCCTAGGCTCTGTCGGCTCGAAAAAAAGGACCTTTCGCTCATCTGCGGCAAATCCGCGCGGAAGAGCTGAGTCAGAGATATCCCTTGCCGAACGTGCGTCCTTGGGATACGCGGATTCTGCGAATCTACATCAAGCCTATGCTTTGGAGCCGGTGACAGCACGACAGGATACGAAAAGAAATACGCCCAATGGAGAGAT
>JAABUV010005308.1_pt1 | contig 14771 bp, 10 predicted proteins | sample 5559971 | NCBI WGS metagenome assembly JAABUV01 (sample SAMN10711881, study PRJNA513362) | rock metagenome | isolation source: Antarctica rocks | place: Antarctica: Victoria Land, Knobhead nord | collected 2015-12-19
CTAAAGTCGCGCGACGCGATTTTAACTAGCGTCAAAGAAGCAGACATTCTAGTCGAAAGCTGTTTCATATGTCATAAATCAGATCATAGCTCTAAAGAGTGTCTCGATCGACCTACTAGAATCAATGTAGTGAACAATGAATATGATCGCTTCGATTTCGATTCGAATTTCGATTCAAAAAACTAGTCATCTTTTCAAAAGTCATTGAAGAGATAGAGATTATATCTTTGTGCAAACTAGATGAAATTCTATCGAAAGAAAATTACTTTGAAAAGTCGTTTCTAATTGACACTCATCTCATCTCTCAGAATCGATCTTTCAGTCTTCGTTCTCTAATAGATAGTGATTCAGTCGTCTACATGATCATACATTCTAATCTAGTTGATAAAGTATGCGAGAAACTGAAAATTCAATCTATATCACTGACAAAAGAGAAGCTAATAAGAGATTATGATGAAAAGATATCTAAGAAGATCATCACTCATAAAATTCTACTCAATCTCATCATTGAAAGTCATAAGAAATTGACTGTATCAATGCTGATAGCTGATATCGATCATTATGAAGTCATATTGAGTAAGCTTTGAATGAACAAAAACGAAATATTATTGAATATGTGAAACGACGTCATTGTTTTTTCGAATCAATTGAATACTTCTATTTCGATTTTTTCGATTTTCCTCAATTCAAAGCACTCAAGTTGATCGCAGTCAACTTCGTCTTCTTCAATCACTCAGACTAAGATCTCTATGATGCTCAAACGACTCGTTCGAGAAGAGTCATTCTCGATTCGAAGCATAAACGCAGCTTCGTTCAAAATGCTGTTGAATCGTTCAAAGAAGAACAAGATCGAAGTCTTTGCTCTATTCATGACGAACATCAATAGAGAAATCGCGTACAATACTCAGTGCGATTTGAACGCTCTAAACGTCTCTTCAATCGATGAAACGACTCAGAATTTGAAAGATATTAAAGCAAAGCTGTCATCAAAATATCATGAGTTTCTAGATGTTTTTGATCGAGTTCAATCGAATAAACTACTCTCTCATCGCTTCTACGATCATAAAATCGAGCTCATCAGTGATTCAACGCTCTCTCGCTGTCGAGTCTATCGAATGTTCTCTGTCAAACTTCTGAAAGTAAAGAAGTACTTAAACGAGAATCTGTCGAAGAAATTCATCACTTCTAGTCAGACTCTCTATTTCTCTCTCGTTCTATTCGCTCTCAAAGCAAATGAAGATCTTCGATTCTGCATGAACTATCGAAAGCTAAATGTCATTTTCAAAAGAAATAGATATTCTCTATCGCTGATAGACGAGATCATTGATAAAATAGTGAGTTGCAAGCATCTGACTAGATTGAACATCATATCAGCGTTCAACAAACTTCGAATGCACTTCGATAGCGAGAATTACACCACTTTTATCACTGCTTTAGAAGCATATAAATACAAGATGCTATCATTCGAACTGACTAACGAATCGATCTCCTTTCAGCAATATATGAATGACGTTCTATGAGACTTTCTGAACGACTTTTGCCAAGTCTATCTAGATGACATTCTCATCTATAGCAAAACGAGAAAGAAACATAGAGATCACGTCAAACTAGTATTGAGCCGACTACGCGAAGCTGAACTGCAGATAGATATTCGAAAGTGCGAATTCGATGTAGAAGAGACTGTCTTTCTAGAAGTCATCGTATCAGGACTAGACCTTCGTATGAATTTCAGCAAAGTGACAGTCATAGTCAGCTGAATCACTTCGACCAACCTAAAAGAAATTCAGGGCTTCGTGAGATTTGTTAACTTCTACCGCCGTTTCATTAAGGACTTCTCGAAGCTAGTCAAACCGTTCACTCAGCTGACTAGAAAGAACACGCCTTTTGTTTGAAACGAGGCCTGTGTTCAAGCCTTTGACAATCTAAAGAAACAAGTCAGCTCGGTCTCAGTACTTCGTCACTTCGATCTCAAACGACAAGCTATTCTGAAGACTGATGCTTCGAACTATGTAAAAGGTGAAATACTATCTCAGTACGATGACGAGGGAGTTCTTCATCCGATGGTCTTCTACAGTAAAAGCATGATTCTCGCTGAAATCAATTACCACATCTATGACAAGGAATTGCTAGTCATTATCCGATGCTTCGAACACTGGCGACTCGAGCTGAAATGCACTGAACTACTCATTCAGATGTTCATCGATCATCAGGCTTTGAAGATCTTCATGGAAAACAAACAGTTGAGTCGACGACAAGCCAACTATCTGAACATTCTATCGAAGTTCAACTTTCAGATCATCTTTAGGTCAGGCAAAATGAACACTAAAGTCGATGCTCTAACCAGAATGCCCCTAGCGAACGTCTCTGAACCAGCTCAGCGTCTTGAAGATCGTTTTCAGACTATTCTGACCCTCGATAGAGTCGATGTTCTATCTATTGAATCGAAAGCAAATCTCTATCAACGAGTACGAATGATCAATCAAACAGATGAGCTCTGCAGCGAATATAGGCAAGCTATGAACGAAAACAAGCTCAAATTTCATATCACTAAACTGAAGAACTGCGAAATCATTGACGACGTTCTATTTAGGAAAGGTCTACTGTGAGTCTCTGAGAACATGCACACGAAATTACTACAAGAAGTGCATGATCAACCTTCAATCTCTCACTTCGGCAATAGACGAACCATCGATCTAGTTCAGCGTTTCTACTATTGGTCAGGCCATCGAGCTACTATCCGACGGTACATTCGAAACTGTCATGCTTGTCAGCGAAGCAAAGCCTCTAGGGATAGCATCAATGGACTCCATCATTCTCTTCCGATTCCACAGGAACGCTGAAAAGATATAGCTATGAACTTCATCACTGAACTACCCCTGTCAGAAGGCTATAACGCCATTTGCACAATCATATGTCGCCTCACCAAAGAACGTCACTATGTTTTCTGTCATTGGAGAGACGATGACATCTCAGTCGAAGAAACGGTTTGAATCATGCTATGGAACGTCTATCGACTGCATGACCTACCCAGTTCTATTGTTTCGGACAGAAACTCTCAATTCATATCGACTATGTGGAAAAGTCTTTGCAAGCGACTGAGAATCACAGCTAGTCTATTCACAGCCTATCATCTCGAGACCGACGATCAATCGGAACGAGTCAATCAAGACGTCGAACGAGAACTTAGAATCTACTGCAATTACATGCAGGACGACTGAGTCAAATGAATATCTATGGTGAAATTCAGTGACAATTCCAATACCTTCTCGATCACTTCAATGATCTTCTTCTACTTCAATAAAGAATTTCACCCCCGAATGAGTTTCGATTCAGATACGACTGACTACGAAACAACTCGTGAACGACTTGAAGCTAGAAAAGCAGACGATATTGCCATCCGAATGAAAGAGCTACTGAACTTCGACCGTCAACAATTGAAAAAGACGAAGCTAATCATCGAAGTTCAGGTCAATAAACATAGACGGAACGTCACCTATGAAGTAGATGACTGGGTTTGACTATCTTTCAGAAACGTCAAGACAACGAGGCTCTGCAAAGATTTGAAAGACAAACAGCTAGGCCCCTATCAAATCACTGCCAAAGTGAGTACCTCCTATCACCTTCGCCTATCAGTCAGCATGAAGCATCTGCATTCGATGTTCAGCCCGAAGCTACTGCGGCCGTATTCAGAAGACCTTCTATCAGAACAGCACTCAGAACCATTCAGGCTCATCACTATCGAAGATGATGAACACTGGGAGGTAGACGATATATTGGACTCCAGACGCTATCGAGGTCGAATACAGTACAAAGTCAAATGAACAGATCTAGATAGGAACGACGAATGATACTATGCCGATAAAGGGGAATTCGATGGCTCAGAGAAAGTTTTGAACGAATTCCATAAGCTATATTCAAACAAACCGCGCTAAAATATCGGAATAACTATCAACAAAAGCGAGCAAATGAACTACATTCATGCGAACATGAATTTTCGAAGGGGGGAATAATGTTACGAGCGTACCAAGGCTGAACAAGGCTGAAGCCCTAATCAATTCGCAGTGAACGCTAGCGAGTTTCCTGCGTAATGATTAGGGCTAACCAGCGAGCTAGTCAGGTTTGGCCCAGATATGGCCCAGATATGGCCCAACACCCTTTTCCTTCCTCAACACTCTTTTCTTTCACCAACACCTTGTTCACCTACATCACATCCTTCCCGTGTCACAAACACATCCCTTTCGAGCCTAGCGCAGCCTCTGAACATTACATAAATAGAAGCTTTTGTACCAATCTTCTTCTGTATTCTTAATATTCAGTTATAGCTACCTCTAAAGATCAAGCACTATCAACCCTGACCTCCATTGATTGTATCATCTAGGCACGGTCCTGACATTCATTGAGAATCATTGTGATTTCAACGACATGAGTAATGTCATCAATTAAAGTGACTTGATCATCAAATTCTTGAAGTCTGCGAGAGTGAATTAATTGATGCAAAAGAAGATGATGTTGTTGCGCGAAGAATTTATTCATAAAGACATAAGCAGAGATAGACTGATCATCAAGTCGAGTTTCGAGTTGACATTTTGAATTCGACTCGACTCAAAGTCGAATTGCTCACATTTTCAATTCAACTTGAGTTGAGTTGAGCATATTTTCAACTCGACTCAACTCGACTCGACTAGAAATCGAGTCAACTCAACTCGACTCGTCAAGAACTTGAACTTGACATCAAGAGCGCTAAGAATAGAAACATAAAACAACATGTTTGCTTGTTCTTTGCATTATCTTTTCGCATTACTCATTGCATCGTCTATATATTGCATTAGCTTTTCGCATTACTCATTACATCGTCTATATACTATCTTCAAGCTATTAACAACTATTGTTGTTAATACAAACTATTCTATAAAATGTCTAGTTCGTTGACAACTTTCAATCTGTCTGACGAAAGTGTTTCGCATAGTTCATCTTCAGATAGTCTTCATTCTGAAGACTTTGCAAGTCAAGTTCAATGATCTATGAATTCTTCACATCATTCTGAAAAGATGAAGATTAGACAAGAAGTGATTGACAAAATTCAGCAGAATTTTTCACAGCTCAAGCTAAGAGAGAATAGCGAGTATGTTTAATGAACTTTGAATACAGATAGCTCTTTTCTACAATGATGATCTCAAACCTCTGTTGCTGAGAGTATTCAAAACAAGACTCAAAAAAAGATAGACAATTCGCTCTGATTCAAAAAGACTACAGACGATAAACAATTTGATATATGAAATCACTTTATACAGTTGACTTCGATTGTTGAAGAATTGTCTAAAATCTCATGCAAAATCTGCAATAAGATTATGAATCATTCTACAGCTTTTAATAACTTCAGCACGTCTGCTATGAAAAAGCATCTTGAATCAGGCTTTTGCGCAGCGACAGAGCGAAAATGCAGACACTCGCAATCACAAGTTGAACTGACTTTCGAACGAGTAAGTCATCTCTGATAATGCAAATTGATAATGCAAAATTGACAAATTATTAGAAGAAAAGTCATATCGAGTTAGTCTCTGTCTTCAATCAAGAGAATTGAGAAGATCAACTATGCAAGATCTTTGTTGACTTAAACTTATTCTTTCGAATCGTTGACAACGAGCAATTTCGAAAGCTGCTACGAATGCTTCGTTCAGATTTGCAGATTGTGCATTGCACAAAGATGACAACTATGATTCTCTCACACTATAAGAAGATTTGTGATAAGATCAGATTGAATCTTAAAGAGTCACAACGTGTCTCTATTGCTTTGAACGCGTGATTTAGTTCTCAAAGAGTAGCGTATCTAGAAGTGTTGATATACTAAATCGATATCAAATTTCAGTTTCATAAACATCTTATTGAATTTACGTCTCTCGATATTGAGCATATCGATCGTCAATTAATGATAGAGCTAATGAAAATCTTGAAGAACTACGCTATTAAGAACAAGCTTTTTGAGATTGTTATCAATAATGCGAGCAATAATAGTATCTTGAAAGAGAAACTTGAAAAGATCATGAGTCGTCGTGAGTTTCGATGATACAGAACACAGAATTTCATTAATTGCTTGACTCACATCATCAATCTTATGACTCTAGATTTTATTCAAGCTCTTGAATCAAAAGCAATAGCAAATAACATTATTATGCAATTAAAGAATGAGCAAATGCAAGATATTGAGACAAGCAGAGACTTATCTGTTGTGATTAAAAAGATATTGCTTCAGATGATAATGCAAAAAAGTAATGCATTTATTAATCATGTAATTAGATTCGCGCTCTGACGATAGCTATCAACGACTCTTCTCAGCAATTGCTTCGCTTCAGAGCTTTTCAAGAGCAGAATGACAACAGATTCAGAAAACTGATACAAGATATTTGCATTCGTTGAAACTTTACTTACTTGATGCTTTGTTGAGTATATCAACTACGTGAATTTATTGATCTTTGAACAGAGAAATACTGTGAAGATTCAAAAATTGCAAAGATCAAACTCAATGAAAGTGAGTGATTCATGATTTTGCTTGTTGACAATCTATTAAATTCTTTCTATGAGTGCACTTTAATAGTGTCACGAACAATTAATACAGATATTCACTTGAGATTTTGAATATTTGATGCAATTTTCAATCATCTTGAGCAGATTGAAAAGAATATAAGAAGAAGTACTTGCTCATTGAGTGCTGTTATAATAAAGACTTGCAAAAAAGTCTCAATCAAACTTGTAAAGTATTATGTCAAAATCGAAGACAGCGATGAAACAATATACAATCTTGCAAATATTCTGAATTCTATCATGAAGCTAAGTCTCTACAAGATTTGAGATGACAAAAACAATGAAGATACAGATCACGATGAAGAGTCTGTCAACTACGAGATCAAGTACAAGACAGAGTTCAAAGAGTATTTTCATCGTTATTATGAAGATTCAGCTGTCAATTCAAGAGCAGAAGCACAAAGAGTAAGAAGTGATGCTGATGAGATAATGCATTATAATAATGCAGTTGATCTTTTACTAACAATCTTGTAGTCTGTTGCAACTGTCAGAAGATCATTGCTTCGACAATCTCAGCGTGCTCATTCTTCTCAAGACAAAGATGATCGATATCTTTGCACTGATGTTATAGATGAGAAATATTTGATCTGACAATTTTGAAAAGACAATGCTTCGAATTTTTCTAAGTTGACGCAAATGACTAAGAATATTCTTTCATGCTTGATATTCTCAATAGATATTGAGCGAACTTTTAGTCTTGCTAGAAGAGTATGTCGATGAAATCAATCACAGATGAGTTCGAAAACGATGAAACAAATAATGCTGATCAAGTATTACAATTGAACTATGAATTTGAATTCAGACGAGATTATTACTGAGTTCTGAAATATTTATTGCAGAGAGAAGAATGATGATTAAGAGATCAACGAGTCTGCTGATTCATTTCGAGTATTTTTGAAGACTGTTCTGACGCAGATTTATTCATAAATCTGCAATATCATCTCATCTATTAAAAGTCTTGCATTTAAAGCAAGTACTTATTAGAAGTACAATTGAGTCAATGCACAAGAATAATGCACAAGAATAATGCGAATATGATTTCAAGAATTACACTGTTTATCTAACTGATGAAGACAGATATTTTCTAGTCTGTCTTGAAAAACATAACATCAAGATTCATTATGAGATTCTTCATAAATTTCATATTTTTATCTTGAATGATGACGCGTTTGACATGAATTGTCATCAAGTTGATGTCTGCATAAAGCAAAATATCAATGAAAATTCTACAACAAGAGTGATAATGTGAAAGAGTAATGCACTTACTTTTCATAAAGAAGCACATAAAGTCTTCAGTGACTTCTTGAAGAGCACTCAAGACAGAGCGCTGAATGTGAAAATCATATTGTAGCATGTTCGCTTGAGCATAATCATGCATAATCTCTTTAATCAGTCTTTCGAAGATCATTTTGAGAATGAGATTTTCTGCAATCTTCTGATATTTTCAAATTTCGCGCAGCGCAACAGTGTCTGATTTGTAGCGTCTTTTCTGTTGCAAAGCATTAGTATATCAGTAGATAATGCATTACTCATGTGCATTATCTTTTTAGTAGTAATAGTAGATTTAAAGACTGAAGTTTCTTTGATAGCATAATGATCAGTTGAATGCATCGAGTTCTTAAACGTCTTACGTGCTGATGCACGTGCTAAAAATAAACTTGTCAGCAATAAACAAGTCATATTGCATTATCAGTATGCATTATCAATAACATGCTTGCTGCATGTCATTGTTTATCAAGAATGATTGATTTGATTTATGTAAACTTGATTTTTGAAAGTATTATCTTCGAAAGTATTATTTATTGAAGCGTTGATTACTAAAATGATTCAAGAAAATATGATAAAAGAAGTGATTGAAAAATCAGAAAAGAAATTAAAGAAAATATTGAATAAGTGTTAAGAAATAAGTGTTAAGAATAATAATTAAATTTTTCTCGTTGCACTTAAATTCATCTCACTTGATGAGTTTTTTCCTTACTTTTCAAAATTCTCTATCTGTTCATATTCTATCAAACTACTCAAATTTCATCAATACTATTGCATTACTCAAATGCATCATCAAGAGAACAATGCTGACTTTAACAGATACTTTTCACTCTGTTCAACAGTTCAGAAATAATTCTTTGTGAAAATTAATTCATCTCACTTGATGTTATATCTCTTACTTTCTCAAATTCTCTACAAGTTCATATTCTATCGAACTACTCAAATTTCATCGATACTGTTGCATTACTCAAATGCATTATCAAGAGAACAATGCTGACTTTAACAGATAATGTTCATTCTATTCGTAAACTCAAAGTCTATCGCAAGTTGAAATCGTGATGAAAATTGATTCGATGAGATCAAAGAACACTACAAGCGACAGAACAACGATCGTATAGTCATATTCAAATGATTACACAAACTAAGACAATTCAATGTTTGAAAAGAAGTGAATGAGATCGACAAAGCAGCAATGAAAGACAATGTAAGAGACGAGATAGAACAAGAGCGAAAGAACAAAGATATTCATGATAATGCATCTTAGTAATGCAATACTAGATAAAGCGCTGATCTGTTTATAGTCGAATGCTTTGAATCAAAAATCAGATGCAAAGCGAATGCTGAGATTGTCGCTGAGACGATAAAGCTTTTTGATATAACTGCTGCAACATAAGATGCAAATACTACTGCAACACAAGATGTGAATACTACTGCAAAGAAAATTGCTTCAAAAGCAATGAAGATATGCATTATCTATATGCATTATCTCTCAGTTGTAGAAACTAATATCAATTTTAAAAGACAACAGACGAGCTGAACGTGAGCGAAGAAATATCAAAATTTATGATTTCTATAGTTCACTTAATTCAACAAAGAATTCTTCATCATGATGATCTGAAGAAGTTAAAGCAGATTGACGATACTAATTTTATGACAGCTTTTCAGAATTTTGCAACAAAATTCGTCACTTTCTCAACTGTCAAAGAATGAGAAATTCAGAATTTGATACATGCAATAAATTCTAATTCGAATGATCTCATCATAGTAGAAAACGATGACGCAGAGATGTGCTATGAAGCAAAGAAGAATGAGAAGAAACTACAACATAATGAATATGAGGTAATCAATAGTGAGAAGAAAGAGAATAATGAAAGTGAAAAGAAAATAATAGAGCTGTTCAACTAGTCACTAGCGAACAGCGCTTATCTTACTTTTTAAGTTCTAATCATAATTCATAATCTTATAAATTCATAGTGCATTATCTTTTTGCATTATCGTGAAGAGTGTTCGATAGAAAGTCATGATGAAAATTATGAAGTCTTCATGATGAAGACTGTTTGATCAAGCTGTTTACATCTATCTAATATCTTGTCGAGTCGAGTCGAGTTATTGAGTCAAGCTTTTCAACTTGATTCGAGTTCTCGAATTCAACTTCTCAACTCAACTTGACACTTTTTCAAAAAAATTTCAACTCAACTCAACACTTTTCGAGTCGAGTACTCGACTTGACGCGATTAGTCTACTGATCACGTAGATCACATGAAGCAGATTCTCAAGAAATTAAGAAAGTTCAAGCTATATGCTAGCTTGAAGAAGTGTGAATTCTTCATCACTAAAGTGAACTTTCTAAAATTTGTCATATTCATCGAGAGTGTTTCGATGAACTCAAGTAGAATAGACATCATCAAAACGTGATTCAGATCAAAGATGTATCAAGAAATACAAGTTTTTCTGAGATTCATCAATTTCTATCAACGTTTTATACATTACTACTTTCAGATAGCAGAGTCTTTAACAGAACTGCTGAGAGATAGTGTAAAAGATGTAAAAATGAGTTCATTCATATGATTGAGCGAAGCGAAACAAGCTTTTAATCAGCTTCGCGACGTCTTTATGAAAACATCTATTCTAAGACACTTTGACTCAGAGCGACATATATGCATCGAGATCGACGCATTTAATTATGCAGTCGCGAATATTTTATCTCAGTCAGATGACGAAGATCAGTGACATTCAATTGCATTCTGATTCAGAATGATGATAGACGTTGAAAGAAACTATGAGACACATAATCAGAAGTTTCTAATCATAGTAGCGATGTTTAAACATTGACAACACTATGTGAAAGACAGTTATCATACTGTCAAAGTTCTGACTGATCATAATAATTTGAAGAGTTTTATGAACGTTTGAAAGTTAAACGAAAGACAAGTCAGATGAGTCATGAGATTGTTGATCTGCGACTTTGAAATAGCACATAGATCAGAAAAGACAAACTCAATCAATGTGTTGTCAAGATGATTTGACTATAAGAGTGAGAACATTTCTGCAAATCATTTGCTGCTCACTCTGCAGCGAAAGCTGACTAGAATAGAAAGCTTAAATAGCTTTATATTCATAGCGATCAGAGAACTATACTGTATACAAGTGATTAACGATGTCGAGAAGACATTCATTCACAGTATAAGTATGAACAAATATTCAGCAGAACATGTCAAAAGCAGACTGCAAGATGAAACTCACTGATGAACATGAGTGATTAACGATGTTGAGAAAATATTCGTTCACAGTGTCAGTGAACGAAGATATTCAGCAGAACATGTCGAGAGCAGACTGCAAGATGAAACTCACTGATGAACATGAATGATTAACGATGTTGAGAAAACATTCGTTCACAGTGTCAATGAACGAAAATATTTAGCGAAACATGTCGAAAGCGAATCGCAAGATGAAATCTATTGTACATGAATGATTAACAAAGTCGAGAAGATGTCTGTTCACAGTGTCAGTGAAAACATAAGTACGTGTTCAGCAATGCATGTCAGAAGTATGCTGCTGAGAGTCATGATTTTAGCAGTGCAAGAAACGCATTTAGACGAAGTACATTTCTTGAGAAGTAGAATCTCTCAACTCGAATCAACAACTTCGAAAAGCACAAACATTGAAACGTCAACTCATAGAGATTGCAATGTAGCTGAGAAACAGCTTAATTTTGTTGCTGAAACTGTTGATTGCAAACAACTTGTTTCACGTGCAATTGTCAGAGTACTGACAATTCATGAAACAACATATGACTTCAGTAGTAAATTTGTAGTCGAGCTCATCAAGATTTTACAGCAAGAAGATGAATTTGCTGTGAGACTAAAAGCAGACGAAACGATGAATATATGAAAGAATGACGTCAAAGCTTGAATATTGAATAGTCAAGAAATGATAGAGTACAATGAATCATTGTATGTTTCAGAAGATCTTTCTGTCAGAGAAGAGTTATTAAAATGTCATCATGATGATTCATTAACGAAGCATTTTGATGCTGACAAGATCAGCGAGTTATTAGATCGCAAATATTACTGAAAAAGTATGATCAAGAATGTCAAAGAGTATATAAATACTTGTGACATTTGTCAGAGAGTAAAGATGAAACGTCATCTATCATATGATGAGTTGAGATCGTTATCTCAATTCACAGATTCATGAAAAGAAATCACTATGAATTTCATAACAGATTTGTTGTCTAGTAAATGAAAAAAAGTCATGTATAACTTGATTCTTGTGATAGTTGATCATTACACGAAGATAACGCATTATCTGTCTATAAAGAAGACTCTGACTGTCGTAGAGTTAGTAGAGTTGTTCTTTGAGTAGATTGCTTTAAGATATAAGATATCAAATGATATAATTATCGATAAAGATAGTTTATTTATCAATGCGTTCTGATCAGAGATTTGCTATCATGCGAAGATGAAATGATGACTAAGCATCGTCTTTCATTTGCAAACAGATGATCAGACAGAATGACAGAATCAAACGCTGAAACATTATTTATGAGTATATTGTTTTGAAAAGCAAGACAACTGAGCTATGCTTCTACTTATAGTTGAGTTCATGTATCATCAGGCAAAGCACTCTTCGTTGAGCTGTAGTTTCTTTAAAGTCATGTATGATTACAAGTCAATCTTTGACATATACATCGAGAACGATGCTATGAAAGAAGAAGTGTCAGCAGCAAAAGAACATGTTGAAATGCTGCAAGATGTACGAAACATGTTGACACAATAATGACAAAATGCGATCGATGCTCAGACAAAGTACTATAATCAAAAACATAAGTCTAAGTTCTTTAATATTAATGATTTAGTCATGCTATCAGCAAAAAATCTGAAGCAGAAAAAGTTGAGCAAGAAGTTATCAAATAAAATGATAAAGCTCTTTCATATACAAGAACTCATAAATAAGCAGACGTATTATCTTGATCTTTCGATCATTTATAGAGTTCATTCTGTCTTTCATGTATTTCTTTTAAAGTTATATAATCGTAGACTAAATGATAACTCTATACTCGATTATTTTGTACTCAAGCTTATTGATGATGAGCAAGAATGAAAGATAGAAAAGATTCTACAGAAGTGAAAAAGAAAGAAAATCTTATATTATAAGATACAATGAAAAGAATATTTTATTGAATATGATCAATAAATATTGAGCGAAGATATGAAAGATGTCTTGAAGCTTATAAAAGCTTTCGAAATGAGGCTGAAACGTGAGCGAAAAGCATAATCACTCACTTTCAAGCATAAACTCATTATTAGAAAAGAAGAATCACTGTATTATGATAGTTTCGCTCTTTAATGAGACGATTACATATGTAAATCAACAAACAGAGAAAAAAAGCGCAAAAATGCTCAAACGCGCTCAACAAAAGAGCGTAATCATCATGACACAATAAACATCACTTCATCAAACATCTTTCACACAAAACAAGATTGCAAACTTCTTCTTTTCTTTCATTGTCAGATTTACATTAAGACGCGAAGATAAAGATTTAAAAAATGACAGATTGTGCTAAAATATATCAGAATAATTAGAAACGTTGACAAAACGATATATAATCAAGATTGAACATATCACAAAGTGCTTTACATTCAGAATTTCTCTGACAATATCATTGACAATTATCATCTCTTTGAGAATGAGTTTTTGAATCTTTAGAAGCTCAAGTTTGTAAGCTCTCTTGAAACAATTCTTCACACAAGTTGTTGTTATCAACTTCTTGTAAAGAATTTTCTGATGAGCAGTGAATGTCTTCAGAGCGATGTTCTCTTCTTCACTCTCAATTGCACTATCATGAATATTCTGCAGACGAAAGAATTCATTGACAGTCAAAATGCAGATGTCAAAAATCTAAACATTGAATCATGAGTGTTTAGCAAATGTATCAGATAAATATACTCACTGTGATACAAAAACTCTCATTACTCGCATAGCGAGCACACTTCTTGTACATTGTCTTTCTTTGAAAGATGACATCACATCGCAATGCTCTATTCTTGATGTGTAGAACTCAAGCACACTTTATACAAATCACTCTATCTAGAATTTTGAAATCAGCAACACTTCTTTCGCTTATTTTCACAATTGACAGCTGAAAAGCATTAATAATGACATTAAGAAGTGAAATAAGCGAATCTTATCATCGTTTTTCAATTTCGCAAAGTCTGTGAGTTCAACAAGATCGTTGACGAAGCGTCAGCAATCATTTCTTTTCTCATTGTCTTTCAAATTTTCTCTTCAATAGCTGAAATATACTCGAAAGTTTAAATAGTAGAAGTGATGAGCTTTCGATCAGAATTTGACAACGTTTGTATCATCACAAGCAATTCAGCATCAGCAACATCAGCAGCATCATGATTGTCATGAACTGAAAGCTGAATGAAATCAGAATGAAATTCTAATAACTAGATTTTAAATACAAAACGTTGCATCAAGAAGAAAGAAAAGAAAGAGATCATTCAGAGATTCTTATATCTCATGAACGCTGAGTATCATTCGTATCGAAGAGTTCTCATAACATCACTGATAATCTCACGCCTATCATCATCTATAATATTGTTTAACATCATCTAAGTGATTTAACATCTCTTTTCTCAACATCTTTCAAGTAACACATGCTAAAATCGTGACAATAAATCTCTCTTTTTGAAGTCGAAGCTTCTGCAAGACTTTTAATTCTCTGATTCATATTCAGAATCGCTGCTTTCTTGCACGTAAGTGATTCATGAATTCTTATTCGAACGATCGAAATTTCGAGCGTGATAGACGTTCATGACTTCGATGACATTCATCACATTCGCAAACTTTACTCAACTGTTTTCTTCTATCTCAGTTCACTTAATTAAATACTCTAGCTGAGAGTTCTTTACTCGAAA
>JAABUV010005309.1_pt1 | contig 14771 bp, 13 predicted proteins | sample 5559971 | NCBI WGS metagenome assembly JAABUV01 (sample SAMN10711881, study PRJNA513362) | rock metagenome | isolation source: Antarctica rocks | place: Antarctica: Victoria Land, Knobhead nord | collected 2015-12-19
AGATCTTGAATGCGCGATCTTTCAGTTGTTGATCTTCGCTGTCTCTTTTTCTCTTTGAAATGACTACATGCAGAAATGTTTGAACTGCTGACTTCGACGTGCTTGATGCGAAGACTTTCTGAGTGATCTGAACATTCGAGTGAATTTCGCGATCATCTGACGTTTGTGACGTGATCTTGAATAGTGCATTCAAGTTGATCGCGATAGTCTTCAGTGCATTAGTCGATTCAGACGAAACATCAATCATGAAAGCGTCAGATTTTGAAACGTCAGTTGACACGTTATTCTTTGATGATCTTCTCACAGATCTTCGCTCTGAAAGAACGTTGAATGTCTGTTTGCGAAGTCGCAAGTTCATGTCTTCATTCTTTTCATCTTCAGCGAACTTGACAGCATGACTCTTGATAACTCGATCGAGATCTGAGACTCAAAGACGATATTGCTTATCGATGTCTTTCACATATCTCATGAATGCGTCAAGTCTGCCTCTGTTCATGAATTTGTCTCGTCTGCCTTCGATTGACAACGACTTGAGATCGACGTGCGAGTAGCATTTGCATTCTCATACTCGTACATGGTCAATTGAGAGCTTGATTCCGATGAATGTCTTCTTCGAGATCGTGAGAACTTCGTCGATCAAGAATTTCGTGATGATTCAATTTTGCAGATAGACATCTGTTTTCGCAGCTTCTGCTCAGAACTCAATGAGAAGTTCAGCATTCTTGATCATGACTCGCATCAAGTTTTCTGTGATGCGTATGACTCTTTCGACTACTTCATTTTGAATTGACATGTGTGAAACAGTGTATTGAGAAGCAATGTCAACTGATGAGCATCAGCTATTCAAGATGACTTTAAGTTTCGTGACGTTGTCGCTGCGTACTGAGAGAAGTCTGACATCGCTGTGAAGCTCTACACTGAGTTTTCATTTTCGCAAAGCATCTGATGCATCGAATCGTTGCTTCAAAGAAATGCATCAAGTCTTTCTGAAGTGATTGTTCACTATCTCTAGAAAGTACGACTCGCTATCGAGAAACAACGATAGTGATTCACAGATGTCTATGAAGATGAGGGTCAAGATACTTGTCTTTCGATCGCTGACGTTGTGTTCTCGTTTGTTGATGAACTTGATGAGCGCACATATCTCACACACATTCTCGTGACTGTTGTTGATGAAAATAGGTTTTTTCAGAGTGATGATCTTATGAAGCTGACGAAGCTTTGCTGATTCGAGATGAGCGAAACGACAATGTCACAGCTTGTACAACTTGAAGCTTTTGTCATTTGCGAAGCTAAGTTGATCGTGGTCAACTTCGACCTCGTTCTCATGATGAATCACGTTAGTGTGAGACGCAGAATGATCTAGGTTCATTGAATCGTCGAGATTCATTGAACTGTGCGTCGCTGAAAATGCTGATGAGATGTCACGCTGCATAGCTGATAGTAATGCAAATTCATCAAGATCGTTTGCAATTCTCTCTACTATGTAGACGTCTTCGCATTCTAGAGTCTCAATCATCTGCTTCTCTCGCTTGTCGTGCATGTACAGATCTTTATCATCAAAGCTTTCTTGCAGATCTTTCTCACACATTCTTTTTTCAGAAAGAAGATTCATCTCAAGCTTAGAAACATGAAGAACAGAGAACAGCTTGACTGAGTTTTCGTGACGATTCTGCATGACTGCTGTGTCACAGTGATTGACATACAATTTTCCTTCTTCAACTTTGATGATACGTCTCTTAATGCGAATTAGAGACTCACTAAAAAGTCGAAGTTGATCAGTCATGTGCGAGAAGGCATCAGAGTCTGCGACTCAGTCGAATTCAGGAATCTTACTGACAATGTTCTTTGACAGAGCTGTAATATTCTCGCTCTCTTCGTTCTCATCGTTCTCATCGTCGTCAGAGATTTCAGAGTCGCTTTTCGCGTTGTAGACTCTGTGCTTCTTGTATTTGCTCTTCAGAAGCTCAGCGAGAGTTTGAAAATCATCAGCGCTCTTGTGCTTTGTTTTGCCTTTGTCTTTACGTTTCTTCACAAGCTCTTGAGCTGCAGACAGATGAGAGCAATCGACTAGGCGATGTTTGTCTTCACAGAGAAAACATCTTAGAAATCGACGACGCGATTGATCGCTGTCGAAGTCTGAGAAGCGTTTGCGACGATGACTGGTTTTGCGTTTGTTCTGCTCTCGATCAGTACGCTCGCGTTCGTTTCCCCGCTTGACTCATAGCGCAGTCTCTGTTGTCTTCAATTGTGCTTTCTTCTCTTGTAGCTTTTGAAGTTCTCTCTCAACGTCTGACTTGTTCTGCGCATCAATGACATCTCGAATGATCATGTATTCATCTGACAGCGATTGAAGTAAGACTTGAAAGCGACGTTCTGACTTGAATAGATCGCTCATGTCATTCTGTGTTGCAACGATCTTTCGAGTCAGCTTGACGAGATGTGTTCATGCCTTTTCAATAGAGGTATTCGTCGACATTCTGTAGTTGATAAAGTTCGTCAGATATTGTCTCTCAGTGATTTGTAGCTTCTCTTTGTATTTGTAGCTCAGAGCATTTCAAACCTCTTTTGCTGACGTCTTGTCTGCAGTGTGTTCTTGATCGTCGATGATGATGCAGATAATCAGTCAGTAGTGAGCTTTTGCGTCGATCTTTTGACTTTCGAAATCGAGAGATTGAATTTCGCTGATGATGTTGATGACGCTGTCGAGTGTGTTCGAGTCAGGCTTGTCTTCAATGACGAATCACAAGTCTTTCTCAATGAGTCATCTCTTCATGAGAGAAAATCATTGATCGCAGTTCTCGCGAGTGAGAATGAAAACAGGTCGTCGTTTGACGAAGAAGTCATCGAAGTTCATGACGTTGATGTAGACTCAGCTTGTTGTTAAAATCGAAGAATAAAATAAGAATATTAGATAGATTGACGAGTGAAGTGAAGAGAATGTAATCTCGTCAGTGATGATGAAAATTTTTATGCGTTCTTCAACGCGTTCGAGTATGTCTATTTGTTCGCTTTCTTGAGAACTCGTAGTAGACTGTTGATTTGATGTGAGTGCTTATTTATCTTCTTGTGAGATGCGTAGTAAGCTGTCGAATTTCACTGAACTTCTCTAAGTCAGTGTACTTATTTGTCTTCTTGTGAGACGCGTAGTAAGTGATCGCTGATTGCTCGTTTGAATAAGTCTCGTATCGAGTTGCTGAGCATCAAATGCTTAGAATGTTTTGATCTAATTACGTTGAAAGCTTCTTGCTAATCGAAACTCATAATCTATTTAAAGAATAGAGTGAACAGTATTACATATGATGAAATCTATGCAGATTGTAGAGAGAAGTCGTAGACTGCTCTATCTATATACTGCTAACGTGACTGAGTCGCGACACGCAGTCTTTTCTCTGACGCTAGTCTACGAAGAGCTGCTAGAAACGAGTCTGTCATTGCACTTCTCAACAGATATCAAAGAACAATCAACTTACTTATTTCAAAGCTGTTGTTTCAGCGTGTGATTCGCGAAGTGTGTCATGAATTGATTGAAGTCAATCTTCGCTTTCAATCAAAAGCTATAAAGACATTGCAGAAGATGACAGAAGCATGACTTGTTGCAATGTATGAAAATTAGTTTCACTATTTTGATTTTGCAATCAATTTTGCAATCGATTTTGCAATTGATCAAATACTGATTACTTAATAGACATCAATCTTTGCGCAATTCACGCAAAGCATGTAATCATTCAAGTCAAGAATATGAGGTTGATTTTTCATCTTACAGATGAAAAGTTCACATTTAAAGCTTGTTCAAATTACATGACGAAGTAGATAATCATGTTACTATGCAATCAGAATGCAACGCTGTCGCAAGGTAAATAGATAGTAAATACAGTTTTTGCACTGTCACACTGTTAGTGATACTATTGCTTTCGCGCATAATTCAAGTTAATTTTTATTGCTTTTGTCAAGAAGTTTAGTTTTTTTTTTCTTGAACGTAAAGTCAATTGATTAACTACTTGTATGCATGAGATTTCAGTGCAAACGAGATTTTCGCGCATGCTAACTAAAACTATTTATATTGATGTCATTTTAGCACGTCAAATTCAATACTATTTGTTGCTAATCTTTCTAAATTAGAGTGCGCGAAAACTCAGTTTGCATGAAAATTTCATGCATACAAGTAATTATTCTATTTTTAAAAATCAAGTTCAAATTCAGTTTGCATGAAAACTCAGTGCATATGAGTAAGTATACTATTTTTAGAAATCAAATTCAAGCAACTCAACTCAATTTCAAGTTGAGCTCAAGTTAAGAAGAGTCAACTCAATCTCAATTTGAACTCAGAATTGAGTTGAGTTGATCTCTCTTAACTCAATTCAACTCTAACTCGACGACAGATCTAAATATGACTCAACATTTTTTTTCTTTTCTAGCATCTTCTAATCAGCTTCTATTGTCTTCTAGATAAACACACTTCTTTGTGTTATGAGTGATCAACAGATTTCTATGACAAACACATTTCTTTGTGTCACAAACATCTTTTGAATCAACATCTTTCTTATGTTTCAACACATTCTCTTTGAGACTAGCGTCGATCTGAGTAACTACTATATAAAGCGTGTTCTTCTTGTCTTTTATATTTTCTTTCTTCTGTATTCTTAAAGTCTTAGTTATAGCTATCTTTATAGATCAAACATTCTAATCATGCATGCACTCTGATTAATTTCTAAGCATAATCTTAACATTACTTCAAGAATTCATTAATCACATGATACTGATTTCATTACTCATTCAAGTCAACTCAACTGACAATGAAACAAGTATAAAGAAATTTGTGTATCTGATGATCAATAACATTGAAAGACAGAACAACATCAAGAAATCAATAAAATTAATAAAAACATACAATTATGTGATTGCTAGAAAATCTATCGCTCAGTCAGTAGCATCAGTTCAAATCAATTAATAGAATCAACAATAAAGAATCTTTGTTGATTGCTTGAGAATCACAAAAAATTCTCTCAAATCAGCAACACTCTTTTCTGAAGATTAAATACTTTAACAAATGATTTCACTACATACTATCAAGCATCATTCTTCGCTCAATCATCAAATCTTCGCTATGACTTGATTATCTGTGAACAATCTCTTCAAGAGTAATCAAAGCTTTATTTCTTCTGACACTATAAATTTAATCATTTATTTTGAGCTATCATCTTGCATATTGAAATATCTTAGAATTGATGTTGTATGAAAACATCAATACTCTTTGTCTCATTTTCAGACTTTCAATGAATCTCATAAAGCTTCTACTTCATGAAATATAAAAAATGTAAAGCAGCTACAACATTGAGTTGAACAAAACTCAAAAGTTTTTCTAGAAGATTTGAACAACTTTTGAACTCAATGAGATTTAAATGTGAAAGCTTGTAAGCTATTTGACAAGATATCAAGTGAATAAATATGAAAGACTTGTTTCAAGAAAATAAATAAAGTCAAAAAACGCTTAAATTAATTAAATCAGATGTTTCAAAATCAAGTGACTGAATTGCAACATCAATTGTGATCATTTAAAGAAGTCACTTCTTTCTCTTTTACTTTGTTCAATTTCTTCAAGTGATTTCAAAAGCTTTCAAATTCATCTCTGTTTACTGATGAAAAAGAATCTATCTGAGATGATTGATAAGAAAAGATTCGTGACAAGCTAAAAATCAACGTCAATCATTTCAATATCAATAAAACTATTCTGATTTATGTTCACTTCAAAATCAAAGAAGACGCAGTCAAAGCTACTTTAGTTTGACATCAACAAGATTCATTGAATCTTTATGTCACAGTTGATGATCTGTTAAATGAATTTACTCAGCTTTATGATGATTTCAACAAAGAGACAAACTTTCAAAGAGAATATGCTAATTTCTCTTAAGAAAAGAGCAAATTCAGCAACTTTTATTCAATGTTTCAACATTTGTTCTTTTATTTAAAGTATTATGAAAAGCAATTGATCATTGATTTATGAAACAAGATAGTTTATTGTTTTCATGCAGCTTGAAGTAGTCAATTGATTTAGTCAGAATCTTTGAATGAAATTTGTGATTATCTGATTCATTTGAACAATGAGCATCAAGTCAGAAGTGACATCAAAGAAAAGAAATCTCTGAACAAAGTCAGAAAGCAAGTTATCTTTGCTGAGAAATGAGATTCATTGAATCTTTATAAAAAGATTGAAGTCACTACACTCATTGATCATTCAAAGTCGTATGACGCGATTTTGACTAACGTCAAAGACATTGATCTACAAGCTGAAACCTGTTTCATCTGTTACAAATCAAATCATACTTTTAGAAAGTGCTCTGATTAATCTAAAGTTAATGCATTAGAAAATAATGAGTTTGATCAATTTACATTGAACTCTGAGTCAGATTTTGATTCAAAAAACTAGTTATCTCTTTCAGAATCATTAAAAAGATAGAGATCATATCTTTGTGCAGTCAAATCAAAGTTTTATTGAAAGAAAACTATTTTGAAAAGTCATTTCTGATCAATGCTTCTTTTATCTCTCAGAGCAATTCTTTCAGTCTTCGTTCTTTGATAGATAGTAATTTCATTATTTACACGCTGATACATGACAAGTTAATCAATAAAGTATGCAAGAAACTTAAAATACAATTTATATTGCTAGCAAAAGAGAAGTTAATACAAGAATATAATGAAAAGCTATTCAAGAAAGCAATTACTCATAAGATTCTACTCAATTTCATGATCAAAAGTCATAAGAAATTGACTATGTCAATGCTGATAACTGATATCAAGCATCATGAAGCTATATTGAGCAAACTCTGAATGAATAAAAATGAAATATTATTGAACATGAAACATGATACTATCATATTTTCTGATCAATTGAATATTTCTATTTCGATTTTTTCAATTTTGTCAAATACAAAGCACTCAAGTTGATCGCGATCAACTTTGATCTTTTCAGCAGCTCACAGCAAGATCTTTAAAATGCTTAAGCACTTAGTTTCAATCATTCAGAAAGAGTCATTTTCGATTCAAAACATATATGTCATCTTTTTTCAAACACTAGTAAAACGAAAAAAGAAGAATCAGATCAAGATTTTTGCTATGTTCATTGAAAACATCGATAGAAAAATTGTCTACAATACTCAATGCAAACTAGATGTCATAAAAGTCTCATTTATTGATGAATAAACTGATCGCGTCAAGTCGAGTCATTGAATCGAGTTTTCAACTCATTAAGACTTGATTCAAGTCAGAATTCTTGACTCAAGTATTCAAGTTGAGTCAGAAGATTCAACTTAAGTAATCGAGTTGAGTTAAAGAATTGAAACTGAGTATTGACTTGAAATTCTCGATTCAACTCATCAAGACATGAAGCAAGATACTACTAATATTTATCTGAGTATCTGATAATGCAACAGAGTAATGCAATTGATTGAAGAAAATTCATGCTTGTTCATTTACTACTGCTAATCTGAGATCACTATTATCTCATCATTCTTCTTCTTCTTCTTCTTCTTCTTCTTCTTCTTCTTCTCATACTTCTTCTTGTACTTCTTCTTGTACTCGTTCTCATTCTCAATCATATCTGCATCGTCATTTCTCTTGCTAAATTTCATCTTCTTGTCATCATCATCAATTTCAATGATATAATCAGATTCATCATTTGATGAATCTAGTGAATTAACTATCTTTCAATCAATCGCATTTTTTTCATTCGAAAATGCGTTCATAAATTTGTTGATTTCTTGTATGACATCTGAATCATTCATCATCTTCAATTCATTCAATTCTTCATGATGTAAAATGCGTTGCTGAATTAATTCAATAGTAAATATCATGTATCTTGACATGTTTTTTCCAAGTTCATCTTGTTGTGCAATAGTTTAATGCATACATTAGTCTTGTCTTTCACATCAAACACAGTACATACATTGACAGTAGAAGTAGTATTGAATGTTGTCTTTATAACTATTGCTTCAAGCTTCGCTCGCTTTGCAGTCTTCTTCTTTCTTATCTTCTTCATCAAATTTATCTTGAAGCATTGAGCTATTATACAATCAGCTTTTGAAACACATATGCATTACTCAAATGCATTATCATGCAGACTCTTTCTCACTCGATCATTCGTGATCATATTTCGCAAATTGTTCTTTATTTTCATCTGCTTTGCTTTGATGACTTTCTGATAAACGCTGATGCTTCTCAATTTAATGAGTTGTTTATAAAGAATCATTCAATCTGCACTTTGTTTAATATAAAGAGTTTTCTGATCTTTGTTTCATTTCATTGCATGATTTCTACTCGCAATTGACTATGACTTGATTGATAGATTGAACATTCTGCGATTTTGATTAGTCTCAATGATAATGCATATAAATAATGCATAATAATCTTCTTATCTGATAGTGATGTTGAAGTGCTTTTTCTAATAAACTTAGTCATAATAGATGAGTGCAATGAATAGATGTGAAACGTAGAAAAAGTTAGAGTTAGAATAAACGTTGAGCATAGATAAAGTTAGAATTAAAATAGATGTAAAATGAGATGTAGATAAAATTAAAGTTAAAGCTGAATGTTAGAATTTATTCATCATCTTAAAGCTGCAATCAACACATTCATCATATTAGTGCTAATATCAAAACATTCATCATATTAATTCTATTATAAACACAGTTAACAGTCATTATCTCTTGTTTACACATTATCTCTTGTTTACACATCATCTCTTGTTTACACATCATCTCTTGTTTACACATCATCTCTTGTTTACACATCATCTCTTGTTTACATCGTACTTCACTTTGCTTTCACTCAACTCGATAGTCTCAATTTTTCAAATCATTGTCAGTTGATATACATCATGATTTATTGCAAGCAAACAAATAATGCATTTAGATAATGCATTTCTTGTTACGCATTGCTGACGAACTTGATTTAAAACGAAAGTCTAAAGATGCATTATGTGATGATTTGAAGATTTCAATTTATGATGATATGACATCAGATAATTGAATCACGAACGAATCAAGAGCAGACTTAAAGACTTTATCTGAAAGCAAGATCAATAAAATTCAGAAGATAATGCAAACAGATAATGCATTAAACTATCAACAGTTAATTTATCGCGACAGTCAAAGAGAAAATGAAAGTCAGAAATCATCATACTTCAAGAGATACATTATTATCAAAGAGATGCAAATTTGTTGATATCAAAGATCTCATTCGAAAGAATAGTTCGCGAAATCATGCAGAATGAGACTGATATGAACAAGATGAATCAGAAAATGAGCGATGTGAATTATAAAATTCAGACTTCGACACTGCTTGCTCTTCAGAAAATTACAAAAGCGTTTCTATGTGAATTTCTTGTCAGTAAGTGCATTACTCATTTGCATTATCATTGATGTTTTACAACACTTACTGATATAATGCTTTACATATGCAGATAGCAATCTTCTTGCTATTCATGTCAAGTGAGTAATTCTTCAGCAGAGAAATTTGATACTCATGAAGACTTTGATGCACAATCTTGAAATTCAGTTGAATCATGAATAGAAATAGCATTCATGATAACTTGATTAAACCAAGCTATCTAGCATAGCAATACACTCTATGAACTGCATTATCTTTTTGCATTATCTTGTAAATGTGTTGTCATACTAAATACATTGACAATGCAAAAGCAACTTCAAATGAAATGATATTAAACATTTAAACATTAATAGAACATAAAACATTTTGCAAATCTGTCTTGAAAGAATCATCAGATTCATCAATCGCGTTATCTTCATTTTCTTTTCTGTGATAAATATTTCATGCTTTGATGATAGTCTTTTCAGAATTCAAGTTCATGATATGATTATAATACTTAAGAAGCATTATTTGTTCAACTGATTCTGAAGTCATTTGTGATTAATTTCATTGACAAACTCTTCTTGCAAGACTGAATGTTCATTCAATATTTATAAAGAATATTGAACATGAAAAAACATTCTTAGTCATTTGAGTCAATCTTGAATAGTTCAAGACGTTGTCTCTTCAATACTTTCATGTTGAAAACTTCTTGACAATAGCATTAGTGCAAAGATATTAATCATCTTCACTAACAGATACAGAGCGACGTTGAGTTCTTTGAAGAAGAATTCATGTAATTATCACAACAAACTATAGCATTGTTAACAAATGATTAATTGCATTATCATATTGCATTATCTGATCAACATCACTAGTCACTTGCGCTTTGACTTTTGCAGTTGTAGTTTTCTCTTCATAATGATGATGAAAATAGTTCTTGAACTCTTTTCTGTACTTGTCGTAATAAAAATGAGAATCATTCTCATTTACATCTCAATCTTGATACAAATTCAGCTTTTAAGTAGAATCTAAAATCATAGCGAGATTGTATATCAGTTCATCTTTGCTCTTCGTCTTGAAATAATACTTTGCAAGCTTGTTAGAAGTTAGTTTGCAAGCTCAAAGAACAAGTGCTTGTGAAGTACATGCATTATCACGTACTATCATCTCAATAACATCGAGATGATTGAAAAGAGCATCAAACATTCAAAATTCTAAATGTATGTCAACATTAATGATTTTAGACATAATCAGAGTTAACTCGTAGAAAGAATTTAACATATTGTCAATAAGCAATACTAGTGATCATTCATTCTTCTTTAATTGAATAGCTTGAATCTTTGCATCTGTCAAGAATTTCTCAACTCATATATCAATCATGTCACGCAGTTGATATGCACGTTGAAGCATTAAATAAATAAAGTTTCAGTGAATGCAAATGTCTTGTATCAATTTTTGAGATCTTGTAACTTGAAGCTTTAGAAAGCAAAGCTTTTGTTAAGAAGAACTGTTGATGACAATAGTAAGAGTGCGAATGTGTTTCACTAATTAGTAAATGTATTATCTTTTTACATTATCAACTTGATAAATATCTTCTTGACAACAATGCAAAGATCATTGCTTGTGATTACATTCTCAACTTAATCATCATTTAATGACACAGCGAGATTGTCATTCAAAGTTTCTGATTCAATAACTCTGATAAACTCTTGAGTCATTAGATTGATGATATGAGTCATACAAGATATTGAGTTTTGTGCTCTATTTCATGAAATGTCACGTTGACTGAGTGCTTTTTCAAGCTTCTTCTTTAAAGTGTCATTGTTGCTTGCATTATTGATAACAACATCAAAAAGCTTGTTCTTAATGTTATATGTATTCAAAATCTTGAACAGCTCTTGCATCAAATGACAATCAGTATGCTCAACTTGAAGAGATGTAAATTCAATAAAATGTTCATGATATTGAAATGTAACATTCATTCAATATATCAAAACTCTCAGATAAGCGACTTTTTAAGAACTAAATTATGCATTCAATACAATAGAAATCTGTCGTGATTCTTTTAAGTCTTGCTTTATCTTTGCATGAATTTCATCATATTTCAAGAAAATCATGCTTGACAATTTAATGCAATAAACGAAAGTAATTTCTGAACGAAGCATTTGTAGTAACTGTTGAAAATGCTCGTTTTCAATGATTTGAAAAGACAAATTCAGTGCAACGAAGATTTTGCACAATATCTTTTTTCAATTTTGTTGATTGAATTGAAATGATAAGTCAATATGACTTTTCTTCTATAAATGCATCAACTTTGCATTATTTATTTGCATTATTATATTAAACTTACACGACTGAAAGATATCTTCATCTGTGAAAGAAAGTTGAGTCGTTTTCGTTCAAATCGTTTCATGCAAGCATTTGTCTTGAAATGCTTAATCATATTGATTGTACTAGATTCATCAATAACTGTAGAATGATTTAGAATTTTAAGACAATTTTTGCATGAAATTTTAGAATATTCTTTCAACGTCAAGATCATTTGAATAAACTTGTTTCAGATTCTGAATTGTTTATTTACTTCGATCTTCTTGATTTAAAGTGAATTATCTATCTTTTTTTGAGTCTTGTTGATGACACTTTCATCAACAGACATCTGTAATCACTATTGTTGAAATTGAGCATTGATATCAGCACTTCACTCAACATACTGATTATTCTCTCTTAATATTAAAAGAGAAGTATCGTGATGAATTTTATTCATTACTTCTTGAAGAGTTTGTTTCTTTTCAATGAAAGCACGATTGATGTTTCGTGAATCTTGACTTGCAAATTCATTAGAATGAAGATTATTGAAAGTAGACGAATGAACGATCGAGAAATTAAACTCTTTCTCGATTGAAGATCTTGACAATTCGTATGTCTTATCAGAATCAGACATCACACAATATGTTTTATTGATAATGCAACAAGATAATGCAAACAATGAGAAGAGAAATAAATTCGTTTGTTGCATGAAAGTCTTTCAAATATATTGACGTAATAGATTCAAAAATAGTAAATCTTAACATTTAATGTTATTTTCAATTGTTTGATGAGTTAAGTCAAGAACTTGAATCAAACTCTGACTTGAGATTAATATCAAGTTGAATCAGAAGATTCAACTTGAGTAATTGAGTTGAGTCAGAAGATTTAACTCAAGTAATCGAGTCGAGTCAAAATGTAGGTATGAAAACTCAACTTGATGATCAGTCTATTCATGAGATGACAGCTTTCTCAGCTTCAACTAAAGCATTGATGAGTAGAAGTGAAACTCTTTTATTGACAGTACTTTTAAGCAGATGAGTTGTTCAAAGCTCAACTGACTTGACATCATGTATCATGATGAAAGAAGATAAAAGTTGTTGAAATAAGAATAAATAAAAGATTGATGTTTTTTGATGAGTGAAAATTCAAAGAATCTCTTGTGAATTTCAGATAATAATTGAGTGCTTTATTCAAAGAATTTCTTGCAAATAGAATGATGAAAATAAGTGTAGAATCGAAGAATTTCTTGCAATTTAAAATAATGATGCAAATTTGAAGAATTTCTTGCAAATTTTTCTTACTGAATAGATTGTTTCATATCATTTATTCATTAATAGCAGAGTAGTAAATGATGAGCATTTATCTAATGTTAGAAATCTGTTTAGAGCAAGTCAGATAAAAGTGTCATTTAACTAGAAGATAAATGCTAAGAAAGAAAGATAGTTACAGAAAAGAAGCTGACTACATATGTGTATTTCTCAGTTGACGCTAGACTCAATAGAAACTAGTCAAGATGATGAAGTGAGAATAAATCTGACAAGACTAGAAGATTGAGTCTGACAAGACTAGAATCATGATACATACAACTGAGATGATCAAAACAGAATTGCTGAGACTAAATTAAAATGATGATGACTAGATTAATGACTTGATTCATTGAACTGCAAAACAGATTCAATGAATCAAGATTATTTAAAACATCAACGATTTATGTTTTAAATTGAATTAATGATCTGACATCATGACAGTAACTTTTTTTTTCAAGACTGAACTTCTGTAAAATGATGAAAAGAAACAAGATGAAATGAGAAAGAATTGAAGATGAAGATTGAAAATGAGATGAGAATTGATGTGAATGCATTTTAATGTGATGAAGCACAGATGAAACTAAAATAAATCTGAGTCACATCTGAGTCAGATCTGAGCAAGATGTCTGAAGAATGAGATGAGATGAAACGCATTTTAACGTAATAATGCACAGAAATTGAAATATATCTGAATCACATTTGAGTCAGATTTAAACGAGATGTCTGAGTCAGATTTAAACAAGAAAGAGACGAAATGCAGTTTAATATGATAATGCACAGACGAAACTAAAATACATCTGAGCTGAGTTGAGATGATGAAGATTGAACTTAAAGTTCTTGATATTGACATTGAAATATCACACATGACAGTACATATGATTCTTCAATGACAGAATTGACGAGATGATATTCATTAAGCGTTTGCTCACAATTACTCAGAACATGAAAAGACTCTTAAGTAAAGAAGTGATTTTCTCAATTGACATAATACTTAAGCAGAGATGAATTATAGTGATTATCATGCTTGAAGTTTAGTATGCTGTTTACATATCAGAATCTTTTGTCATTCTTAATGATAATAAGTTCTTAAGATTTCTGACGTTGACTTGAAAGAAGATCACTTGCAATATGACTCAGAAGAATGACATGAAAGATTGAATGAATCTTCATGAATGTTGAAAAATTTAATTCAATGATCAGAGAATTGTTCTTGAAGATACATTTGATCTTGAAAAGATCAACATTACAATCATCTAACTTGATAACAAGATAAATGATGCTGAAATTGTGAATATTCAGTCAAACTTCATCTTCAACGAAGTATTTAAAACAAGAATGACAAGAGAGATTAACATTGAATTCATAAATAATCTGAGCTATAAGCATTTCATCACATAAATGCTCAGTTAATTTCTTCATCTTCTTAATGAACTTTTTGACATTGATTAACTTGTCTCAAGTGTTACAATTCTAGTCTTCGTCTATTTGTCAGAATCGTGCCTAGATGAGTCAATCAGCGAAAGTCAGGGTTGAATAGTGCTTGATCTTTAGAGATAGCTATAACTGAATATTAAGAATACAGAAGAAGATTGATACAAGAGCTTCTATTTATGTAATGTTCAGAGACTGCGCTAGGCTCGAAAGGAATGTGTTTGTGACACGAGAAGAATGTGATGTAGATGAACAAGATGTTGGTGAAAGAAAAGAATGTTGAGAAAGAAAAAGAGTGTTGAGTCATATCTGAGTCATATCTGAGTCATATCTGGCTAGCTCGCTGATTAGTTCTAATCA
>JAABUV010005310.1_pt1 | contig 14771 bp, 19 predicted proteins | sample 5559971 | NCBI WGS metagenome assembly JAABUV01 (sample SAMN10711881, study PRJNA513362) | rock metagenome | isolation source: Antarctica rocks | place: Antarctica: Victoria Land, Knobhead nord | collected 2015-12-19
GCTGTTTGCTGTTTTGGCAGCTGTTGGTGTGTTTCTGCTTGTGCCAAGGGGCATCAGCGTAGGGGAGGTAGAACTGCAGTCTGATCACATGTCATGGAACACCACCAAGGGGACTTATCAGCTGAAGCTGTTGGCCAAGATACCTATCTACAATCCAAACTACATGAAGGTGATGCATGTTGCATGCACAGATGGCACCAGAGCAGCATTTAAGCTTGATGACATGCACCAAGCAAGCCTGCAGAGGCAGACTTTGTGTTCACTGACACGCATACTGCAAGCCTGAACAAGCATTCTTTGACTGTTCGGGTGACTGCTTAATGCAGCATGGGTGTAAGTGTGTTCGCGCCAGCCACTCAGACTGCACAGCATGTTCCGTATGACAGTGTGTTGCTCTGCTGAGTGGTACTGACTGTGTCCTATTGACTGCATCTCAACCATGCTTTCTGAAGATGTCGTTCTGACTACAGCTTGTCTATATTGTCCTTTGACAGAGAGTCTGCCTGCTGTTGTCTGTCAAAGCTTTCAGGAAGCAGCATTTGTGATTGCTTGGTCCTTCTGCAACAAGGCTGCATGAGTTGCATGGAGGCACATCAGCATACTCTCCTGCCTCCCGGCTCAAGTCAGAGTCCATGCTGTCTGTGCAGTGTGTCAGTGGACCCTCTGGTTGCTGCTGTGCACTCATGTGGATGTTGCTTTCCTGTGTGCAGGCACGCATAAAGGGCAGTCTGAAGGTGTTCTTCTACGACACAGAGGCTGGCGTAACGCAAGTGGAGCAGGTGTTTGCCAGACCTAGAGCCTTGGCAAAGAGCCCATACATGCTAGAGGTGAGGCCTTGTATGCGGAGCATCGGGCTGTCAGAGTCATACTCATACGCATGGTATTGTGCCGTCACGGTCATATTCATGAATGCAAATTCTGCTTTACCACTGCAGAGAAGCTTGGCTTCCTATGTGCTGAGCACAGCCTTTGAGTTCAACTCAGATGTTCCTGCTTATCTTGCTACATGGAATTCAATGGCAGCATGAACTGCTGGTTGCATCTGCCTATCTGGACATGCTGTTGAGATCACGCCATCATGCTGCGCAAGCTGCATGCAGTGAAACATGGTCAGTACTGGCTGTAGTTAATGAGATATGTAGGATATGCTCTGGCAGATGTGGGACACTGCTGGCATGCCAACAGGCTCACCACATGGCTGTAAAAGTGCACTGATGTCTTTCATGGAACAGCTGATGTCTGTCACTGCACTGCTGATACTCTACCACTGCACTGCTGTCGTTCATTCCACAGCTGGTGGTGGATGCAAGCAATGTGCCCAGCAAGTACATCCTGACAATCCTGAGTGAGTGCGCCACCTTCCCACGCCGACTCATCTTCTTTGTCAAGGGCAGCTTTGGGGTGAGCCTCACACCTCTCTGTTTTACTAATCCCCTCCTTTGACTTCTGCTTTCCTGATGCGCTGTCTCTTCTGCTTGTGCGATGTTCTGACTCTTCACAGTCATGTCTCAGATATACACCAAAGCCATGATGGTGTGCTGCGTTGCGCTGCCCTCTTGTTGCACTGTGTGTCTGTGACTCAGCATGTGTTTCTGTCATCGTGTTCCTGTGTGATGGTCCCAGAAGTGCCACCATGACATGTACTGCCAACTCTGCTGCTGCAATGGATGCGCAGTAGCAAGCTGCAAGTGTATCACCCATCACTGTTTGCATCCAGCATGCTTCTGGTGTTGCTGGGTGTTAACGCTGCTTGTGCTGGGTGCAGGCACACTTTCTGGGCCAGACACAAAGCTTGTCGCCCATAGATACATATTTCATGATAGACTGTATCAATGGGGGCTCAGTTCCCCCTTCAGCCCCCAGCCCCCCAGACCTTGCCCATCAGGAGCATTAGCTTTATACATCCATCTGGCCTCAAAAGGCAGAATCAGCAGCTGGCTTGCCTTTCCTTGGGATCATACCCCTCCACTTTCTATTGGGCATTTTCAACTGAATGCTGCCAGTGCACTGTCAGGCTAGACGACAGCTGGCGGCTTCATCCCAGTCACTAGATCTGTGTGCCGTTCAGCAGCACGGACTTTGGGGTATGGGAGAATCAGGAACACGTGCCTTGCAAGATCAGTATGAGTCAGCTGCCCTAGTGGTGGATGTTGGGGTGAGGGGCCGACTCGTAGGTGGGTCCTTCACCATGTTTTGTCCTGATGACTTATGGGTCATCAAATACGCAAGTTTTTTGCTTGGGTTGCATGTGCTGCACGGCCGACGCAATTGGATTGTGTACCACGTTGTGTTCATTATTGATATCACTATTTGTACCTTTTCTGTTCTGTGGCCATCCATGGATGCAAGGTGGCATTCTATCATATATGCATGAAGTTTTCTTGCGCTTTCAGTCTAGACTGTCTGTTGGTGTTTGATGTTGGCCTCTATTTCAATGTTTTACACATGCTTTAGACTAGAACGTTACATTGAACATCCGACCAAATGTCCACGTGAACATGATTGTCGTGTTACATGTAATTTTATATTCCCTTGACACGATTTGACCGAGCTGCTCGCAGACATGACCGCCACAGCTAATACAGTCAGTGAGTGCACAGCCCGACCCATTCTTGCTGCCCCGTTTTACCCCGTTGGCTTGTGTCTCGCGTTTGCAGGTGCTTGGCGCAAAGGTCCGGTCGCCGGTGGTGGGGCTTCTCGTGCATCTGCTCCTTCGCTTGGCACTCGCACCTCGTCGCATCGTACTCTCGGTCTTTCGTGCTTCATCGTCATGTGTGGCATCTTTGGTTACTACAACTTTGGGGTCGGCCGGAGCAGGAAGGCCGTGCTGCAAGTACTGTTCACAGGCTTGCGGCGATTGGAGTATCGAGGGTGAGTTTTTGTTGCTTGTAGCACATCAGGCCTCGAACTGGATCTGCCAGTCTATCAGTCCCGGGACATCTTGTTTGGACAGCTGAGACGTCGAGTTGCTGCAGGTATGACAGCGCCGGTGTGTGCGTCGACAGGGTCTCACGGACAGCAGCAACAGCTGTGGCTCCGATCCAGAGTTCCAGATATGACTCAGTCAACCTGGACGACAGCCGGGGCTTGGCTGTCAAGAAGCGTCATGCTTTGCAGCATCGCATTCTGCATAAGCCAGAAACTAGCAATGCGCTGATCATCAAGTCTGCTGGCAACATTGACGCCCTGGAGACACAAGCCAAACTGCAGCTGAAGAACGAGGGGGTTGACGAGAGCATTATTCTGGACAATCACGCTGGGATTGCGCACACTCGCTGGGCCACTCACGGTCCTCCCGAGGCCAGAAACTCTCACCCTCACACCAGTGACCCGCTGAACGAGTTCACTGTGGTCCACAATGGCATCATCACCAACTACAAGACCATCAAGGAGCTGCTGGTAAGTATTTACAAGCACCCACTTCACTATCTTTGGCATCCCATTTGTCATTCTAGCATCAGTACTTGCCAGCTGCATTCTTGGACCTGAAGTATCAAAAGCTTCCTCTGATTGAGATCTGGATGCATTCATGCTCAAATGTGTAAGCTTGTACATGGTGTACTGGCCGTCATGCCTTGCACACTTTTGGCAAATTAGCCGTGATGACTTCCAGCAAGCAGTTGCCGAATCATGCATTGCTTTGATGTGCAGGAGACGAGTGGTGCAGTATTTGAGTCAGACACAGACACAGAAGTGGTTCCAAAGCTTCTCAAGTATGTTTATAGCAAGATTGACAAACTCACCCACCATCAACCAACCCTTCCTGAATTAGTCATGGAGGTCATGTCACAGCTGGAGGGAGCCTTTGCCTTACTCATCAAATCCAGTCACTACCCTGGGGAGCTGGTGGCTGCCAAGAGGGGGTCCCCCCTGATTATGGGAATCAGGCAGGGCTCCATCACAACCCTAGATGGGGTTGGGAACCCTGATGTGGAGGCTTCTGCCATTGGCAAAACCATGGAGCTGTTCTTGGCTAGCGATGCCAGTGCTGTTGTGGAGCACACCAACACGTGAGCGCGCAAAGAGCTGCATCATACATTGCCTTGCGTTACATTGCTGTAGATGTCATGTAGGTGTGGTGTCTCAGGTGTTTGACTGCTGCACAGAAGATGCAATCGTTGAAATCATGAAATGACTTTGTTGAGATGAACATTTCCACTCACCTGTGAAGCTTCAGCTCGAGTCTGTCAGGACGTTTCCTATCGCTTGATGACCCATGACTCACAGCTCATGACTGATGCAGGGTACTGATCCTGGAGGATCATGACTGTGTCCATGTTGCAAATGGATCCTTCGAGGTGTTCAATGCCCATCAGACCAGCCCTTCCAAGTCAGTGCAGAGGGTCCACCAGATTCTGAACCTAGAGGTCAACCACATCATGAAGGGAGGGTATGACCATTTCATGCAGAAGGAGATCTATGAACAACCAGAGACTCTGGCCAGGACCATGCAAGGCCGCATTGCTTTTGACCAATCTGCTCAGGTATGCACTTCGTCCTTTTGCTTCAATTTTAGCCGCAGCTTCAGCAAAATGATGAGAACAAATACACCAGCATTTTGTTTTTTTGTTTTCCGTTGTCCCAGGTGCTGATGCACCGATCTCATCAGCATGTCACAAATCTGTCTTTGGTATTTGTATCCACCAGCCTGCTAAGGCCTGGTTGTCCTCTGACATTGTCAGCATGGCATAGATGTCCCCCAGCATGGATATTCAAGCCTGATGTTTGCATTCTATATGTCAATTTGCCAATGACGTTTGACTGACTCAGAGCACACACGATTCTGTTGCTTCCTGATATGATATGGAATGTCCTCTGGTCCCAGCCGGATCTGCTACTGCTGGTTGAGCTATTGGGTCCTGCAGGATGACAAGGTTGTCAACCCCTTTGGGGCTCAGAGGGTGGTCCTGGGGGGTCTGCAGGGGTACCTCCCAGCAATTAGGCGAAGCAGAAGAATGGTGTTTGTGGCATGTGGCACGTCATACCATGCAGCACTGGCTTGCCGTCAAACTGTTGAAGAGCTGACTGACATCCCCGTCAGCTTGGAGCTGGCTTCCGATCTGCTTGATCGCCTCTGCCCCATCTTCAGGGATGACGCATACATCTTTGTCAGCCAGTCAGGGGAGACCGCTGACACCCTTAGGGTATGTTTTACTGTACATGCGTGTGTGTGCGTTGCGTGTGTATGAAATATGCTGATGTGCATTTTGCTTTCTGTTTGAGCCGTACATGCCCCAATGCAACATGTCTGTCTGTCTGTCCATCCGTCTGCCTGTCTGTCTGCCTGTGCCCGCCAGGCTTTTCTGTCTGTCCATCTGTCTGTCTGTCTGTGCTGGCTGCTCGTTGTACGCCTTGTTTGCTTCATCTACCCACCTGGCTGGCTTCCACTCCAGATACATGTTCAGCTGAACGCTTGTCACGTGCCCAGTCTGATTTCCCATCAAGTACTTTAGCACTCTGGGTTGTAGCACTCATCAGACATCCTGGCGTGGAAGCACAACCACATGTCATGTGCAACAAAACCAAGCCGGTGACAATGCTGCTCAAGATAATGTCTATCACAATCTTTGTCTGCGCTCAAGATAGAGTAAATCACAATCTTTGTTTCTTTGCCCACAGGCTCTGACGTACGCCAAGGACCAAGGGGCTCTCTGCATCGGCATCACCAACACAGTTGGCTCAGCAATCGCCAGGGACACAGACTGCGGCATCAACATCAATGCAGGCTTCGAGATCGGAGTTGCCTCCACCAAGGCATACACCAGCCAGATTGTAGCCATAACCATGATGGCTCTAGCTCTGAGTGAGGACTCACGAGCAAAGGCAGGCATGAGGGATGAGATCATTGCCTCACTGGAGGCACTCCCAGGTGTTGTAAGGTAATGATGATAACAGTCACAGGTGTGCTAGCCCTTTTGTGTCCGCTAGGTGCTTACTACGTTTGCCATTGATGACTGCTGCTCTGTACGTTATGTATAACATGATGCACATTTACGCTGACAAATCACAGTAGTGACCAATCCATCAATTGAGCGTGACAAACAGCATAAGTGCTCCTGTACATACGCACACCTACGCTGATGAATCAGAGTCATGACTGATTCTTGGACATGAATAGCAGCGCAAGTAGTGATGAGGCGTGGTGCCTTGTGCAGGGAGGTCCTCAAGCTAGATGGTGACATTCAGACGCTAGCTCATGGGCTCAAGGACTCACACAGCCTGCTGCTATTTGGGCGAGGCTACAACTATGCAACTGCCTTGGAAGCTGCTCTGAAGGTATACTCAAGCCCTCCCCTGCAGTGCATGCAACAAGCAGGTGTCTGTCTGAGATACTGTGCATGAAACAAGTAGCTGTTTGTCTGAAATGCTGTGCATGCATCCAGCAAGTTTGTCTGAAATGCAGGGCATGAAAGCAGCAGCTGTCTGTGTAAAATGCCATGGGTGTGCCAATGTGCTATGTGGGTTGGCTGCGCAGTCTGCACCATCAAGTGATGGCTGCATGCAAGCAGCACCATGAGAGTTTCAAATGAGGTGGATGACATGTTTGATCTTGACAAGCAACAAATCATGGATGCCATAAATAAAGCATGCCCCTCACACATGAGGCATGAGCTGTGGTGTGGCGAATGCAGGTCAAGGAGCTGGTGTATATGCACAGTGAGGGGATTCTAGCAGGGGAGATGAAGCACGGACCCTTGGCTTTGGTGGACGAGCACATGCCCATGATAGTGCTTGCGACCCAAGACCGCACCTGCAACAAGATGCACAGCGTGGTGCAGCAGCTCCGAGCTAGAGGTGCATGTCCCCTGGTAGTGTGTAATGCTGGGGATGACCAGATTGCTGGGGTGTGTGAAGGGGGTGAGGACCGACTGATCAGGGTATGCCCAATACCATCTCGACTCTGCCAAAAGATGCATATGTTTGGTGTATGAATATGTTTGGCATCGTCTTATGCTATTTCTGCAGCTATCATGTGCATGTTGTTGTCAGTTGCATGCTGCTCACAGACGTATGCTGCTCACAGATGCAATGCATGTGGCGTGCCTACAGCTATATTCAGCACGGCACAATGCCGTAAAATTGTTTACTGTGAACTCACATTGTGAAAACAATGACCGATGTTTGTTCAGGTGCCCAAAGTGGCAGATGCACTACAGCCCATAGTGAACATTGTGCCTCTTCAGCTTCTCAGCTACCACCTGACGGTCCAGCGGGGGTTCAATGTGGACCAGCCCAGGAATCTAGCCAAATCAGTGACAGTCACAGAAGAGTAGAGAAGTTTTAAAGCTATCCTGTTCAACCTTGTTACGTTGTATCCCACGCCCGTACTGCTTGTATCGCACATTTTGCGTTTACCACCAAATACTGTTGCATACTCTCACTGACAGCCTTTGACAGCAGTCAAAGCTCTAATGGCAGCCAGTTTGAACCTCTATACTGTGTGTTACTGTACTAGCGAAGGTCTTAATTGATCTTCATAAAGCCATAAAGCTTGACAACTCAATCGTTGATATTCTCAATGAACTGCATATTTACCTTTTGACACGGGTTCATTGTGTAACATGAAAGCTAGCAGTAGTCATGCCGGCCGTTGACAAAATTGAGCAGTTCCAGCAGCACTGGACCATTGCGACAGAGCTGCAATGTGAGCCTGTGTGTACATACGTCTGTCCAAGTTGTTTAACATGGCAAATTACAAGAGGCATGCCATGACAGGACACAGCTGTCAAGGCGTTCATGTGATGCTGCAGCATGCAGATCATTGTGGTTCAAAACAGTATGCAGTTTGCTGACAGTCCCCCTTTAGCCCCAACGTCTTTGACGCAGTCCTACTTGAAGTAGGCTACTTCGAACTTGCAACCTTGAAGTTATTGACTATGCATGCAAAGTAGACTTGTAAACCATAGTCGATTACCCGTTCACAGCATCATGTATTCCCCTCTTTTTATGGATCAATTTACTCTGATGCTTTTACACTCTGTAACTGCATAGCAGGACAGCATTTCACTCTGAAAAGCTGATGGTGCTGGAACGCCAGCTGCTAGGCGACTGGTAGTCAGGCAAAGGACTCACCCACATCTAGATCCATGTCTCAATCAACAACAGCAATGTCCAAAATTTGTGCAAGCGTCACTGTGAATGACAAAGCGCCAATCACAGCAAGCCAAGGGCGCGCTTGCACAGTGCAGAATCTATTTTCTAGCACAAGCTGCAAATGTGAATTATGTGACTTGATCATGGTCCTACGCAGCAGCGTTTCTCTAGGAAGTTGCTGTGCTGACTTAAGCTTATTTCCTGAAGCAAAACGAACATCTGAAGAGGTGGCAATCAGTACGCAAACCTAAAAGCTTTCCTGATACAAGTACCAAACACAGTCCAGAGGGAATCCTAGCATTTCCAAAAGAGACCTTTGCACAGTGTTCAAAAGATCCCCAAACAGGCAGATCAGATGCCATGCCAGGTTACCTGCAAAAAATGCAATCCTAGAGCGCACAAAACCTGCATACTAACACAGTTTAATGTGATGTTATAATAAAGCAGCAGATTGTCTGACAGCCGAGACATGTCCTAGTGGAAAATTGGATCTTGAGGGTCATATGTAGTGTATGATCAGCATAACCTGCAGCCAAATCAAAGGATGCCTCGAAACATGGTTATCTAACTTGCACACATCTTCAAACCTTGCAACCTATTTCCTAAAAGTTCTGGTACGACAGCTGACCGATGTTTGACCCAGCCATGGCATTGGCTCTTGATGTGCAGACTTCTAACGCAGCTGAGCAGTTTGTATTCCAAAAAGCATAGCACACCTAGTGACGATGCTAGCAGATGCATCCGAGTACGAAGCGGCTGAAATGCACAAGAAGCCTAGCCCAAGGGCCTTGCAGCAAAACCCACAGAAGCTAGATTTGAAACAGCCTGCCAGACCAGCCCAGAGACCGCTACAATCAGTGATACATTTCTGCAACAGCATTCTATTTCTTCCTAGGAGAATTTCACACGCTGCACTCGCAGAAACAAGGACTCGTGCCAGACAGCAGCACCATATGACACTACATGCTGTGGTCCGGCAATACAGCAGCAGCTTGCAGCACGGCCATGCTATGTCCCCAAACTGCAGCCAGGCTATACAGCAAAGCTCTGTTGCAGCTTCTCCTTGATGGGCTGGGCCAGGCTGGCTGTGGCAGCGTCCCATTGAGCAGCAGCTGCCAGGGACTGTTTGTACAGCTGCATGACTTGACCCATTTCGTTGTGCAGGCCATTGTCCACAAAGCGCCTCCAGGATGTGAAGGCCTCACACAGCACACCAAAATGCTGCAGCGCCCCCTGCAACACAGGGCTCAGCCCCTTGAGCATGATGATAGATAGTACAAACGCTCTGGGCTCATGATGAGCTAGGTATGTGCAGGGCAAATCTTGTGTCCCCAGAGCAGGCTGTTCTGAGCATATCTATAAGGCCTATCGATACAACAGTTTTGACAGTCACATAACACAACATCATTGAAACTAGACCTGGGGCGACGGGGTGGCCAAAGCCCGTTGACTTCAACTAACTAAAGCTTCTTAGGCAAGCTTCTCAGCCGCTTGAGAATTATGATCCAGTCAGTCCAATATGCACACCTAATGCTGCAAAAAGAAGCTATGGCCTTGGAAAGGAATATTATGGAAAGAAATATGATACAGCCTGTCGAGAACCATGCGAACCCAATGCACCATTCGATTGTTTGTGGCAAGCCTACAGCACTGACAAGCCCTCACAGAGCACATTGAAGTGTTGCAGCAGCGTTGCCTGCGGATGCCCTGTTTGATCTCTGCAGGCAGTTGGGATACAGGAACGTCACTGTTGCTAGAGAAAAGTCCCTTGTCACAATGTAAATGTCTGGGGAGTAGTGATTGCAATTCTACATTGGGAAGATATCTTGGCAAGCAATGTAGCTTTGCAGAGGCCATGAGGCATGTAGTGTGTGACACCTGTGGGTTGAGGCGCAGCAGTCTGCAGAGGCCAAGGAAAGCATGACCCTTCTCCACATCATCCCGTATATGGCGCAGGGCTGCGCACCACGGCCCTACAAAGTGCCCCAGGTGGGGAGCAATGCCCTCGGGGCAGATCCAAGCAACTCTCCCTAAGGTGATAGCACTGCAGGGAACATGTACAAGCTACGCATATGAACATGACTGCTGCTGTTTCTGCCAAGTTGTATGACATATACTGCAAATCCTCACCATTGCAGCAGATGATGCAAGAATGCGTTTGCGGTTTGCTCAAAACTAAGCAAGCCGCTGAGGGCACGATGCACAGCTTGCAATCCATGAGGCATTCAAAGATGCACATGCAAGGTGTGTCAAGACGTGCATGCTAGCACAACTGAGCCACCCAGTCAGAACTATCGGCAACTCGCAGAATACAGCACGTTCACACAGGCATGAGAACAGGACCGCTGGCGTCACAACACATTGCAGCTGCGACAGCTTGGCATTGGACCAAACAGAACAGTCTGTATGAACGCAAACCTGTTCTCTACAATGCTGCGTGGCATTTGGGTCATGGGGGCGGCTAAGATGGGCATGAGGCGCTCCACAATTGGGGCAGCAAAGGGCTGCAGCTGCTCAGGGCTGCACTGTATTGCCAGCTCCCCTGCAAGCCATACGCACTCATGCTCAGTATCAGCCGCTCAGTTACCTTTTCACAAGCATGGCAACAATGGCCCACAGCGGTGCACTATGTACACTGACTGCACTATATACATTGACTGCAGGCTGGCTGATGCGCTTGGTCATTGTCTGCTGTTGCAGGATGAGCAATAGTTTCAATGACAACATCAAATTTGATGACTTCAAAGCTGACACTCATGAGAGCATACAGAAGGTAACAGTGTTGTTTCGTCGCAAGCCATACTGCTGACCAGGAGGTGAGCACAGAGTTGATACATACATTACACACTTGCAAAGCAGCACCGAGAGTCACAGCTGTGTATGCAGCACTCAATCCTGACTGTTTGGCTCAAGGCCAATTTGCGGAGCATGCCAATACATATTGTGCAAGCTGACAGCTGATTATTATGTCTTTGGGTTGTTTGCAACTGTATGCCTACTACGCTAGCCAAAGCAGCGGACAATTGCGCCATCAAGCAGATCTCTTTCTAGCACTGTCAAGCAAGCTACGCCTGCAAACCAGCTGCAGCAGCAGGCAAGAGCTGACACATGCCCTCTATGCAATACCCTGTGGTGGTCACCAGGACATGAATGTAGTCACAGCAGTTCAGAATGAGGGCGAGTCTCTGGCAGAGACTTACATTCCCCAGATGCTGGTAGCATCACAGCCATCCGGGGAATGTGAACGCTGGCTATGATGCTACCCCCCATCTGGGGAACGTGTCTGCCAGAGACGTGCGATCCCTCCAAATTGCTGTGACTACATTAGTCTTGGTGGCCACCAGAGGGAGTTGCACCTGTGCGCCTGTGGTGTGCTCTGTGACTCGTGTTGAGAAGACCAGCAGGTGTTGTTATATGCAGGAATGTTCTACAGGGTGATGCAGGAAGACATGCTGCAATGAGACGGGGGCTCACAGCAGGCAGTGCATGAGAAGTTGCATTTGGTGATATTACGGTGCAAACTGCCTCACCCATAGACCAGCAGGCATTGTTGCAGGCAGACACCCCCCGCAGGCCGATGCAAGAAGACACGCCGCACTGAGTCACAGCTTCACACCACAATGTGCATGAGAGCTTCTTACCCATGGACCAGCAAGCGTTGTTGCAGGCAGACATGTTCTGCAGGATGATGCAGTGGGACTCCATGTTCTGGATGGCCAATGCCAGCAGCTGTTTCATGACGGGCTGCAGGTGGGGAGCGCACACGCGGCTCAAGTCACCTACCAAGGCAAACGCGCTCTGCCGCACATCTGGGGATGGATCCTGCAGATAGCAGCATTAGTAATGATAACAATGATAACAGGTTAACGGTAATAATGATAATGAGAATAATTATTCTAATGATGATGATGATGATGATGCTAAAGCGGGCTTAGCCAACAGGCATCAGGTGCGTGCGACGCAAGTCAGCTCCCTTCAGACAGACTTGTTCAGCAAGACGCCATTGCTAAGCTGGCGAATGAGCCTCAGCATTGGAGTTGCGCGTCTACAGATGTGTTCTTGCGGACAAAGGCACATCAGCCTGGAATGCAGAACTGGCATGGTTGCTGGACAAAGGTACATCAGCCTCAAATGATAGAAGGTGCAGGGTGCATGCACAGTGTGGGCTGCTGATGTGATACATGCAGTTACACCCAGATCAAGTCCTATGGCAATGCACAGGACCTCTGCCACACGGCTTATGAAGGGTCCTTCAGACAGATGAAGTTGAAAAAACGAAGCAGAATGCGCATCAGAGCATGGAACAAGCCCTTGCAAGAGCAACAGCAGCTGCTGCAGAAGCGGCTGCAGTAAGGATGACAATGGACATGCAGAGAGCTTTGTAGGAAGAATGACACAGTCAGCAGGGGTCCTCAGCAGCAGAAATGTCCCTCCTGTCCAATATCTTGATGCTGAGTGCAGTAGATACTACTTACAGTCACTGGACTGACTGCTTGCAGACGCAGCAGCGTGCATGTGTTTGTTACCGCTTGCGAAGGCATGCCAGCACAAATCTGTGTTCCAGAGTACAGATGTGCTGATCAGCTAACAGAACTTAAGTCATAAAGCAGACAGCGGGTGTTGTGTCACCTCTGTGTTCTACGCTCACATGTACAGATGGGCAGCGTACCTGGCAGCACTGTAAGAGAAGCTCCCGTAGGTGCGACTGTCCAACGAGAGACTCTATGCTGCTGCCCAACCCTTCAGCCATACCTACAGACATGAACGAGACATCAGCCGCCGGGGTTGGACAGTAAAATGGCCATGAGCAAGGTGCCATGGAGGTGAGTGTTTCGCTCTGTTAACTTCAGAGAAAAGAAACATCAAGGTTGAGAACTTTCACAGTGTACATCTGAACTGAGAAACGCCTGTGGATAATAGAGATGCGTTTCTACATTGGAGAGATGTCTTAGCTAGTTGAAACGCTGCAGCATGCCCACTCGACCAGCAGTGTTTGGCAAGTTTGAACAAGTGAGTTTGAATGACAGTCCTACTGAGACATCTGTCACTATCACAGCTCAGGAGACTCTGCTGCTTCATGTCTGACTTCACATTGACAGGGGCCTGGTGCCAGTCAGGACACATGCTTGTAATGCAAGTTGTATGTGCAGATCAGGATACTGCTGCAGACTGCAACCCACCAGCAATGACGTCAAGGGAGCAGATGATAAACTCCCTTTCCGGCTCGGCCTCTGTGGGCTGCCCTGCTGCAACTGCCGCCTGGCCTGCCAGTTGCTGAGTCACTATGCTGATGCACCTGTCGAACATCGGCTTGGCAAACTCCTCAAAGGCGTGACCTGCAGCAGCACCAAAGGATTCAAGCCTTGTTCAGTTTCGTACAGACCAGTACGATTGTGTGTTTGTACTCTTGCAGCAACACAAGGGGTCGATGTAAGCGCTAATGCAGCACTTGACTAGCTTACTTGGCTTTGGCAGACTGCTGAAATGGAAGGCTACAGTTGCCTGGGCTGCTGGCAAGATGTTGGTGATGCTGAGAGGCGATGATGTAGGGTTAGTTAAGAAGATGGGTGGCTGGTCACACTGGACTCTTGCTGAAAAAGCGTTGCTGTCGTGGGGTTTAGCACAGATGCTGAAATGTGCAGCGTCATGCACGACCCATCAGGGCACGTCCTAAAGTATGGGACAGAATTGCAGCAGACCAGCTGACAGACAGGAGACAAGGATCTGCAGCTCTGTAGGCAGCATGGCAAGCCTGACATGACAGGGCGTTGCGCCCTTGCATCCTACCATGAGTCATCCAAGAGTCATCTGGGATGCACCCATGAGTCATCCATGCCATGACTGTACGAACAGCTTCGCTGCCTAAACTCTGAATGAGTGGTCGGACCAAATGTGCAGCAACCTTGTCTAACCGAAGGGGAAAAGAGGAGAAAAGCAGCTGGGTCTCACCGATTGCAGGTGCGATGGCAGTGAAGCACTCCAGCAAGGGCAGCAGGTCCCGGTCTGAGTCTGCCAGAGACTGCCACTTGGCAACCAGGGGAGGCATGTACACTCTCAGCAGATTAGGGTCGGCCAAATGTTCCCCGACAAGCTCTGCCAAAGTGCTGATGGCGTCGTACAGGATACGCAGGTTCTTGCGCCCGTATGTGGCACAAGCCTTTGCTAGGGTCTCCAGGATGACCTTGAGTCTGGGCACCAGCTGCTCTGGGGTTGACTGCTCTTCTAGAGTTGCCAAGGCGCTGCAGGCTGCTTCTTGAACATGTTTGTTGTGATCCAAAACATGCCGTAGCAGTCCCTGCATGCAGCCACGCACGTCAGCAGCATCTTCAGCTTTCTGTAGGTCACGCCTGTGACTGGCGCTCTGTGTTGAGGGCACCTATGGTGGACACAGTGGTCAGTTGTTGATGCCCAATTGTGAGCGCCCAACAGTGAGAGTGGTGTAAGCTGTTTGTGAGCAAAAATGTCATGCTGCTGGAGGGAATAGGGTTATGGTGTTCCAAGGCCACGTCAGCATGGGTGGCCAGCATGCTAGGGGCAGAAACGGAATGCCTGCAGCGAGGGCAGAGAGGAAAGGCAGAGGGGAAGGGCAGAGGGAAAGGGCATAGAGGAAGGGGCAGAGGGGAAGGGGCAAAGGGCAAGGGCAGAGAGGAAGGGGCAGAGGGGAAGGGGCAAAGGGG